>Ga0105103_10000257_pt1 | contig 29790 bp, 33 predicted proteins | sample PPLLaktember2015_2_FD_79107 | JGI IMG/M metagenome (GOLD analysis project Ga0105103, IMG submission 79107) | Freshwater sediment microbial communities from Prairie Pothole Lake near Jamestown, North Dakota, USA - PPLs Lake P7 Core (6) Depth... | ecosystem: Environmental > Aquatic > Freshwater >...
ACTGTACGCGGGCTGCACATCGCCGTCGGCCCGCAGCCACGGGGGGCGTGTGTCACGCGCTTGGAGGTCCGCTCCGTCTAGGGACTCGGCGACTGCCGCCCTTGCGCGCAAGACCGTCCGCTTCGGCCTTCTCGAGTTCCTCCGATTCGGCCTTCGTCGCGGGTTCCGCTGCACGCGCGAGTTCCTCGGTGTCGTTTTGACGGATAAAGCCCTCTACGCTGCGGCGGTAGCGGCGCGCTGCGTCGTAATCACCTTCGCCCTGAACTTTCGGCTCGTGCTTCGTGTCCTCGGGGTTCATGGAGTCCTCATGAAACGTTTATGCGATTCACGACATTGCGTACGCCTTCGACGCTGGCTGCCAGCGCCTCTGCCTGAGCGCGTTCCGTCTGGCTGGCGGCAGCCCCGCTCAACGTGACGATGCCACCGACTGTTTCGACACTGATGTTCAGTCCCTTGACGGTCGAGTCCGCGAGCAGTACGGACTTGACCTTCGTCGTGATGGCGGTGTCGTCGATCACGCGTTCTGCCCGGTCAGCCGCCTTCTCGGTCGCTTGCCGGGCTTCGGTGGCAGTGGTTCGCGCCGAGCTGCTCACTTGTTCCCGTTCGCGGGGTGAACATGCAACCGCGCCGAGCACTGCGACTGCGCAGATGGAAAGGGTAAGAATTCGATCGTTCGTCATTGGCTGCACCTCGTATCGGTAATTTCAGTAGAAGTTGCACGGCGCCCATCGATCTGCGCGCCGCGCCACTGACGACGGCTAGTTCAGCTTCGACACCCAACCGTCAACATCGCGTTCGGCCGCGTCGCGGTCGATGCCGTACTTCTCTTGCACCAGACCGACCAATTGATCACGCTGACCGGCCACCTGGTCGATCTGATCGTCCGTTAGCTTTCCCCATTGCTCCTTCACCTTTCCCTTCAGCTGTCGCCAGTTGCCTTCGACGCGGTCCCAGTTCATTACGTACTCCTTTCAAGTTGAGATATGCGGGCATCGGACGCCCTGAGTCCGAGCGGCAAGGCGCATGCCCACAATTCGGTTCGATGTCGGGCACGGCGATTGCCTCAACGATCGATGCTTGCTTCAAGCATCCGAAGGCCGGCGCAGTTTTGACGAACGCATCGGCACCACTCATCAGTCAGAAGGAGACTTCCATGGAATCAGTACACACCAATGCCCCCAACACGCTGCGGCCGTCCGCCGGCGCTTCATCCCTGACGGGCAGCGACGGACTGGTCGATCGAATGATGCAAGGCGCACACGAGGCAGTGGACCGCGTTGGAAGCAAGGCGGGACCAGCTCTCGAAAAGCTGGCTGAGTCCGCCGACGCAGCGCGCAGTACGCTCGAAAGCAAGGCCGGCGAACTGGCGAACGTGCAGGCCGAAATGCTCGACTCGGCCCGCAGCTATGTGCGTGACCGGCCGTTCACGGCGCTGGCGGCCGCGGTCCTGATCGGCGCGCTGGCGGCCAGCATGCTGCGGGCCCGATGAAACCGGATCACGTCGCCTTCAATGGCCAGGCGACGGCTGCGCCGCCGCCTGGCCTGGCCGAGTCGATACGCGCATTGCTCGGTGATCTGCGCGGCAGCCTCGCCGCCCGCGTCGAGATTGCGCAAATCGAGGCGCGGCAATCGCTGGGCCTGGTAGCTCGTTCCTTCGCAGCCGCGTGCGCAGCCGTCCTGCTGGCGCTCACCGCCTGGTGGGCGGTCTGCGCTGCGCTGGTGTTGCTTGCTGTGGATGCCGGTGCACCCAGGCTCGGCGCCTTGTTCATCGTGGCGGCCGGGAACGTTGCGCTGGCGCTATGGGCCGCGAACTATGCACGGAAGCGAATGACCTCGATCGGCATGCCGTATACGCGCCGTGTCTTCCTCGATCCCGCCGAGGGAACTGCCGAAATTCATCGGGAGCAAGTCGATGCCGCCGTCCAGTAGCGATCAACCACGCGCACTTGAACTGGCGCTCGCACGGGTCGCTGAGGCCGATCGACGGCTAGTTGCGGTGGCCGACGTAAGTTATCGGCGCGCCCGTTCGGCGACGCTGGCCGGCGCCGTGACGATTGGAATCGGAGCCGCACTGATCGGCACGCTGGCGGGAGCAAGCCTGCGGCGCAGGCTCGCGTCCGGTCTGCTGAGCGTGGCCTTGCCCTTTGTTGCTTCGGCAGTCGCCGCCGTCGTGGGAAATCTCGAACAAACCCAGTCCAATGAGGAGAAGGCAAGATGATGCGATTGCTCCTGAAGTCCGTCGTACCGATCGCGGCCGCGTTGCTGCTGGACCGCTACTGCGAACTGCGCGCGAAGCGCGCGCACAAGAAGGAGAAAGTCGCGGACCTGACCCGCTGGGAAGGCGAAGGCGGGGCGGTGGTCGCACGCTCGCGTCCGGCCGCCTGACCGTCACGCGCGTCCTGAAAGGCCGCCCTTCGGGCGGCCTTTCTGTTGCCGCGCCTTTCGATGCCGCGGTTCCGCCATGCCCCGGCGCGCGCTCGGGCCGCGACTACGCTACATTGTCCGAACTGAGATTCCTCCCGCAGTCCAACTCCGGTCCTTGCCCACTGGACCGCACGCCATGACCCATGCCCTGGTTGTCGACGACGATGTCGATTCGGCCGAGATGCTGGCCACGCTGTTGGCGAGCGAAGGCATAACCGCCGCGACCGCGCACTCGCTGGCCGAAGCGCAGCGGCGGATCGTGCTGCAGACGCCCGATCTGATCCTGCTCGACCTCAATCTGCCGGACGGCAGCGGCATGACGCTGTTCGACAATGAAACGGTCCGCGCAAACGCCGAAGTGGTACTCATCACCGGGCATGCGAGCCTCGAGACGTCAATCGAGGCGCTGCGGCTTGGAGCGGCTGACTACCTGATCAAGCCCGTCAGCGTCCGTCAGCTCAAGGGCATCCTGTCGCGCGTAGCGCGGCCGGCGGTCGTCGAGGCTGAAATCTCCTCCCTGCAGGCTGACGCGCGCGAGTCGGCCAGTTTCGGGCAGCTGCGCGGCCGCTCGCCATCGATGCAGCGCGTGTACCAGCAGATCGGGCGGGTCGCGCCGACGGCCGTGTCGGTGCTCTTCACGGGAGAAAGCGGGACCGGGAAGGAAGTCGCTGCGCGCACCGTGCACGACCTGTCGCGCCGCCGCGACCGGCCCTTTCTTGCCGTAAATTGCGGCGCGATCTCGCCGACGCTCATCGAAAGCGAGATGTTCGGACACGAGAAGGGGGCCTTCACGGGCGCCAATCGGAAGCACCTCGGCTACTTCGAACGGGCCAATGGGGGCACGCTCTTCCTCGACGAGGTCACCGAGATGCCGCTCGACCTGCAGGTCAAGCTGCTCCGCGTGCTCGAGACCGGCACCTTCATGCGAGTCGGGGCTCTCGAGACCCAGCATTCCGACGTCAGGCTGATCGCGGCTACGAATCGCGACCCCAACCGCGCAGTCGCGGAAGGGCGCTTGCGGGAAGACTTGCTGTATCGGCTGAACATCTTCCCGATCGAAATGCCGCCGCTGCGCGAGCGTCTCGAAGACGTGCCACTGCTCGCCGAGTACTTTCTGCAACAGGCGATCGAACACGAGGGCGAGGCAAAGCGACTGACGCCAGCGGTCATTGCCCAGTTCTGCGAACACTCCTGGCCGGGCAACGTTCGGGAGCTCCGCAATGCCGTTTATCGAAGCTATGTGATGGCAGCAGGTCCCGAGATCCAGGAATCCTGGCTCACGGCGCGGGATAACGGCGTCGTCCGCAGCGCTGCGAAGGTCGGTGCAACGATCGAAATCGCCGTCGGCAGCCCGCTTGCAGAGGCCGAGCGGCAGCTGATCCTGGCGGCGTTGACGAAATTCGGCGGTCATAAGGAGCGCACCGCCGCTGCACTGGGGATCAGCCTGAAGACACTGTACAACCGCATGAAAGACTACGTTGTGGAGCCGGTTGCCACGGCCCGCGACGACGGCTGAGCGGCGGAGGCGGCCGGCGCAAGCGGTTTCCCATCGGCGGTCTGCAATCGCTGCAGCAGAAACTACCGGTTGCCAGCCGGGCGAGTCGGCATCGTGGCGCGCGAAGCGGCAAATCGGCCCCCAGATGGCTGTTGCAGCAGGCACGACCGGGGCAGTCCCTGGCAAGCGAATTGCAACTGAAACTGCTTGTCCATGGGAAGCGATCCCTTTTTCTCGTCGCCCACGGCACGCTCCGTGCGCGCCGGAAAGCCTGACACCATCACATGACGAGCAGCGATGCTGCGGCCTCGAGACGCCGACGAAGAGTTGCTCGGGTCGCGCTGGCCGGGCTGCTGTCGATCGCCCTTGCACTGCTCATCGGATGGGCCCTCGTGCCGCAGGAAGTGCCGAGCGGCAGCATTGCCCGGCCCTCGCTGCTGATGACTCTGCACTTTGTCTCTGACCTGCTCATCGCCGCCGCCTGTCTATCGATTGCACTGACGATCGTCCACTTCGGCAGGCGCCACAACGTCCTGCCATTCAACGGGGTCTTCCTGCTGTTCGCCGGCTTCGTTGGCGCCGGCGGCATTACCCATCTGACATCGATGGGAACGATGTTGTTTGGCCACGAGTGGGTGTCAGGCATCGCCAAGGTGATTGCCGCGCTAGTTTCCATCGCCGCTGCGGTCGCACTCGTCCGGTTGATGCCGAAGATGCTGGCGCTGCCGAGCGGCGCGCAGCTGCAGCGAGCCAACGAGCGCATTCAGGCGGAAATGGATGAGCGGCGTGCGGCCGAACTGAAGCTTCGGACCGCGCACGCGGCGCTCGAGTCCCGGATTGCAGAGCGCACCGCCGAACTTGCGTCGGCCAACCAGTTGCTGACGCGGCAGCGCGAATGGCTGCAGGTCATTCTGTCGAGCATCGCCGAAGCGGTGCTCGCCGCCGACGACCAAGGTCGAGTCGTGTTCCTAAACCCGGTCGCCGAACGGCTGACCGGCTGGCGTGATGCCGATGCGCAAGGCAAGCCGCTCGATCAGATCTGGCGTGTACGTGAAGCGGATACGGGCCGGCCGCGTCCGTCATTTGCGTCGCGCGTGATGACGTCGCGCACCGTGCAGCGGATTCCTTCGATACGTGTCCGTGTCGGCTTGGATACGACCGATCGCGTACTGGAGAAGACCGGCGTGCCCCTGATCGGAGAGGACCAGGCGCTTAAGGGCATCGTGCTCTTCGTGCGCGATCTGACCTCGACGGAAGACGCCGTTCGATCGCGGGCGCAGCTGCAAAGCAGTCTTTCCGCCGCCAATGCCGTGCTCGACACGCTGTTCGACGCGGCGCCGGTGGGCCTTGGCTTCTGGGACCTGCAAGGTCGTTACGTGCGGGTGAACCGTGCCCTCGCGGCGATGAACGGGGTGTCGATCGATGAACACCTGGGCCGGACCGTCTCGGAAGTTGTACCGAGTTTCGGCCCCCTATTCAGCGCCCTGCTGCAGAAGGTCATCGACGAAGGGGTGGCGGTGCGCGATGTCGAGTTCTCAGGCGAGACGCCCGCGCAGCCTGGTGCGGAGCGCTGGTGGCGGGCGAGCTTCTACCCAGTGCACGCCGGCGAACGCCTGGTTGGCGTCGGGGTGGTCTGCGACGAAGTCACGCTGGCCAAGGGTGTCGAAGACGAGCGCGGACGGCTGCTTGCGGCCGAGCGCGTCGCACGTACGCTGGCCGAGCGCGCCAGCATCCTGAAGGACGAGTTCCTTGCGACGGTGTCGCACGAACTGCGCAATCCGCTGAATTCGATCCTCGGTTGGGCCCACATGCTGGAAAGCGGCCGGCTCGGCGCGGCGGATCAGAGCAAGGCCTTTGCGACGATTGCGCGCAATGCCAGGGCCCAGGCGCGGCTGGTCGAGGACCTGCTGGACTTTTCCCGGCTCGGCAGCGGTCGGCTGCGGCTCGACATCAAGCGTATCGATCCGGCACAGGCCATCGGGGCGGTCTGCGACAGTTTCCGCATGGCGGTGCAGAGCAAGTCCCTGCGGCTGAACTGCGACCTGGAGAAGAACGGAAACCTGGTGGCGGCCGACCCCGATCGGTTGCAGCAGATCGTATCGAACCTGCTCTCCAATGCCATCAAGTTCACGGACGCCAACGGACAGATCGATGTGACGTTGCGGCGGGCCGGATCAGAGATGGAGATCGCGGTGGCCGACACCGGGGTCGGTATAGCGGCCGAATTCCTGCCTCATGTATTCGAACCGTTCCGGCAGTCCGATGCCGGGACGACGCGGCAGCACCAGGGACTGGGCATGGGGCTCGCCATCGTCAAGACTCTGGTCGAACTGCACGGAGGCACCGTCACGGCTGATAGCGGCGGCCCGGGGCAAGGAACGCGCTTCGTGGTCCGGCTGCCGATGGCGGTGTTCGGTCCCGAGGACCCCGACGCCGGCCAGGCGGCAGCGGCGGAGCTGAGAGGCGTGTGCGTCCTGGTCGTCGACGACCAGGCGGATGCGCGCGAAGCATTGAGTGAAGCGCTGCTCAGCCACGGCGCGGAAGTCATACTCGCCGACTCGGCGACGGCGGCGATCGCTGCGCTCGAAACGGCGCATGTCGACATACTCGTGTCGGAAATCGGAATGCCCTATGAAGACGGCATCTCGCTGATCGAGCGGGTACGTGCCGACGGACGCAAGCGCGACCTGCCGGCGATCGCGCTGACTGCTCACGGACACGAAGAGGACATCGCCAGGACGCAGTCAGCGGGATATCAGCGCCACTTGACCCATCCGGTGCAGCCGGATGGGTTGGTTCAGGCCATCGTGGAACTCGTCGCCCGGCACTGAAACCGCGGTCAGCCGGCGGGACCCTCAATCGCGGCCGAGCAGTTCCGCCAGAGGATTGAGGCCCGGGATCTTCTCGGCGCAGATGCGCAGCGCGACCAGCATCGGGACGGCAACCAGCAGTCCGGGCACTCCCCAGAGCCAACCCCAGAGCAGCACCCAGATGAACACGGCCACCGGATTCAGCGCAAGCCGGCGCCCGAGAACGATCGGCGTCACAAGCTGACCCTCGAGTGTCGTCAATGCAAGAAACGCGATCACCGGCAGGAGAATCTGGATCGCGGAATCGAAGGAGAGCGCCGCGATGACAAAGATACCGAGCAGCGTAAGCGCGGCCCCGACATAGGGTACGAAGTTCAGCAGCGCCGCGGTAGTCCCGATCAGGGCCGGCGACGGCAAGCCCAGCGCCATCATCGCCAACGTTGTGGCCACTCCGAGTGCAACATTGATCAGTGTGGTCGCGGCGAAGTAGTGGCCAATCTCGGTCTGGATGGAACGCGAAATTTCTACGGCAAGAATGCGGTCACGCAACCCCGGAATCACGCGGATGAGCTTGCGCAGAAAAAGGTCGCCGGACGCCAACAGGAAGTACAGCAGCATCAGCGTCGCCACCACGCTCCCGACTGCCCATTGGGCGGTGCTGCCAACCGCCTCGGCCAGTGACGGCCGCTCCACCACCACGGCGGGCTTCTTGCCTGCGGCGGGCGCCGTCGAATTGGCAAGCTCGGCTACCTTGTCAGTGGCACCGCGAACGGCCTGGACAGGTCGCGCGAGATCGCGCAGTTTTGTCTCCAGCCGGCGGATTTCCTTCGGTCCCATCTCCACCCAGCGCACTGCCGGTTCGTAAAGGTTGGTGGCGAGCACGCTTACCGCGGTCAGTGCCAACGCGAGTACGAGCGCGGCGCCAACGGACTCACCAATGCCGAGGCGCTGCAGCGCGGTGACCCCAGGGCGCAGCAGCAGCGCCAGTACAACCGCCATGATGATCGGGAACAGGAGGGTCCGAGCGACGTAGGCGGAAGCCAGCACGGCGAGCAGCAGCAGACCGAGATTGATTGTGCGCAGAGACGGGCCGCCGCGGTGATTGTGGGCCGCCGGCCCCGCTGCTGCGGCATGCCCGCGGTCTTGCGCGACGGTGTCCGCCTCTGCGAGGTCTCGACCCCGCGGGCGTGTTGTCGTTGTCGCGCCCATTGACTGCTCTCCCCAGTACATGGCTTCGGCGCGGCCGCGCCGGTCGGCAGGGCTAATCAAGCAAGGGATGTGCCTTAGGGTGCTCGTATCGGCCGAGTTGCTGCCCGGACCCTTCGGCAGAACCGGAAGTGCTGGCGTGGTAGATCGCACCGGCAGCTACTGGACCCACCGCCCGGCCGGGCACGCGGATTGCCGGAACCGTAACAGCGACGCGCCGGCGGACAGGGTCGCTACCCACCAATCAACGTCCGCCACGCCTAACAGGCGAGGAGTCGAAGATGCTCTACTACGCTGCAGTGTTCTTCATCATCGCCATCGTCGCCGCCATTTTCGGCTTCGGCGGGGTCGCCGCCGGCGCGTCGTCGATCGCGCAGATACTGTTCGGCTTATTCCTCCTGATCGCCATTGTTACGCTGATCCTGGGCCTTGTTCGAAGGGGAGGCTGACACTCCCAGTCGACTAGCCCGAGCCCCCGGACCCGTCGTCAGGGTCCGGGGGCTGTCGCGGCGCTTCGATCCGCACTCTGGCGACGAGGCGCAATGCGTGGCTCGCGGATTGGAGGATTGCGGGGGTGGTGCCTTGGAGATTAAATAGGGGCCTAACCCGCGCCCGTGCCACGAAAACCCACCTTGGCCCTCCGGAAACCTTCAGCAATCCTGCGTTACGGCGTGGCCGTTGTCGTCACGCTGCTGGTGTTCGAGTTCGCCGAGGTGGTACTAGCTCCCATACTCGATCGGTATCCGACGCTGGTCTTTCTTCTCGCCGTGGCCCTGAGTGCCGCGTACGGTGGTTTTGGCCCCGGGTTGTTGGCCACCACACTGGGTGCGGTACTGAACATCCCTTCGGGTCTGAGTTTCTTTCCGCCGGGTCTGGTGCTGGTCCAGGAACTGATCCGCACTGGCCTGATGTTTGCCGTGGGCGTCGTCATCTCGACCCTGTTCAGTGCTCTGCATCTGGCGCGCGAGAAAGAGGAACGCGTGGCCCTGCGTCTGGACCGCGAGTTGCTTACCCGTCGCGCGGCAGAGCACGCGTTGAATGCCAGCAATCAGCGATTCGAGAAGATCTCGGCGGCGGTGCCCGACATTCTCTTCATGGCATCGGCGCAGGCAGGTCTCGAGTACCTGAACGCACGCTGGCATGAATACACGGGGCTGCCGTGTGATGTCTGTCTCGGGGCTGGCTGGCGGGTGGCGATACATGGCGACGATCTTGCGCGGGTCGACACGACCATGACGGCGGCAGTGCGCACAGGTCAGCACTACGAGTTCCGATTGAGACTGCGCTCGCGCGATGGAGCCTTTCGCAGTTTCCTTCTGCGAGCACTGCCCGCACGCGATGCGACCGAAGGCAGCATCCGCTGGTTTGGCACGATGACGGACGTCGAGGACGCCGAACAGGCCCGCGCGGCGTTGCGCACAAGCGAGGAACGGCTACAGGTCGCACTCGATGCCGCGGAAATGGGGACGTTCTCGTTCGACTTCGACCGCCTGCAGCCGTTGGCCTCGGCCCGGGCCTGGTCGATCCTGGGTTTCGACTTGCCTCCGTCGGCTCCGACCGATGCGGAATGGCTGAAGTCGCTCATCGAACCCGCCGACTGGGAGCCACTGTATTTCGCTTTCGTTGCAGCGTGCGACCCGGCAGGGCCGCGTCGATTCAGGCAGGAAGTGAGGATCAGGACTTCCAGGCGCCCGCGCCACGTGACGATCGCCGCGGCGATCGCCTTTGCGGCCGACGCGGACGGCGTCGAACGAGCGATGCGATGCTCGGGCACCCTGCTGGACATTACCGAAGCACGCGTCGCGGCGGCGCAGATCGAGGACGCTCAAGCAGGCCTGCGTCTTGCGCTGGACGCCACGCGTCTCGGTACCTGGGACTACGACATCGCGACGCGCGAGTTCAAGCTCTTTCCACGGGCGCTCCAGATATACGGAATGAGCCCGGCCGCAGCCGACTCGAGCGCAGGTCTGCTGTCCAGGGTTCATCCGGCCGATCGGCAGGCTGTAGAGCGGGTCGTCGAGGGCGCGCTGGATCCCGGCGGCAGCGGACGATTCGAAGTGGAGCATCGGATCGTGCTGCCCGAGGGTCAGGTGCGTTGGGTCGCGGCCACGGGCCAGGTGAAGTTCGAGCGCATCCACGGCGTTCGGACCGCCACGCGGATGAGCGGCACGGTGCTCGACATCACCGATCGCCGCCACGCGCTCGACGCACTGTCGGCCAGCGAGGAGCGGTTCCGCCTGGCCGCGGACGCGATCGACGGCATCATTTACGACAGCGACCTCGCCACCGGGGTCACGCTGCGCTCGAACGGCCTGTACTCCGTGTTGGGCTGGCACCCCGAGCAGGTGCCGGGAACGATGCAATGGTGGCGCGAGCAGATGCACCCGGACGACCGCGTCCGCGCAGAGGCGGCCTATGCCGCCGCGGTGGCGGTGCGCGGATCACTGGTATCGAGCGAATACCGCGCACGCCGCCAGGACGGGACCTATCGCCATCTGGCCGACCGCGCGACGCTGCTCTATGCGCCTGATGGCTCGCCGGCGCGGCTGGTCGGATGTGCGCAGGACATCACGGTCCGACGCGCGACCGAGTCGGCACTGCGTGCGTCCGACGAAAGCAAGAACCGCTTTCTTGCCTTGCTGGCCCACGAGCTGCGGGGACCCCTGGCTCCTATGCGCAATGCGGTGGCCATCCTGCAGGCGACCGACAGCAGCAAGGTGGCTGCGCGGCGTAACCTCGAGATCCTCGAGCGCCAGCTGGCCCACACCGCCCGCCTGATCGACGACCTGCTCGATATCAGCCGCATCGCAGGCAGCAAGCTCGAACTCAAGCGAGAGTCCGCTTCGATTCCCGAACTTGTCGAGCGCGCCCTCGAGGCCGTGCGGCCGATCATCGACGAGCGAAAGCACGCGCTCAACGTTGAAATCAGGGGCGGCGAGCGCCGGGCCTGGCTCGATCCGGTGCGCATCACCCAGGTGATTTCAAACCTGTTGACCAACGCGGCCAAGTACACACCACCAGGCGGACGAGTCGACCTCACGGCCGACATCAACGACGATCGGATCCTGATCCGCGTGCGTGACAGCGGCATAGGCATTCCGGCCGAGGCGCTCGAGCGGATCTTCGGGATGTTCTCGCAGCTGGACCGACCCGAAACCACGGTCAGCGGTGGCCTCGGAATCGGCCTTGCGCTGTCACGCACACTGGTCGGGCTGCACGGAGGACGCTTGCAGGCGGCCAGCGACGGGCCGGGCGCCGGGGCCGTGTTCGAATTCGAACTGCCGTTCGTTCCCTCTGTGTCGGCTCGTGAAGCGGTCCCTCGCGCCGCGCCGCAGCTCGCTCAGCAACGTATCGTGGTGGCCGACGACAATGTCGACTCCGCCGAGTCGCTCGCTGCATTGTTGACACTGGGTGGCCACAGCGTATACGTCGCTCATGATGGCGCGGCGGCGGTCAGGCTGACGCGCGCCCTGCGCCCGACGGTTGTCGTGCTCGATCTGGGTATGCCCATTACCGACGGCTACGAAGCCGCGCGTCAGATACGCGCGGACACCGACGGAAGCGATCCGGTGCTCATCGCGCTTTCCGGGTTCGGGCAGGCGAGCGACCGTGAACGCTCGCGCCAGGCGGGATTCGACCTGCATCTGATCAAGCCGGTGGATCCGGGCGAAATCGAATCGCTGCTCTCCCAGGCGATTGCCGGCCGTTCCGCGCATGACCGCGTAAGCGTCGTCCGCGCCTGAGCCCTGCGCCACATCGGCGCCGGCGGGAATGCGAATTGCCAGCCTTTGATACGGGGCTGCACGTCCGGTGCAGCCTTGTCTTCAAAGGAGCAATTCGATGAATCGAAATCAGACGAAAGACCAGGACCGTTCCGTGGGCGGCCAAACCCCCCAAAACCAGCCGCGCGACAGACAGCGCGAAGACAAGACGGCGTCGAAGCCGGACGAACGGGACGAAATGCGGGATCCCGTCGGAACACCGGAAACAAATCAGCCTTTTGATGACGCGAAGGGCAGGTCGCCCGGGCAGGACCTGGAGCCCGATCGGAAGCCGCGGGAAGATGAACGCGGCCCGAAAGAACCCGCCTACGAATCCGACGTCCTGAAGCCGGGACGGTAAGTCGAAGTGCGCGCAGGCGTCGTCAGGCGCCTGCGCGCTTACCCGCGCTTCGGCAGGGCTACGCGCGATCAGGACGGCACCATGGTCGATGTGACCGCAGACCGATTGGAGAGCGCGGAGCGCGTCACGACGTACCGACGTCGATTCGACGCGGCGTCGAGCGCCTGCGTCGAGGCGCACTCGTCCCGTTTTCTCATTGCCGAGGCCGCGCGTTGTTCGCCGTGGCGGCGTGGCAATGCTGTCGAGCTACTGATCGATGGCAGCCAGGTCTTTGATTCGATGTTCGCCGCAATAGCCGCCGCACGTCACAGCATCCACCTCGAAACGTACATCCTCGAGGCCGACGGGCCCGGGCAACGCCTGGCTGAGCTACTAGCGCAGAAGGCCGCGCAGGGCGTGGATGTCCGGCTGATGTTCGATTCGCTCGTTTCCTTTGGTACCGACCGCGGCTACTTCGACACCCTCGCCGCGCGGGGCGTTTTAGTGCGGGAATTCAATCCCGTACTCCCTTGGCGCAAGCGGTTCCGTTCGGCCATCAATCTGCGGACTCATCGCAAGCTCCTGATCGTCGACCGCGAAGTCGCTTTTATTGGCGGCGTGAATTTCAGTCGGGTCTACTCGAGCGGCTCGGCCGGCGTACAGCGCGACACGGCGGAAGCGCAACGACCCTGGCGCGATACGCACGCCAGACTGTGCGGGCCGATCGTCGCAGATCTGCAGGCACTGTTTCTCGAACACTGGCTCGAACAGGGCGGAACATCCGGCGCAGCGGCATGCGAGCCGATTCGCGAACGCGGATCGGCCTGGCTGGCGCTCGCGGCCAGCGCTGCCGGCAGCCGCCGCAACCCGCTGTATCGCACGCTGCTTGCGACGCTGCGCACGGCGACGCGACACATCCTGATAACGACCGCCTACTTCGTACCGACGCGACGCGTTGTCCGGGAGCTGAGGCGCGCGGCCGAACGCGGTGTCCGCGTGGCGCTGATGGCGCCGTCAAGGTCGGACTCATGGTCGGCCGCCCATGCAGGACGCGGCTGCTATGGTGAGTTGCTCGCTTCCGGCGTCGAGATCTACGATCATTGCACGTCGATGTTGCACTCAAAGACAATCGTCATCGATGACGACTGGTGCTCGTTCGGATCGAGCAACATGGACTGGCGCAGCCTGCTTCACAACGCAGAGGCCAACATCATTGCCCTCGATCGCGGGCTTGCCAGCGAGTTGGTGGAGCATTTCGAAGGGGACGCGGCATCGTGCGTACGCATCACGATCGACAGCTGGTCGAAACGTCCGTGGACGAGCCAGCTATGCGAACGACTGGTTCGTCCGTTCCAGTTCATGCTCTAGCAGCGCCAGCCGCGGCGTGCGGCGGCGTATAGACGGGAACTTCCGGATTTCCCGGCGGGGGTGGATCTGCGACGGGCGGCGGTGGAGTAATTGGCGCGGGCATCGGCGGGTCCTCGATGGGCGGGGGAGGCGCGAGTGGCGCCGGCACGGGAGGAGGCGGAGAGGGTGCCTGTGGTGCTGGGGGCGCCGGTATCGACAGGGCATGGCTTACGTCGGGCATCAGTGGTCTCCTTGGCCGTGCAGTTCGCACCGCCGGTTACTTCTTCTGCTGCTTCTCGTCGCGATTTTCTCCAATCTCGTGGCCGATCACGCCTCCGACGGCGGCTCCGCCGACAGTCCCGAGGACGCCACCACCCACCGCATTGCCGATGACCGCGCCGGTGCCGGCCCCGATTGCCGTGCCCTTCTGTGCATTCGACCAGGTGCCGCAGCCGGTAAGCAGGGCCGCGGTCATCGCAATGACAGAAATCGATTTCATCGTGAATCTCCTGTGAGTTGCCTGCCTTCGCAGGAAGGGGCAAGTGCGGTGCCCAGAGAGCGCGCAGAAGCGGTCTTCAGTAAAAGCTGCAACGCGCGTACAGGGTGACGCCGGCTGAGACTTCCCGCGACTCCTGATTGAGGCGGGCACGTGCCCGGAGCATGGGAAACATGCAGTTCTCGGCAGCGATTCCCTGGGAACGCAACCAGCCCTTGAACTCCGGAGATACAAGGCCGAAGACGATCTTCGGCCGTACGAAATGACCGTTCCGGTCGATGCGCGGCATTTCAATGTGAACCGCATTGCCGATCAGCGACCGAACTACCGGAGCGTTCTGAACCGACGCGGTGGGCCTTTCGGGTGCGTGTGAGTCGCCGACGAGATCGTTGATCTTCGCGCGTTGCAGCGAGACCCGGTGTAGGGGCAAGAGCGATGGCAACAGCGCGCCGTACGCCGGAGGTTGCACGGCTTGGGGCAGTTCCTGCCGACTGATGTGCGCGAGGGCCGACTGCCTCACATCGTGTGACTCGGACGTCGCTGCAGTCGACGGCATCGGCTCGATGGCGGCGTCATATCCTAGGTCGGCTCCGACCGCGGCGTTGATCAAGGCTGCCATCAGATAACTCGCAATGAGTGATCCCATGAAAACCTCGCCTCGGGTCTGCTCTTCGTATTCCTATGACTCCCGCGCGCTCATTGGCAAACGTCGCGCCTGCGACTACTTGGCCAAGGCCTGCGCCGAGGGCGAGCGGCGCCGCCTCTCGTAGGCAGGCAAGCGCATCATCTGCCGGTACTTGGTGACGGTGCGGCGTGCGACCTGCAGTCCCTGCCGTGCCAGCAGGCGCGCAATCTGGGCGTCTGATAGCGGCGCAGTCGCACTCTCTGACTGGATCATGTCCCTGATGGCGCCGCGGATCGCGGTCGCAGAGCACGTGCCGCCACTGCTCGTCGCCAGCGATCTGGAAAAGAAGTACTTCAACTCGAACACGCCGGCGGGAGTGGCCATGTACTTGTTGTTGGTGACGCGCGAGACGGTCGATTCATGCAGGCCGAGTTCGTCCGCGACTTCGCGTAGCGCCAGTGGCCTCATTCCAAGCTCTCCGTACTCAAAGAACCGGTGCTGCTTTCGCACAATGGCCTCGGCCACACTCCGGATGGTCGCAAAGCGCTGTTCGACGTTGCGCACGGTCCAGCGCGCTTCCTGCAGTTGAGCGGCGAGATCCATATGGCCAGAGTTTCGGTGGCTCTTGAACAGGTCCGCATACATGCGGTTGAGTCGAATGCGCGGCACGACTCCCGGATTAAGCACCACGGTCCATCGGTCGCGAACCTTGCGCGCGATGACGTCGGGCGTCACGTAGTGGATATCCGGAGCACCGAAGCGCCAGCCCGGCCGCGGGTCCAGATGCCGAATGAGGTCGCAGGCGCCGGCAACGAGGGCCTCGGGCCGACCTATCGCAGCGGCCAGGGCCGCTGTATCGCGTGCTGCAAGCTTGTCCAGATGATCGGTGACGACTTGTCGCGCTACGTCGCGCAGGTCGCCGCCCGTCGCCGCGTCGCACTCCTTAAGCTGCAGCAGCAGGCATTCGCGCAAGTCGCGCGCCCCGACCCCGGCCGGGTCGAGCGACTGGACGAGCTTTAGCGCAACCTGCAGTTCGTCGTCGTCCGGCGCGGGATTGATGCCCGGGATGGATTTCAGTTCGTCGAGATCGATCCGCAAGTAGCCGTCGTCGTCAATGGCTTCGACGATCGTCATCATCAGGACTCGATCGCGCGGCGAGGACACCAGCAGTTGCAGCTGCGCATTCAGGTGATCGCGCAATGACTCCACCGCAGCAGTGATATCGCTCAGCTCGAAATCTGAGTCGGCTTCACCGTTGCGGCGCGATCCGCCGTGAGTTGACCAGGCTTCGCCTTCCCATGACGGCTCCGATGTCCGGTCAGTACCCGCGTCGGCTTGAAGCCCCGAGTGTTCGTCGTTGGTAGCTGGCGATGCCGGAGCATCGCCGGTTTCTGGTTCTTCGGGTTCCAGGAAAGGGTTACTCGCCATCGCCTGCTGCAGTTCCTGTGCGAAATCCATCGAGGAGAGCTGAAGGAGGCGGACCGCCTGTTGCAGGCGTGGCGTCAGTGTCTGTTGCTGACGCTGTTCGTGCAGGATGCCCGTTGAAGTCATTGAAGTTGGCCTTTCGACGAAAGTGCAGTAGCTCGGCCCGACCCTAGGACGGGTGCAGGCATAGATCCGCAATTCGCGTGCCAACGGGAACAGCGTTAAGAATCAATAGGTCTGCAACTTTCGCCGGAAATACCTACTGCATCGACGACCCGTTTTACCAAGAAGCGCCCGGCTCAGAGAACTATGCACGCCCACGAGCGCCGCTTTTCTTTCTGATCGTCTCCGCTGCGCTGTTGCGGCAGTCGGTGTCCTGCAGTCCTGCGGCGAGATCGTCGTGCGCCTGCCGGATGATCGGTCTCGGTTCGCTCGCCGGGCTATCCACCGATTGGTCGCGTTCGTGCGGCAGTCGTGGACTTGGCGGCTCGTCAGTTGCGAGCTTCACGCGGGTTCCGACAGATCGCTTCCCACGCCGCGGAGGCCAGCGCAGGCGTTCGCCTCGAATGGGCATTCAGTTCTCCTGGTTCGACCGCGGAAACGGTCCGACAGGAGATCAGCACGCGGCGTGCCTCCGAGGCTGCCAGGACCTCCTGAATGCCTTCCGATTCGGTACCGGGCACGACGCTTGCGATCAAGCTGGCGCGTGGAAAGTTCTGAAGCTGCGCAATTCAATCCCACTGGAGAGGAAACAACCATGAAGAACTTGACCGTTGCCGCCATGATTGCAATTGCTGCTTTGTTCAATGTCGGCTGCGCCGTGACCAGCGGCCAAAGCACCACCGGCGAGTACGTCGACGATGCGGCAATCACCACTCAGGTGAAGTCACTATTTGCCGAAGACAAGACCGTCGCGGCAACCCGCATCCAGGTCGAAACGCTCAAGGGCGTCGTGCAATTGTCCGGTTTCGCGGTCAGCGAAGCCGAGCGTCAGCGGGCAGCCCAGATTGCAAGCGGCGTTAAGGGCGTGAAGCAGGTTCAGAATTCGATCGTCGTACGCCCGCCGCAGACCCAGGGCTGAGCGACTGAGCTCGATTGACGGGCCCGCAGCGCAGGCCTGCAAACATATCGCCAGACGTAGTCATAAAGCTGGGGCGGCGCCGCTTCCGAGTTGGGGAGCGCCGACCCTTTGACTACGCATCTCCCGTCAACGGCTCTTCTAGACGGCCCCGTCAGGCTGCTCGGGGCCGCGCCATCGCGCGTCCCCATGGTGTGCGCTACGACGTTTCGTGCCGAGTTGCCTTCAAATCTGAAGCTCAAAAAAGAGCCCCGCTTGTGGGCAGGGCTCGGAACCGGTGCCAGCGTCTGCAGAAGGGGGGAGGGGACGCGGCCCGAACAACCGGCGGTCGACTGTCGGTCGTACCGTAGACGCAGCAAGTACGGTGCCCACTCCGCCGGCAGGCGCCTTTCGCCGGCGTCCACTCCGCCGAGTCGCGTGTTATCTGGATGGTGCCGCCTCTGGCAACAGCAGTCTGAGCGATGCTGTTGCGGGTCCTGCAAGCAGTTCCAGCGTGCCTCCGAGAGTCGCCGCCATCAGCGTGCAGAGACGCAGTTCGAGCAGGTCGGCTTCAGACCAGTCCGCCTCACCCGTTGGTGCATTCAGCAACACGCAGATCCAGCGGTCCTCTCTCGAGACGAGGAGTTCGACGGCCGCACCGTCGTTCGAGCGTTCGCCACTGACGACCGCAAGTCGTTTGAGCAGACGCCGTAGCAATCGGCTGTCGCCATCGATGACTGCGCCGGCCGCTTCGACCCGGATGCGCGGCGAACTGCCCGACTGTTCCTCAGCAATGTCCGGGGCGAATGCCAGGGCAACCATCTCGTCGATGCGGACCGCCGCCGGCTCCACCGGCAAACGGCCGATGACGATCCGGGCATCCTCGATGAACGCATCGAGCATCACCATCTGGTCGCGTCCATTGCGAGCGATGACATCGGCCCCATGTCTGAGTCGGGCCGGCTCGACCGGTTCCTGCTGAAGGAGATAGCTCCAGCCGGAAATGGTGTTCAGCGGGGTTCGAAGATCGTGATTGAATCTGCTCAGCAACGCAGCGAGCAGTTGAGTCCGATCGCCGGGGCTGAGGCTGGCCAGCCAGCTCGCGCCGGCGCGGATGTCGATCTCAGCAGCTGCGTTCGAGCGCATCAGGTGAAGTCCGATTGGAGTCGAAAGCGTACGCCATGTGTTACGGCAGCGGCGAATTGTGTCAGCGAAGAATGTCGAGGCAGACCAGGTTGATGATCGCAAGAAAGATCACGGCTCCGATCAGCGAAACGAAGAAGGCGCCGAGACTGAACGCACCCTGATTGATCGTCGGCACTCCGAACACGGGTGAGATGAGCCAGCCTGCCAGCGCGGCACCGACGACACCGACGGCGATATTGAAGAGCCTGTGCTGCCGCGCGTCCGCGTCGACCATCAGGCTCGCGAGCCATCCGATGGCGCCGCCCACGATGAGCCAGGCGACTAGGTAGGTCATGCTTCCTCCTCTGCAGCCGAACGGCGCGACTGGACGCGCATGGACCGACCTGCGTTCGACCGGTTGCGGAGCAATCCAGCAAGCCTCGTGCCGCGCCCCGTATCAGCTGCGAGGCAAAGACCTTGCTGAAGTCCATGGAACGGACATTGCCTCTATTCCGGATGTCACGTGAATTACAACGATTTCAAGCGGAGGCACGATGAAGAGCGCACGAAAAGAGAAGGCCGGGGCTGGGGAGTTCATCCTCGCGCAACTTGGCAGGGGTTGCTGGGTCGTCGGCTACCAGGGTCGATTCATCGCCGGTGCGGTGCTCAGCTCGCTGCCGGCGGCGGCGGCGTATGCGTCCGACCTCGCGAACGCATTCGGTCGTCACAGTTTCCTGCTGACGGTCGTGGAGGCGGGACGCCACGCGGTTTGAACAGCTTTCCGGAATTGCGGAAAGAGTTACCGCTCTGTCCACCTGTGGCTCACTGCACGGGCTGGCCAGGAACCACCGACAGTGACTCGCTTGCAGTCTCAGGATCCGGAGAAAGAACAATGAAACTTCACACTTATGCTCTTGCCCTCTGCGCGGGCGCGATCGTTGCGATTGCCGGATGCAACAAGGCCGAGCCGCCCGTCGCGCCGACAGCCGCACCCCAGGTGCAGTCCACGCCGGGGCCTCAAGCGCCGCCGTCGACCCCCACGGCGCCGATGCCCCCGCCCGATGTGCCCAAGGGCGACGAGACGTCCGGCCCGAAGCCGGGACAGGCGAACGACCATTCCAGCCCGGCGTTCAAAGGCGGTGGCAAGGAAGTCCCTAAGTAAATCTCTGGTCGACACTAAACCCTGAGCTTGTCCGATGGGGCTCGGGTCGATCGGTACGCCTGGCCCGTGATGCAGTTGCCTGCAGTTCGCGGCTGTGACTCGAGCCGCTGAGCACGGACGGACGCATTACTGCAATGACTGCAATGTGAAAAGAGAAGCCGGGCCAAGCCCGGCTTCTGTTTCATGCGTGCCGACGACCCAGCGATGATGCCGCAGTCGTCTCGTTCGCTTCTAGAGTGGGTCAGCGTGCGCGACCGCGGCGGAACAGGTTGACGATCGCGAGCAGGATGATGGCGCCAATCAGTGACACGACGATCGTTGCGATCGAAATGCCCTGGTTGATCGTTCCCACGCCGACGAGTGGCGATACCAACCAGCCGGCAAGCAAAGCGCCGACAACGCCGACGACGACGTTGAGGATGATGCCTTGCTGCCCATCCGTGCGCATGACCAGGCTCGCGAGCCAGCCAACGATGCCTCCGACAATCAGCCAGATAATTAAGCTCATGAATGTTCTCCTGTACGTTTGAATAGGCTGGATGCCTCGACCCCTTGGGCAATGGACGTGCCTGCACGTACCCGTTGCGTTGATCCGCTGCGGCGCCTCAACGCCGAACTCGACAACCGTCGTCAATCGAGGATTGCCGCTTGATCGGGCGCCTGCAAGGCATCCCGCCGGCCCGCACGCAAACCGCGCCAGAGTTCCTCGACAAATGGAATACCCACCAGCACGGCTCCAGCAACCACGATGGCAATCACCTGACCAGGAGGTAGAGGGACATCCTTCAGCCGAAATGACCAGTCGGCGGTTGCGCTCCGGACGACCGCGCCGAGCTGGTCGCGATGGATCACGCTGAGCAGGAAGAGCGCCGCCCACGGGATCACGATCTGCAGCCCATGTACCCACTGCTCCGGTACCGCGATGCGTCGACGGGCCGTGGCGTACGACAGGTCGCGCCAGACGGTCAGCTCGTGAGCGATGGCGACTCCCAGCAACAGGACGAGCACGGCGGCGGTGATCTGCAGCAGCAAGGCGGCAGCGAGGCCGACGGCGATCTCACCCACCATCAGCAGGTGCAGCGCTGGCTCGCGCCAACCGACCTTTTCCTCAATGCGCTGCCACCGATGGAGCAGCCAGTCGCCGAATCCGGCGAGCAGCCACAACGGCATCACTGCATAGATCAGCAGTTCCTGCAGAAGTCTCGCGGTCGGATCCAGGGCGGGAGTCACGATGAAAGCCCGCCTCGAAGCGGTTCGGCCCGCGCTTTGACGATATACGTCGCAATCGATCCTCCTGGTTTACTCACGGTCGGTTGCCTTTCCGGACCGGTGTAGCTACCGCCCGCCCGCAAGGTTTGCTGCACTCTTTGCAATCCACGCGTCCGCATAGGAGTCCTCCGGCCGCGCAGCGCTCGGCGCGACGTCCGTGGTCTGACATGACCGGTCGAGTGCGAAGGCCGTGTGGACGAAATCGACTTTCCGGACGGCCTCGCGCTCGGCCAACAGGTCGGCGAGCCGGTTCTGCCAGCTGCGGCACAGCGCCGGGTACGCAGCGTCGCGCGGATGCAGCGCGAGCCGCACCAACGAAGCCCGGCTGTGGCGGCATGCCATGCCAGCCCAGGCCCGGGAAACCGCCCGATGCCAGGGCGCACGTGCGCTCAACGTCAGGCACGGAGCTCGCAGTGATTCTCCTGTGCGCAGCGCGTGGAAGTGTGTGAACGTCGTCACGTACTCGAGGTCCGGCGATCGGCGCACGGCCTTCCAGCTTTCCTGGCTGAGCAGCCAGGCCGGCGCAACGAATCCTGACAGCGGCCACCGGTTCGCACGGAACCACCGTTGCCCAAGGAGGAGTCGCTCGGCGGCTTCACGTTCCGTCAGCGCAGAGAACTCTGCCTCACCGGCGGTGTAGACCCGCCGGCGCAGCCAATCGAGCGCCGAGCAGGGCGCACCGAGGTCCCGGTGAAAGTATCCGTGCAGCGCCAGTTCGTGACCCCGCGCCAGCTGATCTGTCATCGCCGACTCGAATCCGGGAACCATCGCCGAACACTGACCCCAGTACGCAGGCACCACCAGCAGCGTCAACGGAATGTCGGCAACTTCGCGGATCGCAGTCAGAACCTGTCGGCACGATCGCCAGGTTGCGGGCGCGACGTCATGCAGCGAGACGCATAGATAGCGTCCATCAGACACGATTTGCCCCTTCGCCTATCGCGCCGGCGCTCAGGGCCATGCACACCTGCCCACCCCGGTCCGGTGCGTGACATGCGACTGCCTCGGTGTCGGATATGCCGGTTCCTCTGTCCATACATGCCCTCCTGCAAGCGCGGTGCCAGCCCATCGCCCAGCATCGAACTCCGCGATCGCCCGCCGCCCGCGAGGGTCAGTCGACAGCGATCCGGCCGCACCGCAGCGCGACCGCCGGTCGGACTACATCACGCCGGACCGTCTCAGGCGCTCCAGCGCGCTGACCCCGTCTTCGATCCGGCGGCGTAGCGTCGCAAAGACGTCGTCCGGCAGGTCGAGGTCAAGTGCGTCGCGGAAGCTGATGAGTGCGCTGCACTCGATGGCTTCCCAGGCCGTCGCGATGCCATCCAGCTCGCCTTCAATAACGGGCAAGGTCAGATCGCCGGTACCGTTCTCGACGGCCGCGGATCCGCCGTGGTCGCGCAGCTCGATGCTCGCGCGCGCATAGCTCACCGAGCGCTCATGCAGAAAGTGCTGCAAGAATTCCTCGCGGGCACACGCGGCCAGGCGTTCGGCAATTGACGCCGTTTCTGCGCAGGTCGAAAGCAGGCTGCTGAGCAGCATGTTGGTCGAGGCAAACTCCATGCTGAGCATTTCAGTCCTCGTGCGGGTTTCGAACCAAGCGATGAGCAGGTGCCGTACCCGACTGGGCGCTCCGACGGCCGGGCACGCGGCGTGCCTAACGCAGCACATGAAACCGGCGACGGCATTGATCTGGACCCGCCTGGCGAGCGGACTCGCCGGGGCTCTGCTCGCCGCCAGTGCGGCACATGCCGCGCGCGTCGCACTCAGAGTCCGGCGGGCACACGCCTATTCAAGGTGTGCCCAGCGCTACACGCGCCACCTTGCGGACGCCTCACATCGGCTTCTGATCGTCGGCGACAGCACGGCCGTCGGCCTGGGGGCACAGAGCATGGAAGACTCGATAGCGGGTCGACTGGCACGCGACTTTCCGCTGGCATCGATTGAGAATCGCGCCGAACTCGGCGCCCGCATTGCTTGTGTCCTCGGGCAACTCAGGGAGGTCGATGCGGGCTATGACGCGGTCTTGATCGCCGCGGGCGGCAACGACATTCTCCGCCGTACGCCATATGACGCTCTGCGCGTCGCCCTGGAAGCCGTGATCAATCGGGCACGAGAAGTCGCTCCGCTTGTCATCGTCGTCAACAGCGGAAACGTCGGGGGCGCCCCTCTGTTCGGCTGGCCCCTGAGCGTCGTGCTGTCGCGCCGATCGTTGCAGGTAAGGCGCATCTTTGCGCTCTCGTGCCGACGCCTGCGCGCACAGTTCGTGAACCTGACGTTCGTTCCGCGCCGCGACCCGTTTGGACGTCAGCGCGAACTGTATTTCGCCGAGGACCGGCTGCATCCGTCGTCGGCTGCCTATCAGTACTGCTATGGCGTCCTGAAGCGGCGCACGCGGCTGACACGCCTGCTGGCCGCGGCCTGAACCGATCTCGGCGGCATGCGCCGTGATTTCTTTCAAAGGAGATGATCATGAAGAAGGTATCGGAAGTGATGACGTCCGACGTGAAAGTGGTGCGACCGGACGAAAGCGTGCAAGCGGCTGCGACCATTATGTCGGAGGAGAACATCGGAGCACTGCCGGTCTGCGACGGCACGCGGCTGAAAGGCATGATCACCGACCGCGATATCGTCGTGCGCGCCGTCGCCAGGGGTCGTGGCATCGATACGCCGGTCCGCGAGGTGATGACGGAAGAGGTCATTTGGTGCGCCGAGGACTCGGACATACACGATCTGCTGAAACGGATGGGCTCCGACCAGATCCGTCGCGTCCCGGTGCTGGATGCGAACCGCAACCTGGTCGGCATCGTTGCGCTGGGCGACCTCGCGATCGAGCGGGATACGGGGGTCGATGAAGCGCTGCGCGACATCTCGATGCCGGTCTGAGGGCCACAGCCGGTACTCAACGGTCGGCGCCACCGCGTACGTACGGCGCTGCCGTGCGGACGCGTGTCAGCTGCTTCAGCGCGGCTGCCAGTGACTGGCGAGTCGTTGCGAACTTCACCCAGGGATCGCCCGTGCGCAGTGACAGATGATCGCGGGCATTCTTGATGGTCCAATGCGCCCCGCTTCGAACCGACGGTAGTTCTTCCCAACCGACCGGCATCGAAACCCCCAGTCCGGGCCGCGCACGTGCCGAGAACGCAGCCACGGTCGTGGCGCCCTCGCCGTTGCGCAGGTAGTCGACAAAGATGCGGCCGACGCGGTTCGAGGGGCCGCTTTTCGCGACGAACCGGTCGGGAATCACGCGGGCGAGGTGTTCGACGACGTCCTTGGAAAACTGCTTCACCACCGCATGGTCATGGCGCGGTGAAATCGGTACCACGACATGAAGCCCCTTGCCGCCGCTGGTCTTCAGCCATGCTTCCAGGTTCAACTCGCGCAGCAACGCCCGGATCAGTTCCGCGCCTTCCTGCATCCTGGACCAGGGCACACCGTCGCCCGGGTCAAGATCGAAGACGACGCGATCGGGTCGTCGGACGTTGCCGACCGTCGAGTTCCAGGTGTGCAGTTCGATTGTGTTCATCTGCGCCGCGCCGACGAGTGCACGCGCCGTCGCGACCTCCAGCAGCGCGCCGTGGTCGGGCCACAGCGCGGGGTCGAGACTCTTTACGTCGGGGATCGACACGCCGTCTGCGTGCTTCTGGTAGAACAACTTCCCCGCGATCCCCGCGGGTGCGCGTACCAGCGAACAGGGTCGGCCGCGCAGGTGGGGCAGGATCCATTCGGCGACGCTCTCGTAGTAACGAACAAGATCGAGCTTTGTGAGGCAGCTGGCCGGATCGATGACTCGATCGGGATGGCTGACATTCACGCGCTGGTCGGTCGAAGCGACGCGGGTCCGCGGCGACGCCGCTCCGGCCGGCGCGTCCTTTTCGCGAGTCACTGCTGCCGCCGACTTGTCGGCGCGCAGTGCCACGAACGACGCGTGCCGAAGCTGCCCGGCAGGGGTCCAGCCCGAGAAGCGCACTTCCGCCACCAGTTTCGGTTTGACCCAGCGGGCATGGCCGGTCGGCGCGCGCGCGCTGCGACCAGGACTGGCTGCGGCGCGATCAGCGTACGGCGACTGTGCGACCTCCAGCTTCGAGAGACGTTTCATCAGTTCGCGTGCCGTGGTGGAACTCCACCCGGTTCCCACGCTGCCGACGGAAACAAGTTGACCGCGTTCGTCGTGCACTCCGAGCAGCAGGGCGCCTATCTCCGCGGCGCCGCGCTCGCCGCCGCGATTCCTGAAACCTGCGATCACAAACTCCTGCCGTCGCCGGCATTTGAGCTTGAGCCAGCTATCACTGCGCCGCGAAACGTAGGGTGCGTCGACCCGCTTCGCAATCAGGCCTTCGAGTCCCATCCGGCAGGCCGCTTCGAGAACGCGGTCAGGGTCGGCTCCCAGGTCTGTGCTGAACCGGAGCGGTTCCATAGCGTGCCGCCGGAGCAGCCTCTCGAGCAGTTGGCGGCGTTCCTGCAGCGGAACGCCGCGCAGGTCGTACCCGTCGATAAATGGAATGTCGAAGACGAAGTACGTGACCGCCGCCGTGCGGGCATCGTCGACGGCCTTCTGCAACGCGTTGAAGTCAGGCGAGCCATTGGCACCGAGAACCACGATTTCACCGTCGAGCCAGCCCGATCCGAGCTTCAGCGCCTCCGCGGCGCGCCGGATCGAGGGAAGCCTTGCGGTCCAGTCATGGCCACCTCGCGTCACGAGTCGCGCTCGACCACGTTCGATGCGCGCGAGCAACCGGTAGCCGTCGAACTTGACCTCGTATTGCCATTTTCCAGCGTCGGGGACGTCCGATGCAGGCGTTGCGAGCTGCGGGGCCAAGGTCTTGGGAAGAGGCGCCTTGACTGCGCCGGCCGGCCACGACGTTGGCTCTCTTCTACCGGCCGCAGGCGTCGCCTTGACAGCGGGGCCGCGGCGACTTGAACGCCTGACCCGCCGCATGACGCTGTCGGGCTTCTCGACGAGAATGTCGAAGTCTTCACGCCGCCGGGCCTGTGCGTCGCCCTTCTTGAAGAGCAGCCACGTTTCGCGGCGCTCGGCGGGTTTGCGCAGGCGTATCAGTTCCCATTGGCCGGAAAGCTTGCGACCTTCGAGCGTGAAAGCTAGCTTGCCGGCCGCCAGACCCTTGCGCGGATCTCCGATCGGCTCCCAGGCACCGTTGTCCCAGACGATCACACGGCCCGCACCGTACTGACCTTCGGGGATCGTTCCCTCGAATGACCCGTACGACAACGGATGATCCTCGGTGCGCACGGCCATGCGCTTGTCGCGCGGGTCGAGGCTCGGCCCCTTGGGCACCGCCCAGGAGAGCAGAACGCCGTCGAGCTCGAGTCGAAAGTCGTAGTGCAGGCGCGTCGCGTCGTGCTTCTGCACCACGAAGGCGAGTCTCTTCCCCTTGCCTGCGTGTTCCCCGCGCGGTTCAGGGGTTTTGGCGAAGTCGCGCTTGGCACGATAGATTTCAAGTGAATCCGCGACCTTCGCCAACGCTGCCATGGCGGCGCGCTTCAGGCGGCTCGATTCGCCGCACGCTGCTTCGTCCGCGTTGCTTTGACGGGCCCGTGGGCGGTGCGGGACGTCGGCCGCTTCGCGCCCCCGGCCCGCGAGCCGCCGTTTCCTCCTGCCGTTGCGGCGCGCGTCGGATTGCGATCGGCAGCGGACTGCTTGCCGCGCAGGCTCCGCTTCAGAAGCTCCGTCAGGTCAATGACATTGCTGCGCGACATCGCCGGTTGGTCGGGCTCGACGGACGTCACCTGAGCGGTCCGCCCCGCCTTGACGCGCTTCGCCGCGAGGGCATAGATCGCCGCGCTGAACTGATCCGCATAGTCCTCGGGCTTCCAGGGCTTGGTCATTTCGGCAATCAGATGCCGGGCCAGCTTCAGTTCGCCTTCGCTGATCCCCGCCGCGGACTTTCCCGCCGGCGGAACCTTGATGTCTTCGGACGACCGCAAGTCCGTTGACCAGCGAATCGTATTGAGGATGAGCGCCGGCCCGTTCGAAATCAGGGCTGCGAGCCGCTCCTTGGAGTGCATCACCACGCGGGAAATTCCGATGACTCCCAGCTCGCTCATCGCTTCGCGCAGCAGCGCGTAGACCTTGTCTCCCTTGCCGGTGGGAGCAAGGAAGTAAGGTCGCTCAAGGTAGAAGAACGGAATCTCCCGCGCTTCTACAAACGTTTCAATCTCGATCGTTTGCGTCGCCTTGGGATAGGCGGCCTGGATCTCGTCGTCGGTCAGGACTACGTACTCGCCACCTTCCTGCTTCACACCGCGGACGACGTCTTCGGCTGCGATTTCCCTGCCGGTGCGCTTGTTGATGCGTTTGTAGCCCACCGGGTCCATCGACCGTCGATCCAGCCAGTCAAAGTCGATGCCCGAGTCTCGCGTCGCAGGGAAGAGCGCCACGGGAACGTGGACGAGGCCGAAGCTGATGGCGCCCTTCCAGATGGGACGCGGCATTTCATTCCCCCAACATAGGTGGCAAGGGCTACAGCGGCAAGGGCCGTGCCTGCCGGTTCTCGAAATGCCCAGCTGTAGCCGGCCGAGGTCGTCTGCTGGTTCCAGGCACGTCGATTGCCTGACTCGAATCAATCCCTGATCCAGCGCGGAGGCTCCGGTGCAACTCGCATGTGTCAGGGTTGGCAATGTGCCCGGGCACGCGCCTTGCTCAATCGAGAGCTCACTTCACTTTTGGAGAAATCAAGATGATGCGAACCCAGCGTTCCCTCAAGCCTTTGGCTGCTGCCTTGCTGGTAATTGGCTCCAACCTCGCGATGGCGCAATCACCGACGAGTCCGCCGGCGACCAGCACTGCAGACAAGCGCGCCAACGTGCCTGCAAACACGGCTCCGGGCACAGCGTCCGAGCACCGGTCGACCAGTTACTCCGGAATGAAGGACTCCAAGACCTGGGAGCGTACCCACCGGGCCAGCAAGATCATCGGCATGGACGTCGTCAACGGCAAGGGCGAGAAGGTCGGTGACGTCGAGGACATCGTTCTTGACAGCAAGGGCAACGTTGCCTACGCGGTCGTATCGACCGGTGGCTTCCTGGGCGTGGGCGACCGTCTGCATGCGATACCCTGGACGTCCTTGCGTACGCACACCGGCAAGGACAACTTCTTGCTCGATGTCGACCGTGAACGGCTTAAGAGCGCCCCGGGCTTTGACCAGTCCAACTGGCCGGACGTGAACGATCCGAAGTGGAGCGATGAGAATCGCCGCTACTTCAGTCCCGTGACAAAGACGAGCCAGAGCGGCGTCAAGTAACTTGATTCAGCAGCAGGCAAGGGGCGCTTAGACGCCCCTTGTCATTTCGTGCGGCTGAATCGCGAACCCCGACCATTCGGCCTCAGCTCGAAAGCCGCCGGCACAGCGTTTGCTCTTGCTGGAGCTTCCCTACGCAACATCATCCGGAGGAAATCATGGCAACCAAGAAGTCATCCACGCGGTCCTCACGCAAGTCGGCCTCGCCGACCGCCCATCGCGGCCCAGCCACGAGGTCCAACGGCTCGGAGAGCGAAGCCATCGCCCAGCTCACCGAAGACCACGCGCGGGTCAAGAAGCTCTTCAAGCAGTACGACAAGCTGGCCAAGGCCGACGCCGACGGATCCGAACGCCAGGAACTGGCTTCGAAGATCTGTGCCGAGCTGACGGCGCACGCTAACGCGGAGGAGGAAATCCTGTACCCGGCGGTACGCGAAGCGCTCGACGACGCCAGTCTCATCGACGAGGCCGAGGTGGAGCACGCGACTGCCAAGGAACTCATCGCCCAGATCCAGGACTCCTCGCCCGACGATGAGCTGTTCGATGCGAAGGTGAAGGTGCTCGGCGAGTACATCAACCATCACGTCGAGGAAGAAGAGGGTGAGATCTTCCCGAAGATTCGCAAGGGCAAGATCGACACGGTCTCGCTGGGTGAGGAGATCGCGGCGCGCAAGGCCGAGATCCTGGACGGCCTCGGTATGGAAGTCGCTGCCTAGCCTTTACCACCGACCGGGAGAATTCCGTATGGCAAGCAAGGATCCGACCGACAAGTCCCGAAACGCGCGCGGAGCCAAGCAGCAGCGTCGCCGGGCCACCAGTGGTGACGATCCGGACACGGAGGCCATTGCATCCGCCGCGCGCCTGGCCGACAAGATTGCCGGCACGGAGCAGCTGGCTCGTTCGGTTCCCTTTAACGCAACGAAAGCTGGCGAATACGGTCACACGAGTGCTCTGAACCCGGCCGTGGGCGAGGCGAAGCAGCCACCCTCGTACGGGGTGACCGGTAGCACGATCACCGAGTCCGAAGCCGGAGGCAAGACGGGTACGGCCGCGGCGCCGGGTGAGAATCCGAACCAGGCGCCGCTGCAGCACGTCCGCGTCGATTCCTCGGATCGGGCACTGACGACCAACCAGGGCGTTGCTATCAGCGACAACCAGAGTTCGCTGAAGGCGGGGCTTCGTGGTCCGACACTGCTGGAAGACTTCGTCCTGCGGGAGAAGATCACTCATTTCGATCACGAGCGCATCCCGGAGCGCGTCGTTCATGCGCGGGGATCCGCGGCACACGGCTACTTCGAGTCCTATGAGGCGCTGACCAATCTCACGATGGCGGCTCCGTTCGCCCAAGCCGGCAAGCGCACGCCGGTCTTCGTCCGCTTCTCGACAGTCGCGGGTGAGCGCGGCTCCTTCGATCTGGCGCGCGATGTGCGCGGCTTCGCCGTCAAGTTCTACACCGATCAAGGCAACTGGGACCTGGTGGGCAACAACATGCCGGTCTTCTTCATCCAGGATGCGATGAAGTTTCCGGATCTGGTCCATGCGGTCAAGCCCGAGCCGCACCACGCAATGCCGCAGGCGGCGAGCGCACACGATACGTTCTGGGACTTTGCGAGTCTGATGCCGGAGATCACGCACATGCTGATGTGGGTGATGTCGGATCGCGCCATACCGCGCAGTTACCGGATGATGCAGGGCTTCGGAGTACACACCTTCCGCCTGGTCAATGCAGACGGTGACAGTGTTTTCGTCAAGTTCCACTGGAATCCGAAGCTGGGAACTCATTCGGTGGTCTGGGACGAAGCGGTCAAGATCAACGGGGCCGACCCCGACTTTCATCGGCGCGATCTCTGGGAAGCGATCGAAGCCGGCGCATACCCGGAGTGGGAACTGGCATTGCAGATCTTCACCGAGGAGCAAGCCGACGCTTTCACTTTCGATGTACTCGATCCGACAAAAATCATTCCCGAGGAATTGGTGCCGCTCAGGACAGTC
>Ga0105103_10000258_pt1 | contig 29677 bp, 25 predicted proteins | sample PPLLaktember2015_2_FD_79107 | JGI IMG/M metagenome (GOLD analysis project Ga0105103, IMG submission 79107) | Freshwater sediment microbial communities from Prairie Pothole Lake near Jamestown, North Dakota, USA - PPLs Lake P7 Core (6) Depth... | ecosystem: Environmental > Aquatic > Freshwater >...
GCCATCGATCGCGCCACCTGTTGCACGGTTTCGAAGCCGCGCGGGTAGCCCAGCGCGACCGACGACTGCGCCAGAGCCAGCTCGTCCGCAGTGACCGGCCGCTCGCCGCGAATCTCCGTCAGCTCCCGCAGCGATTCGCGGAGTGCGGGCACGGTGACGTCACTCCCTACGCTCGTCTGCAACACGAACGGCCCCATCCCGCGGCGCAGATCAAAGCCCGTGCGCACGCCGTAGGTATAGCCCTTGTCCTCGCGCAGGTTCATGTTCAGCCGGCTGACGAACTGCCCGCCCAGCACTGCGTTCAACAGGATGATGGCGTGGTAATCCGGCGTGGAACGTGACGCCGCGACGTGCCCGATGCGCAATTCCGACTGTGCGGAGCCCGGTCTCGAGACGAGGCCCAGCCTGGTGGCGGGCACTCGGGGCGGGTCGAGCCGCCCGCGGTCGCGCGGGAAGGGCGTGACCGTGCGGTCGTTTGCCCAACCGCCGAACGCGGCTTCAGCCGCCGCCAGCAGCTGGCTGGCCGGCCGGTCCGCGGCAAGGACCAGCGTCGCACCGTCGGGCTGGAACATACGCGCATGGCAGGTGCGCACCTCGCCGACGGTGATCGCGCTCAGTGACTCCGCAGTGCCATAGCCGGGTTGTGCGTACGGATGCGTCTGGTAAACGACCTTCGCAAACGATCGATCGGCGAGCGCACCCGGGTGGTCGCGCAGCTGCCGCAGGCGCTCCAGCCGCAGCTGACGCACGCGCGCGAAGTCGGCATCGGTGAGATTCGGCGCGGTGCTGATTTCGTGGACCAGCGACAAGCCCGGCTCGAGGAACCGATCGAGCGTGGTGAGGCCGACGATCGTGGAGTCGTGATTGACGTCCACATCGAGGTCGCCGCCCATCCGCGCGATGCGGTCGGAGACGTCGAGCGCCGACATGCCGCGGCTGCCCTCGTCCAGCAGATCCGCCAGCAGCGAAACCAGGCCCGGGCGATCGGTGTCGTCCGATGCCGAGCCTCCGGGCACGAGCAGCACCATGGACGCCACCGGCACCGAACGATGCGAGATGACCCGCACCTCGAGCCCGTTGGACAGGCGCAGGCGCTCGATGCGGGGGAACACGAAGGCCCCCGCCGGTCCGGGAATCGGCAGTCGCGACCGATCGACCCGGCTCATGAAACCGCAACCTCGGTTGAGCCCGCCAGCGCCAGCTGCTGTTGCCCGCGAGGCACCAGGCTGAGCGCCACGCGCGGCTGGCCGACGAGCCACCGGCCGATGGCCGCGGCCATGCTGGCTGGTGTCACCGAGCGATAGCGCGCCAGGTCGTCGTCGAAGAAGCCCGGGTTGCCGTTGAACACGTTGTAGGCGTTCAGCTGATCCGACTTGCCGCCAAACCCACCCACCGTCTGCAGCCGGTACACGAACTGCGCTTCGGTCTGCGCCTGGGCACGCTCCAGCTCGTCGGCGGTGGGCCCGGATGCCGCCATCTCGTGGATGGCCTCGGTGATGGCCTCTTCCAGCACCGGCAGCGAGACGCCGGCCGCGGCCGTGCACGCCACCTGGAACACACCGGAGAGTTCGCGCGAGTGCTGGTAGGCCGAAACATCAGCGGCGACGCGGCGGTCGTAGACCAGCCGCTTGTAGAGCCGCGACGTCTTGCCGTGCGCCAGCACATCGGCCCCGAGGTCGAGATCGGCATCGCCGACATGGAACATCGCCGGCGAGTGCCAGCTGAGATAGAGCCGCGGAAGCTCGACGCGGTCCTCCAGCAGCAGCGAACGTTCGGCGGTGATCGGAATGCCGGCGGTCACCGGCGGCGGCGCCGGGCCGCGCGGGATCTCGCCAAAGTAGCGCTCCGCCAGGTCCAGCGCCCGCGCCGTCTCGATGTTCCCCGCCAGCGTCAGCGACGCGTTGCCCGGGTGATAGTACGTCTCGAAGAACGTCCGCACATCGTCGAGGGAGGCGGCGCGGAGGTCGTCGGGGTCGCCGATCGTGATCCAGTGGTACGGGTGGTCCGGAGGAAACAGCGCCGCCGCCAGGGCTACGCCGGCCAGGCCGTACGGGCGGTTCTCGTAGTTCTGCCGCCGTTCGTTCAGCACCACATCACGCTGGTTCGTGAACTTGTCTTCGGTCAGGGCCGGCAGCAGAAACCCCATGCGGTCCGATTCCATGAACAACGCCAGCTCGAGCGCGCCCGTGGGCACCACTTCCCAGTAGTTGGTGCGATCGGTGTTGGTGGAGCCGTTCAGCAGGCCGCCGGCGCGCTGCAGGGGCTCGAAGTAGCCCGAGTCGTGGTGCTTCGACCCCTCGAACATCAGGTGCTCGAAAAGATGCGCGAAGCCGGTGCGGCCCGGCCGCTCGTTCTTGGAGCCGACGTGGTACCAGAGGTTCACCGCCACCATCGGCAGCTGGTGATCCTCGTGGACGATGACGTCGAGCCCGTTGCCAAGCGTCTTCTTCGTGTAGGGTATCTGCACGTTCCTTTGATCCTATCCCACGACGACACCGCGCCACCTGGCGCCTGGTTCCAACTCTTCATCATTGCCCTGGCCGAGTTCCTGGGCATGACGCTGTGGTTTTCCGCTACGGCTGTGACGCCCGCGCTCTCGCGCGAGTTGCAGCTGACGCCGGCCGAGGCGTCGTGGCTGACCATGGCGGTGCAGGGCGGGTTCGTGGCGGGCACGCTGGTCGCCGCGATCGTGAACATCGCCGACCTGGTCTCCGGCCGCACGCTGGTGTGCGCCGGCGCGGTGCTGGGCGCGGCCGCCAACGCCGCCGTGCTGCTGTTACCCGGCAGCTGGGGGGTGATTGCGCTGCGCTGTGCCACCGGCGTGGCGCTAGCCGCGGTGTATCCGCCGGCCATGAAGATGGCGGCGAGCTGGTTCAGGGCCGAGCGTGGCCTGGCGCTCGGCCTGCTGATTGGCGCGCTGACGCTCGGCAAGGCCGTGCCCTATCTCATCACCACGCTGTTCGGCGATGCCTGGCGGCTGCCCATGGTCCTGGCCTCGGGGCTGGCGGTGCTGGGCGGCGTGCTCGTGCTCGCCCTCGCGAAGGACGGCCCCTACCTGGCGCCCGCCACGCGTTTCGATCCGCATGCCATCCGCCGCATCCTCTCGATTCGCGGCGCGCGGCTGGCCATTGCCGGATATCTGGGACACATGTGGGAGCTTTACGCCATGTGGACCTGGGTCGGCGTGTACGCCACGGCCAGCTTCACGGCCGCGGGACTGGGGCCCGCATCGTCGAAGGCAGGTTCGCTGGCGGCCTTCCTCGCCATTGGCAGCGGCGCGGCGGGCTGTGGCCTGGCGGGCTACTACTCGGATCGACTGGGCAAGGCGCGGGTCGCTGGCTGGTCGCTGGCCACGAGCGCCCTGTGCGCGGCGCTCACCGTGATCACCTTCGGTCACCCGCCGTTCTGGACCTTCGCGCTGGTGATGGTCTGGGGCTTCTCGGTAGTGGCTGACTCGGCGCAGTTCTCCGCGTTGGTCAGCGAGTACGCGCCGGCCGACCACGTCGGGACGGCGCTCACCTTCCAGACATCGCTCGGCTTTCTGCTGACGATGGTGACGATCGACGTGCTGCCGCGGGTAGCGGCCGGCGTGGGGTGGCAGTACGCGTCGCTGTTGCTCGTCCCGGGGCCGGTGCTCGGGGCCGCCGCAATGCACAGGTTGAGGACGGGGGGCGAGAGTTCAAAGTTCAAGAGTTCAAGAGTTCAAAGTTGAGTTCAAAGTTGAGTTCAAAGTTGAGTTCAGAGTTGATTCAAAGTGAGTCGTGCCCCCCTGTTCACGCCCGTATGGCCGGGCGCATTCAGCTGATCGTCACGATCAACTTTGAACTCTTGAACTCTTGAACTTTGAACTTACCTGACCGGCACCAACGGTATTCGTCCCTTGAACTCCGCTTCCGCGCGGATCGCCTTCATCGAGATCTGCGCGGCCATCTGGGACGCGACCTTCATGAATGCCTGTGCCGCGCCCGAATTCGGCTCCGCGATCACGAGCGGGATGCCGACGTCGCTGCCGACGCGGATGGGCTCGTAGATCGGCAGGCGCCCCAGGAACGGCACGCCCATCTGCTCGGCCATCGTCTCGCCGCCGCCGTGGCCGAAGATGTTCGCTTCGTGATGGCACGAAGGGCACTCGTAGTAGCTCATGTTCTCGACGACGCCGAGCGCCGGGATGTTGAGTTTCTCGTACATCTTGATGGCGCGGCGGCTGTCGGCCAGCGACACCTGCTGCGGGGTGGTGACGACGATCGAGCCGGCGACGGGGACCGTCTGCGCCAGCGACAAGGCCACGTCACCGGTGCCGGGCGGCATGTCGATGATCAGGTAGTCGAGGTCGCGCCACGCCACGTCGTTGAAGAACTGCTTGATGACGCTGTGCAGCATCGGCCCGCGCCAGATCACCGGCGCCTCGTCCTTGGTCATGAAGCCGATGGACACCACCTGCAACCCGTACTTCTCAGCCGGCCGGATCTTCTGCCCGTCGGACTCGAGCTGCGCCTGCAGGCCCAGCATGATCGGCACGTTGGGCCCGTAGATGTCGCCGTCGAGGATGCCGACACGGCTGCCCGCCTTCACCAGCGCAATCGCGAGGTTCACGGCCACGGTGGTCTTGCCGACGCCGCCCTTGCCCGCCCCCACGGCGATGACGTTCTTCACCCCGGGCAGGGGAAACGCGCCCTTCTCCGGGGCACTGACGGATCGCACCTGCGCGGTCATGGTGATGTCCACCTCGGACACGCCGGGCAGCGCCCGCACCAACTCCTCGGCCTGTGCCTTCATCAAGTCCTTGACGGGACAGGCGGGGGTCGTGAGCTCGATGGCAAAGGCGACCCGGCCGCCGTCGATCGCGAGATTCTTGATGAAGCCGAGCGAGACGATGTCGCGCCGCAGGTCGGGGTCCATCACCCCCTTGAGCGCAGCCAGAACTGTTTCGGGAGTCATGTCTGATTTCGAGCTTACCACGCAGCTGGAATCCGACCCGGCATTCGGGTAGACTCACGCGCAAGCTTCACCCCTTCAAGGAGTTACAGATGGCCGACGCTACGCCGGGGGGCACCACCGCTCCCTCGAACAACCGCACGGTGATGATCGTGCTGTCCTATCTGTGGCTGCTGGCGCTGATCCCGCTGCTGGTGGAGAAGGAAGACAAGGAAGTGCAGTGGCACGCCAAGCACGGGCTGGTGCTGCTACTGGCCGAGATCATTCTCTGGGTGCTGATCACGATGATCAACATCGTCACCGGCTTCTTCATCGGCTGCCTCGTCGGCTTGCTCAGCCTCGGACTGTGGGTCGCCATCGTCGTGCTGCACATCGTGTGCATCGTCAAGGGCGTCAACGGCCAGCGCCTGATCATCCCCGGCGTCAGCGAGTACGCGAACAAGTTCTGACACGCCGTCTTCTGATCCTGATCGTGTCGGCCGCGAGCGTCCTGCTCGTGGCCGACCTGTCCCGGCCGCCGGCGGCGCAACTCACCACGCGCGTAGCCCTGGCCGGTATTCACGTGTACCAGGCCACGCTCTCCCCAATCTACGCGCGCACGGGCGTGCAGTGCCGCTTCACGATCACCTGCAGTCATTACGGGGAGGCGGTGGTGCAGGAATTCGGCGCGGTCAAGGGCGGATGGATGGCCTTCAAGCGCGTGCTTCGCTGCGGCCCATGGACGCCGATGGGGAGCGACGATCCGCCGCCCGTCAGTTCAAAGTTCAAGAGTTCAAGAGTTCAAAGTTGAGTTCAAAGTTGAACTCTTGAACTACCCGTGAAACACGTTCCGTCCTTCATCCTTCAGCAGCACCCACAACGCGTACGCGCCGAGGGCCGTGCCGAACGGCAGCAGCACCATGTTGACGACGGCGAGGCCGAGGGCGAGGAGGCGGGCGCGGGGAGTGTAGCCGCCGAGCGCGCGGCCGATCCAGAGATGGAGCGCGGCCCACAGCATCGCGATGCCGGCGAGCACCAGCAGCGTGACCGCGGTGAACCTGGCGGCCATCGGTGAGCTGACCTGCACGGGACTGACGCCGGTGGAGATGGCGAGGGCTCCCGCGGCGAGCGCGCCACCGGCGAGCGCCACCAGCAGGAAGATGAAGCCCCAGGCGAGATAGAGCCAGGAGAGGAAGTCGACGTGCCGTTTCACGGCCGCGCCATCACCGCCAGGCGGACGTCCACGCGCGTGCGTGGTCCACGCCGTGGCGTGATGGCAAACCGCAGGCGGTCGCCGTTGGCCGCGCCCGGAGGCACACGCACTTCGATCCACAGCGGACACACCGCGTCACCATCGCCGCAGCACGAGCCGCAGATCTCGTCCCACACTTCGCCGCGACCGCCGCAGTGGGTGCAGGTGTGACGCACGCCCAGCGTGAGCGGCACCAGCGCGCCCATGGCGGCCTGTGCGCGATCGAGCACGATTTCGGCGGAGACGACCTCGGCGCAATCCGGATCGGCGACGGAGCGGCGCAGGCACTGCACGGCCGCGCTCGCCGACGGGAAGTCGATGGCGACTTCGTCGGTCAGCGATCCGCGGAACGCGCGGTCGTCGGGCGCGAGGGCCTGAATGGCGGCGCGTGACGAGTGCAGGCGACGGGGTGACACAACGGTCGTACGATAGCGCGGTTGCCTGCAAAAAGGAACCGTGAAGCTGCTACCATTCGCCGATGGCCGGCAAGGAATGTCCGATGTGCGGGGAGTTCATGCGGCTGGTCGTGCGCGAGAGCATCGAGCACGTCCCAGGCCTGCCGAAGCCAGTCACGCACACGACGCGTGAGTGGATCTGCCCGGATTGCGATTACTTCGAGGACGCGGACGACTAGCGGGCGCCCAGCGTGAGCAAGATCTCCTTGCGCAGCGCATCCTCGACTTCATCGAAGGTGAGGGTGGTGTCGCACTCGTCGCACAGACATTCGATCACACCGGGCCGGCCCTCTTCGGCCACCTCGACGCGCTCGCCTTCGATCTGTACTACGTGGACTTGCAAGGTCTTGATGAGGAAATTGCGGGAGTTTCCGCAGTTCGGACACGTCAACGCCACTAGGCAGGCTCTCCTTTAATACCGATTGGGATTGTATGGGATAGGTGAGTCCCGGCAAAGCAGTTTCGGCGGATCTGGCCCGAATTCAGCGTGCCTGCCCCGAACCCACGTAAATGAGCCGCCCTTCGACCTGCCGGTCGACGTAGTGCCCACGAATCGCTTCGACGTATGCGGCCAGCTGGTCCCTATGCTCGTCTCGGGGGGCTCCGGTCTTGAATTCCAGCACGGTGGCGCTGTCGTCGGTCACCACCAGGCAGTCGATCGCGCCCCGCTCCACCCCGCCCGGCAGGCGCCGCGAGTAGGCCACTTCGAACACCATCTGCGCACCCGCGGGCAATGCCAGCAGCTCCGGGCGGGACAGCACGCCCAACGACAGCGATACGGCACGCCGCACGATGTCCCCGGCATCCTCGATTTCGTGCCCCCCCTCGATGAACTGCCGTGCCACCCGCGTGAGCTCGTCGGCATCCCTCACGTCGCGCTGCTGTGCAAACGCGAGCAGCCGATGTACGAGGGTGCCCAACAGAGACGACGACCGATCGGCATGCGACGTGAGCCCGGTGGCGCTCGTCGTCGGCCCCTCGACGGTGGTGGACAGCCGAGGCGCGCCGTCGGGCGTCAGCGCTGTGAAGTCGTGCGCCAGCCGGGGCGTGGCCACAGCGCCGCCGGTCCAGGCGATGGGCTCGGCGCCGGCAGGCGGCACCACGCGGATGGTGTGCGAGGCAGAGGGACCCGTCCACGGCACCTCGTCCCGACCGGTGGCCGTGGCCAGCGCCGACAGCAATGAGGGTGGCAGCAATCGGCCCAGCGATCCCTTCACCGGCGCGAACGTGCCTTCGTCCGGAAACGTGGCACAGAGGTACAGACGATCGCGTGCGCGGGTGAGCGCGACATAGAGCAGGCGCTTGGTCTCCTCGGCCTCCCGCGCGGCCGCGTCCTCGTCGGCCTCGCTTTCGTGCTCGCCGATCGCCACCATCGGCTCGCCCTGCGCCTCGCCGCTCGCGGCGCCCATGGCCACGCGAATCGGGTCGCGTCCTCCCCCGCTGCCGCGACCGAGATTCACCACGAACACCACCGGGAATTCCAGCCCCTTCGCCGCGTGAACGGTCATCAGGTTCACGGCATCGACGGCGTCGATGATCGCGTTCGACTCATCGCCGCCGGAGACGAGCTGCGAGAAGTGCTCCACCAGCCGCTCGACGGTCGCGTAGCCGCGGTTCTGGATGCGCCGGACCAGGCTGCGGATCTTCTTGAGGTTCTCGCGCGCCTGCGCGAGGCCCGGGCCCGCCAGCTCCCGCATGTACGCCGCTTCGGCCAGCACGCGATCCAGCAGCTCCGCCGGTGGCAGCCGATCGACGAGCGGCAACCAGACGGCGAGACTGCGACGGGCCTCGGTCAACCGTGCCACGTCTTCAGACCTCAGCCACTCGGGAAGGGCGGGCCCGTGCGGGTCGAGCGCACCGGCCAGATCCGGCGCCAGTTGCTTCAGTCCTTCATCCGACACCCGCACCAGGCGCGAGCGCAGCAGGGCCGCCGCACGCAAGTGTGACGACGGATCGCCGAGAAAGGCGAGCAGCGCGAGCACGTCCTTGATCTCGTCGGCGTCGAAGAACCCCAGCCCCTTGTAGACATAGAACGGCACGCGGCGCTTCGCCAGCGCCTGCTCGATCAGCCGGTGCCCCTCGCGCGTGCGGAACAGCACGGCGATGTCGCCGGGCCCGATGGTCCTCCGGGCGCCCGTCATGCGGTCGCGCACCGTGGCCTGCTGCTCGAGCAGACGCGCAATCTCCTCCGCCACCACCTCGGCCTGCGCCGCGTCCGTGGGCGCCGCCACCAGACCGACCGAGTCCCGCGCCGTGCCCGCATCGGTCGCCAGCGGGAAGCGATCGTCGTCCGAGTAGCGGAAGGCATCGGCCCGCAGCGGCTGCTTGTCCACGGCGTCGAACACGTCGTTGACGAAGTGCAGCAGCGGCAACACCGCCCGGTGGCTGCGCGTGATGGCGGCGCGCGCGGGCAGATCGGGACGCAGGGCATTGATGTGACGCGCCGCTTCCTCGAGCACGGCGACCTCCGCGTCGCGGAAGCCGTAGATCGACTGCTTGCGGTCCCCGACGATGAAGATCGAGGGGGGGACGATGTCGTCGGCCGTGCCCGCGCCCTCGGCCCACGCCGACATCAGCTCGCGCACCAGGCGCCACTGCGCGCGGCTGGTGTCCTGGAACTCGTCCACCAGCACGTGCCGGTACCGGGACTCGAGCTTGAACCGGCTGCGTGAGAACTCGTCGCGCTGCTCCAGCAGCGCCACCGTGCGCTCGAGTACGTCCGAGAAGTCGAGCACGCCGTGCTTGTCGAGGGTGCGGCGGTACTCCTGCAAGGCGATGACGAACAGCTGCCGGACGCCGCGGGTCATCACCAGGTTGAGGTCGCGCCGGAACGCGGTGAACGCTTCCAGCACCTGCGGACCGATCGCCAGCACCTGCGCCTTGTGCGCCTCGTAGTCGGCCGCGGAGCGGAAGTCGATCTTCTTCTGCGCCAATCGCTGCCGCGGGTCCTTCTGCGACGTCAGCACGTGGCCGCAGAGCCGGTCGAGCGCGCCCCGCAGGCGTTCGGGAGGCAGCGGCGCCGGGCTGTCCAGCAGCCGCACGTCGTGCCCGAGCAGGATGAAATCCGGGGTGTCGGGCCCGCGCAGTACGAATGCGCCGGCCCCACCTGGCAGGTTGCGCAGCGCCCCGCGCAGCGTCTCGTGCAGGCGCTCGCAGGCCTCGGCCACGTGCAGGGTGCTGCCGTGCAGGAAGCGATTGATGGCATCCCACGCCACCAGGCGGCGATCGAGCAGCACGGCCAGGCCGCGGCGCAGCTGAAACTCGCCCAGCTCCGCGAACAACAGCGCGACGTCCGCGTCGTTCTGGGCCAGCGAACGGCCGATCCGCAGCGCGCGATCCAGCGCGCCGTTCACCAATCGGGGCGTCTCGGTCTCGTCCGCCAGCTCGAAGCCGGGATCGACGCCCGCCTCGAGCGGGAACTCGTAGAGCAGCGACAGGCAGAACGCGTCGATGGTGCTGATCGTGATGTCCGGGAACGCGTCCCGCACCTGACGCCAGCGCTCGCCGACGAGCGCCCCTTCGCGGTGTCGCGCCTTCAGCGTGTCCAGCACCCGCTGCCGCATCTCGGCGGCAGCCTTGCGGGTGAAGGTGATGGCCAGGATGTTGCGCGGCGGCACCCGCGCCTCCACCACCAGCCGCACGTAGCGATCCACCAGCACCCGGGTCTTGCCGGTGCCCGCCGAGGCCTCGAGCGCCACGTTGCGGCGCGGATCGGTGGCCATGATGCGCGCGGCCCGATCGCGCTCGAGTAGCGGGTCGATCTCCTCCACCTCGTCGAAGGACAGGCGACGCTGCTCACTCATCGGGCGTGGCCTCGGCCACGGCTTCGACGAACTGCTTGCGGCAGACGCTGTCGAACGGGCACATCGCACACAGCGACCGCGGCACCGGCCGCGCCGGGAAGTGCCCCGCGCCGATATCGTCGATGGCCTGCACCATGCGCTCTTCCGCCGCCATCAGCACGTCGTCCAGCGACTGCCCTTTCGCCGGCTTCAGCGCCTTGATCGGCGAGGGCCCCTCCATCGACAGGTAGAACGCCTCGAATGGCCTGCGGCTGGTGTCGCCGCTCTTGTGCAGCTGCTGCGCCACGGCCGACGTGTACACCTGCAGCTGGATCGTGCGCTTCAGGTCGGGCACGTTCTTCGACTTGTAGTCGATGACGCGGAAACCGCCGCCGCCCAGCAGATCGACGCGATCGATCTTGGCGCGAAGCGGCACCATGCGGGTCTCGCCGTTGGCGCGGCGGAAGACGAACGCGTCGTCCAGCTCGTATTCGATGAGGCGGCGATCGATGGTGCCCGGACGTTCGGCCTCCATCGACAGGACGCGGTCGATGATGCCGGCGCCGGCGGCGGACCCGTACAGGCGCGCGCGTTCCAGCCCCGCCTCGGCCTCGGGCAGCGAGGACAGCGCGGTTTCGCTCAGTTCCAACAGCAGCTGGCGCGCCTCGGGCACCTCGTTGGCGCCGATGCCGCCGCGGCCGCGGCGCTGCCACTCGCGGAAGAAGCTCTCGAAGAGCGCGTGCAGGAAGCGCCCTCGCTCCAGCGGCGGCGGAGCGTCCTCGTCGTCGGGCTCCTCTTCCAGCTTCAGCACTTCGGAGGCGAAGAACTGGAACGGGCACTTCAGGTAGCGATCGATGCGGCTGACGCTGACGCGGGGAAACACCCAGGGGCCGGCCTCACCGCTGAAGCGGGGGTCTCCGGTCGCCGGCCGGTCCAGGCGCAACGTCGCCCAGGGGCGAGCCGCGGGCATCAGCGCGTCAATCACCGGCGGTTCGGCGACGAGCGCCTCGTCCGCGAACACCGCCAGCGCGTGATCGGCGGGCTCCACCTGCCGCTCCAGGCCGGCGGTGGCCAGATCGTCGACGAACGTGGAGGGCTCCACCACGGCGTCGGATTCGAGGGAGAACGTCGACACGCGCACGCGTTCACGGGCCAGCCCCAGCAGGTCGATGAACATCGCCCGCGCCGCGGCCATCGCGTCGCTTTCGCGCTGGTTGGGATCCTCGGCGGCAGGCGTCGGATCCAGCAGACCGAGGAGGAACGGCGGATAGAAAATGCTCCGGCGCGTCCGCTCGGGCCATTCGCCCTCCACCAGCCCCACCAGCTGCACATCGTCCACGTCGGCAAAGCGCGCGGCCTGCGCGTCGAGCAGGCGCACACCTTCGACGCCGGTACGCACCGCGAACGTCTGCGCCCCGAGCCATCGCCGGATCGCGGACGACAGCTCGATCCCGCCCGCGAGCGCGTCGGGATCGTGCTCGGCATAGGCACGTCCCAGCGCCGCCAGCGCGCCGGACACGGCTCGACGCACGCGGCCAAGGCGCTCGACGTCCACGCCTTCGCCGGGCTCGCGGTGATGGCGCGAGAGAAACCCCAGCAGCGTCGCCATCTGGGTCGGCACCGGGTGTGACTCGGCCAGCGACGCCAGCTCGCGAGCCACGGCCGTGGCCACTTGCGCCGCCGGCGCTGCGCGATGCTGCTTGCGCTCGTCGCGGCTGCCTGGCGTGGCGATCGCGCTCCAGGTGTCGGCCAGTCGCGCCAGTCGATCCATCCCGCCCAGATAGCGCGCATCCGCCAGGGCGCGGTCGAGGGCGGATACGGACCCAGGCGGCAGCCCGCCCGCCACATCGTCGAACTGGAAGTGCGGAGAGCGCAGCAGCGCAACGGTCGCCGCGCGCGAGAAGCCGCCGGCGATGGCGTCGAGCACGAGGTCGAGGGCGGCGGCGAACGGTTCGGCGGCAAGGGGCAGGGTATCGAGGGTCTCGAACGGCAGGCCCGCGCCACCGAACACGGAGCGAGCGAGGTAGAGATATGGCAACGGACGACGAACCACGAGCGCGTGCTTGTGCAGGGGCGTGGCGTCGCCCGCCGCACGGGCGGCCTTGATCCGGCGCGCCACCTGCGCGAGCTCGTCTTCGCGATCGCGCGCCTGGAATGTCACCGCGCCTTCGGTCTCGGGCACGACCAGCCGCGGGTGCACGACCGTGTTGGTCACCGTGCTGTAGGCACGAGACCCGGACATCTCTTCCAGGCCGGGCAGCGCGGCGTGGATTCTCTCGAGGAACCCCGCGGCCAGCATGGCCTCTGTGGCCACCACGTCGACCTGTTCGAGCGAGGGCACGGTCGAGAGCAGCGTGAAATCCACCGGCCACAGCCCGTCGGACTCGGCCACGCGATCCGCGACGGTGACCACGGCGTGCCGGACGGGCCTCACCGGCGTGGCGGCAACGATCGCGGCCCGAGCGCCATGTTCGTCGAGCAGACCGTGACTGTTCAGGTGCTGCTCGTAGCCTTCGAACACCGCGGTGAGGAACGTGGTCTGGCGCAGCAGCTGGGCGGCGCCGCGGTCGGTCTCGACGGCGGGCTCGAGCTCGGCGCGCAGGTTGCGATCGAAGTCCTCCACCGTGCGTGCCTGGCGGCGCACGTGATCGTAGAGCGCGAGCATCTCGGCGACCAGTGCGGGGCGGATGGCGAAGGGCGGCACGATGCCGGAGGCGGCGACCTCGCGGGCGAGACGTCCGAGGATCACCTCGCGGTCGAACGGCGACAGCAGCGCCAGCGGCTGCGGCGCGCGCGAGAACAGCTCGCGATAGAAATCGGATCGCGGTCCAACGCGCGGCCAGGTGACGGTGGCCTGCGTCGCCAGCAGCCGATCTTCCACGGTGCGGCGCAGTTGCTCGCCCGCTGCGCGCGTGGGAACGATCACGAACGTGTCGGCGGCGGTCAGCGGATCGAGCGCGGCCACGACACCGGTCAGCAGGCTGCGCAGACCAGCGAGCGAGGGCACGCGCAGCAGCCGCGTGCGGCGAGGGGTGATCACGGCGCGGGCGCCGCCAGGGCTGGTGGCACGAGCGCGGCATCGAGGTCCGCGCGGGCGCGGGTCAACAGCATCAGCGCGCCGGCGGCGGCCGACGAGGCCTGCTGGGCGCGCGCGATGTCGTTCGAGGCCGCGGCGGCGAGGCGCAGCGTGAACGCCTGCTCCGCCATCTCCCACGCGCTGCGGAAGAGCGCGTGGACGGGCACGAGCTCGGCGGGCGGCGTGATGCGGTCGAGGCGAGTGCCATCGCGGCGCCAGCGCTCGATCACCGACTTCAGTTTCGAGGCGGGCGGCCCGGCCTGCGCGCGCACGTCCTCGAGCGCGGGCTTGTTGCGGTTGATGGCCCGCAGCGTGAGGGTCACGGAGCGGCGGTACTTGCGGGCCGCCGGCGCGCGCAGCTCCCATTGATCGCGGGCGAGCTGCATGCTGCGCGCGGCTTCGAGCTGCGCCTCGAGCGCGGCCATCAGGCCCGCGATGTCCGCGGGACGGCTGCCGCCCAGCCGCGTGTCGGCCTCGCGGACGTCGCTCCGCAGCCGTTCGAGCCCGCGCACATCGGCACGCGCGGCAGTCCTGGCGGCCGCAGCCAGCGTCGTGGTGCGCAGTTCGGCGTAGGCGCGATCCAGGCGCTGCTCGTGGGCGAGCTTCGCGGTGGCCTCACCTCGGACGTAGCCGGCCCACGCCTCGGGCAGCAGGCCGACCGCGCGGTCGAGCAAGCCGAGCAGCGTCTGCAGCAGCGACGTCCGCTCCGCTGGCGTCTGCGCCAGCTGGGCGGCGGTCATCAGCTGCTCCACCATCTCGGCCTCGCTCGGCTCCGGCAGCAGGGGCTCGTCCGGCAGGATGGCGGGCGGCGCCACGAGTGCGAGGCTCGTGCCGGACTGGCCGACGGTGACGCGCAGCTCGGCGATCACCTGGTCGAGCAGGCCGAGGATCTCGCGGACCTCGGCGGCGCGATACGCATGGCGCGCGCCCGGCCACTCGTTGAGGGTCTTGCGCGCGAGCTCGGCCCGAGCCAGCCGTTCGGCCGGGTCCTTGACCGTGGCGATGTCGTTCAGCGTCCGCGCCACCTCGTCGCCGAGGCGCGCGAAGTCGGCCTCACCGCGCGTGGCGGCGTAGGTCTGCGCCTGCAGCGCGATCGCGTAGCGCTGGGTGCGCTCCCAGTCCACCTCGGCGGCCGGCAAGGTGACGATGTGGAGCTCGGCGGCGGGATCGCCGCGGCGTGTCGGCATCGAGAAGACGACGCTGTCATCGAGCCGGGCCCACTCGCCGTATGAGGTGAGCACGCGTCCGTCCTTGAGGAAGACGCGGAAGAGACCGGCGCCGGCGTCCTGCGCGCGGACCTCCGGCGCAAGCAAGAACGTGGCCGCGCCAACGAGGAGCGCCGCCCGGAACCATCCTGTGGAAATCCTGTGGATGGACCGTCGAAAGCCTGTGAACGGCACGACAGAATATTAATTCTTACGCGGGATTTCCCGGCAACTTCTCGCCCCAATGGTTTTCGCGCGGCCTTCGTGCCTCGCTTCGCTTGATCGCGCCGGCTGGATCACTACAATCGCTACTCCCGTTTCCCCTGAACCGAACCTGTGAACACTCAACGCTTCGAGCACTCCATTGCCGGACGGAACTATGTCATCGAGGTGTTGCCGGTGTCGGCCACGCGCTGGCGGGCGCAGATTGCGCGCCTGCCTGGGATGCCGACATCGTTGATGCCTTTCTACGGCGCGACCGCGGAAGATGCGGCGCGCGAGCTGACCAACTGGCTGTCGCTGGTGTCGGCCGCCCCAGCACTACCGGCCACCGCCCCTCGTCGGGGGCTCTAACCCCTCAATTCACGCGGGTTGAGAGGGCCTTTCACCTATCCACCCACCGCCGGGGCTTCGGCCCCGGCGATCGCGACAGTTGCCTGCATCGCCATCCGCGGGTTACGATAGTCTTCTCCCCAAGGGGCCTGTAGCGCAGTTGGGAGCGCGCCTGAATGGCATTCAGGAGGTCACCGGTTCGATCCCGGTCAGGTCCACCACTCCTTCATTCCCAACCTCCGCCGGCTGCAAGTAGCTGAAGGCCGGTGCGGTTGCGGCGGTTCCAACAAGCGCGGAGCCGTCGAACGCCATTCCCTCTGGAAAAAACAGCTGTTGGAACCGCTGCCGCTGGTCGAGTGAGGCCTGCGTCCAGAGATCGGCCGCGCGCGGCAGGATGCGCTCGGCGAAGGCCAGGATGCCCTCGACGTCGAGTTCCTCGACCTCGGAGGCATGTCGGTCCATGCGCAGCAGCGTCAGCTCCTGACGCAGTTTCTCGGCGTGGCGGTCGTAGACGTCGATGTCGATCGAGCGCTCGAACAGGAACGCCTCGTCCAGCCGTTCGAGCTTCGCCTGAATCGCCTTGGCCCGGCGCTCGGCGTCCGCCAGGTCGGCCCGCACCGCTTCCTTGCGCGCCTTCCAGATCTGCAGCACCGACTCCTTCAGCAGCCGCATGTAGCCGGGCGACGGCTGCAGCCGTGCGAGCTCGCCGCTGAATAGCGACTCCAACTTCGCCTTGGTCACGTTCACGCCGCGACATCCCGGACGGCAGTGGTAGTAGGCGTAGTATTCGCTGCGGCCCTTCGACCAGCTGCCGGTCAGGCCTCGGTTGCACGTTGCGCAGCGCACGAAGTTGCGCAGCGGGAAGTCGGGATGACTCCGCAGCTTCGGGGCTGTGCTCGGCAGACGGCCCGACAGCACCGTCTGGGCGCGATCGAACAGCTCGCTGGTGACGATCGGCTCGAAGTCGCCGCGCTTGCCGCGCACGCCGTATTCCCGCACGTCAATGACGCCGGCGTAGAGCTGGTTGCGCAGGAGCATCCCGATCGCCTGTGAACTGAGCGGCTGGCTTCGTCGGTTCCGCAGGCCCGCGGCCGTCACCTGCTCCAGAATCTGCTGCTTCGTGAAGCGGCCGGTCGCGTAGTCCTCGAATGCCTGGCGGATGATCGGCGCGCGTTCCGGGTCGTGCAGCAGGCTCTTGCCCATTGAGCGCGGCGCGTTGATGTAGCCAATAGGCGCGAGGAAGACCCATCGACCAATCTCGAGCGCGGCCTTCATGCCGGCGCCCGTCCGGTCCGAGCGACAGTCGTTGTCGAACTGCGCGAACGCGGCCAGCACGCCTTCCATCAGCTTGCCGGTGGACGTATCGTCGATGGGCTCGGTGGCCGACCGGAGCGAGATACCCAGCGACTGCAGCAGCGAGCGCAGCGCGAAGTGGTCGTACTTGTCGCGGGCGAACCGCGTCAGGTTGAAAACGACGACGAAGCTCACGCGTCCTTTGTTCGTGCGGCAGAACGTCAGCAGCTTCTGCAGCTCGGTGCGGTCCGCCGTCTTCGCGCTCTCGCCCTCTTCCTTGAAGCGCGCGAGGACGTCGAGTCCTTGGCGGCGGCAGTACTCCTCGCAGGCCCGGAGCTGGGTCGGCAGGCTCAGGTTCTCCGTCTGCTCTTTCGTGCTGACGCGGATGTAGATAACGGCGCCGGCCATTGGTTGCAGCGTAGTCCCGTCGGCCGGCGCCTTCAAGTCGGTTGTCATCCCCGGCATCGGCTCAATCCCGCTCGCTGGCCTGCTGCTGCAGGAATACCTCGACCAATGTGTGCGCCATCACGCGTGCGTGGCGTCGGATGTTGTCGAGGTCCTCGTCGGTCAGTCCGATGGCCTCGTCGCCAAGTAGTTCCCGGCAGCGCGGAGTCGGCACGAGTTCGCGGGCCTCGTCCCGTTCGACCAGGTCGTCCATGGTCTGGGTTCGTCCTGATGTGGGCGGCGCGTTGTGAGGGCACGGACCTGGCTCGGACCATCACGCAATTGCCGGCCTTCGGCTCGATCGAGGCTCCCGTCAAGGCCGAAGCCACGCCGCAGGCGTGGGCCGAGCGTCAGCGAGGCGCCTTGACGGGAACGAGCACGAGCCCACCATCCACCGCGCGATGGTCCGGGTCGCTGGCGAGGCTGCCGTCGCGCCGCTGGGACGCGCCGTGCAGGACTTCAAGCCGGTGTTCGCGGTGCCGTGGCCTGCCGCTGAGGCAGCCAGGGGGAGAGACAAGGGTGGGCGGAAGTTCGCGTCCCTCTCCATGAATGAACGCTGCGCCGCGGCGAATTCTTACAACGAGGCCTAAGCCGACCACGCGCGTTCCGCAGCCGCCGGGTCTGACTGGGACACTGCACGCGGGGCGTGAGCGACCCTCCGGGGCCGCCCTCTGAAAGGCCGATCGGCGGAAATCGGGGGGTCGCTCACGCCCCGATTCGTTGCGATGACCGCGTTGGCCGGCGGCTCAGAGCGCCGCCGGTTCGTCGACGAGTGCCACGCGCAAGATCCGTCTGATGAGCAAGATGCGGCACTCGCGGGCCAGTCCGCTGAGCCTCACAGCCGCCCTTCGGTTCGGCCGCAAAGAGTAGACAAGTGGCTCCCGGGCCAATGTCTACCCTATTGTCTATCCCCTTGCCTTCGAGTGAGGACGGCAACCAAGGGATGGGAGGGCTGTGCGAGACGTCACACAATGCGACCCACAGTCGACTTCGCGCTCGAGAGTGAGCGGCCCAGTGTGGCTCTGCACCACGCCTCCGCAACCTGCCGCCTCGCACTGGTCCGTTGTGCCATAGTTCGGCGATGTCCCTGTGGCGCGTTGCCGGAATCGCGGTCCTTGCTGGCGCGTGCGTGACCAGTTGTGCGGGCCGGATCGACCCGGAGTGGGAGCGATTCCTCGCTGAAGACGAGGCGCGCTGGCAGCAGGCCCGCGCCGATGCCCGCGCTGTCGGCGTCGAGACACCGCCCGATATCCCCGAGCAACCGCTCATCAGCGGCATGCTGCTGTGGGGTGCCGACATCGCGGTGATTACCGAGGACTTCGTCAGCGACACCCGAAGATGGAAGCACGCGCTTTGGATCCTCGATCAGGACCGTGGGATCCTGCGGCCGTTCACCGAGGTCCCGTGCGCGTCGTATCACGACGTGGCCCATACCGCTCGCCTGGGGCGATTGCTCGTCTGCGAAAAGGGGGAGACCACGCAGCTTCTGCGCCAGGTCGACGGGCGCTGGAACGAGGTTGCGCTCGCGCCGGCCGGCCAACGCGTGAGGGTGGTGGCCGACGACCAACACATTGTTCTGGCCTCCGAGCAGATGCTGGTGGTGTTGTCGGTCGCCTCGTTCGCGACGGTGGCCTCAGTAGCGACGCCGAAGGTCGGGTCTGGGGTCTCTCCGTCTGCCATGTTGCTGGCGGAGGACCGGTTGCTCGTCGGATTCAGCGCAGGGGAATTCGGGGGCGGTCTGTACCGATACACGCTCGCCACCGACGTGCCGACACTCGACCCGGTCCTCTTGCTCCCCGAGAACGTGAGCGCCCTCATGCGGTCGGACGCCGGCGCCATCTGGGCCACGACCGGCCTGGCGCACATGGGCGGAGTTCACGGCGGACTGCATCGCCTCGACGGCCCGCAGCCGGAGGCGATCACGTTCAACAACGGGTTCGAATTCGAGCCCGGCCAAGTGAGATACCAAGGCCGGAGCGGCATCGAGCTGCCTGGTCTCAGCCGGCTGATCGGTCTCGCACCCGGCCCCAACGCGGAGCCGATGTTCATCTTGCCGGAGTTCGGCGTGTTCGAGCTATCCGCCGGCACGCTCGTGGGTCGCTACACGGGGGTGCTGCGATTCTCGTATCTCATTCACGACGGACTCGCCATCGCCTCGTCTGGTCCGGTCGGCCTCGTCACCACGCCAGACAGTGAGGTGTATGTGGCGTCGCGCTCGCTTGGGGTGTTGAAGCTGCCGCCCACCGGACGTCAGGTCGTCCAGCACCTCTTCGCTCCCCGTGGCCGTTGAGTGTTCCCGATCGGGAACATTTGACCGCCTCCACCTCGCAGCGGCCCGAACATTCCCGTTCGGGAAATTTATGGACACCCCAAGCTGAATCGGCCATAATATTCCCGATCGGGAATATCACTGTGACAGTCGAACGGATCGGCACCATCGTGCGGCAGACCCGTATGGCTCAGGGCCTGCGCCAGGACCAGCTCGCCGCGGCGGCGGGCGTCGGCCTGCGGTTCCTAGTGGAACTGGAGCGAGGCAAACCCACCGTGCGCCTCGACAAGGTGCTGGCGGTGCTGCGTGCGCTCGGCTGCCGCCTCAACGTGACACCGCCGCCCGCACCGACAGGACACGACGCGTGACGCGCACGCTGTTGGTCTGGTGGGACGGCGTGGTCGTCGGCACGCTGCAGGTGAATCAGCACGGTCAGATGCGGTTTACCTACGCCGGCGGCTGGCTCGCCGACGCGTCCCGTCCGCCCATCTCGTTTTCGCTGCCCAAACAGGAGCAGCCATTCAAGCAGAACCAGTGCCGGCCGTTCTTTGCGGGGCTCCTGCCCGAGGACGGGCAGCGCGACATCGTTGCCGGTGCACTCGGCATTTCGAAGGGTAACGACTTCGCGTTTCTCGAAGCGCTCGGTGGCGATGTCGCGGGCGCACTGTCTTTCTGGCCGGAAGGCGAGGCCCCGCCCTCGCCTGTGCCGACGGGCACACCACGCCCGTTGAGTGACGACGAACTCGTGGACGTGCTGGAGGCACTTCCCACGCGCCCGCTACTCGCCGGGCGCGAGGGGCTGCGGCTTTCCCTGGCCGGTGCGCAGACCAAGCTGCCTGTTGTCCTCGTCGACGACCGCGTGGCGCTGCCGGCGCCAGGCCAGCCGACGACGCATATCCTGAAGCCGGCGATTCCCCGGTTTCCGCACACCACCGAGAACGAGGCGCTGGTGATGACGCTCGCCGCCGCGGTGGGCCTGCCGGTGGCGCCGGTGGCGGCTCGGACCGTGGGCGGACGCTCGTACCTGCTCGTAACGCGCTATGACCGGCGCTTCGATGCGAGCGGACGGGCGCATCGCCTGCATCAGGAGGACTTCTGCCAGGCGCTCGGCATCGTGCCCGAACGCAAGTACGCGGCGGAAGGCGGACCGACCTTCAAGGCCGGCTTCGACCTGCTGCGCCGCGCGACCGCGGTTCCGGCGGTCGCGGTACTGGCCTTCCTCGACGCCGCGATCTTCAACCTGATCGTCGGTAATGCCGACGCGCATGGGAAGAACTTCAGCCTGCTCTACCAGCCAGCCGGTGTGAGCCTTGCCCCGTTCTACGACCTGCTGTCGACGGTGGCCTACCCGGAGCTGTCGCCGAATCTGGCGATGAAGATCGCGAAGCGGGCGACGCTCGAGGAGGTGGGAGCGACCACCTGGCCCGCGTTCGCCGAGGATGTCGGGTTGCCGGCGTCGTTCGTGCGTCGTCGGGTGAGGGAATTGAGCGATGCCGTGGTCGAGCAGCTGCCATCCGTAGTGGACCGCTTCCTCGCGGACGGGTTGCACGCGGACGCACTGATGGGCTACGCGGCCCTCGTTACCGTGCGAGCGCAACAGGTAGCCGGTTCGCCAGGTGATTCGCTGCCGGCGCCGCGGCGCGCTTCGCCACGCCGCGAGGGGTAGCGACCGCGAGCCGAGGACGAGCGGGGACGCTTGTCCAAGATGAAGGCTTGGTGACATCGGTCCTGCCGACATCCCGGGGTGCGAGGAGGAGTTCAGCGCACTCATGTGGCGGCCGGGACTTCCCGCGCTGCTGACTTAAGTGCTACGAGACCTCGGATCCACCAGACGGCTTGGTTCCAACTGGCGCTGTTCAGGTCCACCATCTCCTTCGCTCGCCTTCGGCGAGCTTCGGCTCGGTAAACCACGCGAGTCTCTATCCGGCGAAGGATGCAGTTTCTGCGCGCGGACGGGTGCGTTGGGATCGCGAAAGGTCCACCCTCCTTTCCGCGGGGGCAATAGGCACGGGCGTCTTCACGTTCGCTGTTGCGGGCATCCGCTTTGCTCAACGGGCGGACCATGTCACATGACAAACGGTTCGTGTCTGTGCTGCGGGCCGGCGGCGACACGCCACGTCACTACGTCGGTCTCACATCAGACGTCCGGGCGCGCGCCGAAGCTCACAACGAAGGTCGGTGTCCTCACATGGCCCGGGACCGCCCCTGGCGACCACACGTCTCCATCGAGTTCACTGACGAATCGACCGCGATTCGCTTCGAGCGCTACCTGAAGTCAGGCTCCGGCCGAGCGTTTGCGAAGCGTTCACATCGGCTGACGCGGGCCTCAGTGCCCGACCTTGATATAGCCCCACCCGTCACGCTGCCTGGCGACGAGTTCCCCGATGCCGTCGGGCACGATCTCCACGTTGGACAGTAGCTGGCTCTTGTCGAGCTGCTGGTTCTTCATCGCCATCGCGCAGACCCGGAAGCTCGCGTGCCGATCGGCGATGGCCCTGGCGACATCGTTCGCGCGCGTCGTCTTGCCCGAGATGACGAGGTCGAGCCCGCGCCCGTACATCACGACCTCGGTTTCGGTCTTCGGGTTGATGGCCGTCACCTCGTTGATCCACCGGAGGACCGCTTGCTGATCGATCGGATCGGCGCTGGTGAGATCGAATACGACCTTGTAGGGCTGCGGCTGGGACGTCTGGGCGAACACACCGATGGCGACGGCCGACAGCACGACAACGCTGAGGAGGGTGGGTAGCAGTTTCATGGGCGGACCTCCGTGCCGGATGATGCCGGCCACCGTCAGAGAGTGATGCGAACACGGTCGTAGGGCCAACCCATGGCGCGCATCTGCTCGAGGTGACGCGGATCGGCCTGCAGATTGTCGATGAGGGGCGACACATAGTAGAAGGGAGAGGCGCCGTCCTCCAGCGCCTTCGCCTGCCACTCGAACGCCCGCTCCAGATCGTTCAGGGCCGCATGGATGAACGTCCAGCAATGCGGCGGGACGTAGCGGGTCGTCGCGATCTCTTCGAGCTCGCGCAGAATCGCCTGCACGTCTTCGAGCGCACCGCGGCGTGCGTGATAGTGGCCCAGCACGCCGAGATAGAACGGCGCACGGCCTGACATCAACGCCGCCCGTTCTCCCAGGTCGACTGCTTCGGACAGGTGGCCCTGCAGCGCCAGGCACATGGCGATGACATGCGTGGCGAGGATGAAGTTGGGGTCGATCTCGAGGCTCTTCTCGCATGCGGCGATGGCCTCGTCGTAGCGCCGCGCCAGGTACAGCGTGTGCCCGGCTCCAGCGTTCACGAGTGGTGAGAGTGGCTCGGTTTCCTGCGCTGCGCGGATCTGTACCACCGCACTGGCGACGTCGCCCTGGAGCACCAGCAGCCACGAGTAGTAGATGCGCGTGACGGCCAGCTGCGGATCCAGTTCCAGAGCGCGAGCGAACTCCCGTGCGGCGCCGGCCAGATCCCAGTCGTTGCCCATCTTGATGAAGGCGATCGACGTGTGCGCCTCCGGCAGGTCCGGGTCGAGCTCGAGCGCGCGTGTGGCGGCGGCGATGGCCTGAGCGAGGGCCAGCCGGGGCCGCTGAACCGCGTAGACTCCGATGAAGGCGTAGGCGTCTGCCAATCCAGCGAAGGCCAACGCGTAGCCGGCATCTTCCTCAATCGCCTTCTTGAAATGCTCGAGCGCGGCAACGAGCCCGCCATGGTAGCGGCGTGTCCAGTAGAAACGGCCCTTCAGGTAGTACTCGTAGGCACGGGCGTTCCCGGTGTGCCGGTCAACCAGCGGCCGCCGCAGCACCTCGGCCAGGGACACTTTCAGGCGATCGACCACGCTGCGGGCGATGTCATCGACGACTGCGAAGACGTCGTCCGTGTCCCGGTCGTAGCCGTCCGACCAGAGATGGCAGCCGTCCACCGCGCTCACCAGCTGCGCCGTGATCCGGACACGGTCCCCCGACTTGCGCACGGTGCCTTCGATCACCGCATCGACGCCGAGCCGCCGGCACAGTCGGCGAATGTCCGTTTCCGCGCCAGCGGCATGGGCCGCCGACGTGCGCGAGACGAGGCGAAGACCGGGCACTTTGCCAAGGCCGGTGAGCAGTTCGTCCGCCAGCCCGCTGGCGAGGTACTCGACATCCCGATCGGGCCCGAGGTTCGCGAACGGCAGGACCGCCAGCGACACGGTTCGTCGAGATCGGTCGGGCGCGTCGCCCGAGACCTGCGGTGCCCCGTAGTGCTGCACCGCGTCCATCAGATCGCGCTGCATCTCGTCGCAGGTCCGATAGCGGCGGGCCGGATCGCGGTCGAGCGCCCGTTCAACGATCGTCGAGAAGCTATCCTGGAGGTCGGGCCGCAGTTCGCCGAGATGGTGGCGCAGCCGTCGCACGTGCGCAGCCGCGATCTGCTCCAGCGTCGCCCCTTCCACCGGATATCTCATAGTCACGAGGTGGAACAGCAGCACGCCCATGCTGTAGACGTCGCTGGCAATCGTCGCGGGCCCGCCGGCGAACAGCTCAGGAGCGAGGTACAGCGGCGTCCCGGCGGCGGGTGCCGGTCCCGACCGCTCGGTACGGAGCTCGCCAGCCCCGAAGTCCATCAGCACGATGCGTCCGCTGCCTTCGCGCATGACGTTGTGCGCCTTGATGTCGCGGTGCACCAGCCCCGCCTTGTGCACCGCCGCGACGGCGCGGCACAAGTCGATGCCGACGAGCGCGGCCTCCCCCGGATCGAGCGCGCCGCGCGTCGCCAGGACGCGCGCCAGCGTCAGGCCGTCGACGAACTCCATCCACAGGCCAACGACGCCGTCGTGCCGATCGACACCGAAGACCGTGACAACGTTGGGGTGCCGGACGCGCGCCAGCAGCCGTCCCTCCTGGATGATCTCCCCCGCACGAGACGTCCCGTGAAGCAGCTTCAGCGCGACCTCGCGTTCCAGCGCTTCGTCCCAGGCGCGATAGACGGTACCGAAGTGACCCTGACCGACGGTACCGCGAATCAGCAACGGTCCCCATCTGGAGAAGGTGTCGCTCGGCGTCTCGACAGGGGTGTTGGCGGGCGGCGATTCGCGGTGCACCGCGGCCAGGGCGGCGACCACCCGCAGTTCGCGGATGAGCCGCCCCACGTCGGCGTTCACCGCCGTCGACTCCGCGGCAGCCCAGTCCGGACCGGTCGCGTCGACGATCGCGCCCGCTAACCGAATCACCAGCGCATCATCATCGGCCATGGGTCAGTTCATGCGGCGACTATAATACGGCCCGCTGCGCTGGGAACGGCATGGACGAAAGCGAATCCTCCTTTACTCTCGTCGAGCGCGCGTGCCGGGGCGACGAGCGGGCACTCAACGACCTCTGCGAACGATATCTTCCGCGGCTGCAGAGGTGGGCGCACGGCCGCCTGCCAGTCTGGGCGCGCGGCCCCTTGGACACGCACGACCTCGTCCAGGAGGCGCTGGCCCGCACCGCGCACCGCATTCGAGGCTTCGAGCCGCACCACAAGGGGGCTTTTCAGGCCTACGTGAGGCAGGCCCTCCTCAACCAGGTGCGCGATCAGATTCGCCGCGCCGCCCGGCGGCCGACGATCCATCTCGATCACGAGGCAGCGTCATCGGATCCCTCACCACTCGAGGCGGCCATCGGCCGGGAAGCGCTGGAGCGCTACGAAGCCGCGCTCGAACGGCTGAAGCCTGCGGATCGAAACGCCATCATCCTGCGCGTAGAGCTGGGGTGTCCGCTTGCCGAGGTGGCTGAAGCGCTCGACAAGCCAAGCCTGGCCGCCGCACACATGGCCGTCACGCGCGCGCTGGTCCGGCTCGCTGCGGAAATGTCACGAGCGAACGCGCCGCCAACATAAGCTGGTCTACTCTGAGGCGAGACGCCAGCCTGCAGCCCAGTTCTGGGCCTGCATCTGCTCGCTCCAGCGCAGTGCGTTGGTCCAGTCGTCGAAGTCCCGCAACCCTAGTGGACGATCGTTGACAAACCAGATGACGGCTACTCCGTTCGGGCGCGGACCAATGACCGCATGTGACGACTGGCCATCGGCTCGCCGCATTCGCCACATGACCGTTGGCTCGTGATATTCGGATCGCGTGGAGGTCTCGGACATGCGTCACGAGAAGGCAAGCCTGATGCCATCCCGAGGGCGTGCGTTTCTCGCCGAAGCCGTGCGACGCGGAGCGCGGAAGGTCCCCGGCCGGAAGACAAAGGTGGCGCCTGCGAGGCTATTCGGCGCCAGCCCCACGTCAAACAATCGCCCTGACCGACCGCGCCAGGACACTCGTTCACGACCGGTAGTTGTCCCCGACGGATGGGGATGCCATGCTGTCAGGAGAGGTTCGTCATGTCGAGGTCCTTCGCTCGTTCCGTGCTGACCTGTCTCGTCCTCTGCGCTCCTCTCGTGCTGTCCCCTCCTGCGGCCTGGACACAAGGCGACGCCACCTCCGCCGACGCGCGGCTCCGCGCCCTTTACACGGAAGAGTGGAACTGGCGGCGAACGGAGCTGGCACGAGCCGGCGATCAGCCCGGCGAGGCGGGCGCGAGCGACCACTTTCCCAGGGTCGACGCCGCGTCGCAACAGGCGCGGCTCGCCTATTGGACCCGCACCCTGGCAACCCTGGACAGCGTCCCGTTCGACCAGCTCTCGCCCGAGGAGAAGGTGAACGCGCAGATCTTCCGCACCTCCATCCGCGCGCTCGCCAACGACGTGAAATTTCGTACTTACGAAGCGCCGTTCAACAGCGACACGTTCTTCTGGACCGCGTTCACGCCACGCCAGGGCTTTGCCAGCGCCGACGCGTATCGCGCCTATCTCGGGCGCCTGCGTGACGTCCCGCGCTATTTCGACGAGCAGACCGCCAACATGCGAGCCGGTCTCGCGCGCGGCTTCACCGTGCCGCGGGTGTCGGTCGTTGGCCGCGACACGACGATCGAGCCGTATGTGAAGGGCGACACGACGAATCCGCTACACCTGCCGTTGGCCCAGATGCCGGCGACCATCGCCGCAGCGGAGCAGACCGCGATCCGGGCCGAAGCGGAGACGCTCATTCGCGACACCGTCGCCCCGGCATATGCCCGACTCCTCACGTTCATGCGGACCGAGTACCTGCCCAGGGCCCGCACAACGCTCGCGGCGACGGCCATGCCCGACGGCGAGGCCTACTACCAGGCCATGATCGAGAACTTCACCACGCTGAACCTGACGGCGGAGCAGATCCACGAGATTGGCCTGAAGGATGTCGCCCGCATCGAGAGGGAGATGGAGGCGACCAGACAGCGGGCGAACTTCAAGGGGACAATGGCGGAGTTCTTCCACTTCCTGCGGACCGATCCGCAGTTCTACGCGAAGACTCCGCGCGAGCTGCTGTCGTACTCGGCGTACGTCGCCAAGAAGGCCGACTTGAAGCTTGCTGAGACGATCGGGTTCCTGCCCAGGCGACGGCACGGCATCCTTCCCGTTCCCGAGGCGATTGCGCCCATCTTCACAGGAGGGCGCGGAGGGCTCGAGGCGTGCCTGATGAACACCTACAACCTGCCGGCGCGCCCGCTCTACACGCTCGCGGCGCTGACGCTGCACGAGTGCACGCCGGGGCACAGCTTCCAGGCCGCGCTCGCGCTGGAGGGGCCCGAGCGTCCGCCGTTCCGCCGCGGAACGTCGTTCTCCGGCTACGGGGAAGGGTGGGGACTGTATACCGAATGGCTCGGCACCGTCATGGGGGTGTACGAGACGCCCTACGAGGACTTCGGCCGGCTCACATACGAAATGTGGAGGGCGGCCCGGCTGGTCATCGATACGGGAATCCACCAGTACGGCTGGAGCCGGGAGCAGGCGATGGACTACCTGCGAGCCCGCGCGGCGCTCGCCGAGCACGAGATCACGACCGAGGTCGAGCGCTACATCGCATGGCCCGGCCAGGCCTTGGCGTACAAGCTTGGTGAGCTGCAGATCCGCCGGCACCGTCGCGAAGCGGAGGAGAAGCTGGGGCCACAGTTCGACCAGCGAAGGTTCCACGACGCCATCCTCGCGATCGGCTCGGTGCCGTTGCCGGTGCTGGAACAGCGAATGGCGCAGTTCATCGCCGACGGCGGCGTGAACCCGCCCGCGGAGCCGCGGCCCTAGCGCGGAGTGCCGGTCGTGATACGTCTCAGCTCCTCGAAGAAGCTGACGGCGTCGCCTCGATTGCCTGGGTGTCCGCCGACCCCAAGGGGGCGCGCACACGGAAAGTCAGGAGCAACGACCCGATGCTGATGGCATCGCCATCAGCGAGCAGAACCGGCGAGGTGATCCGTTCGCCAGCTCGAAAAGTGCCGTTCTTGCTGGCGACATCCTCCAGCGTCGTTCCACTCGCCGTCACGACGAACCGCGCATGACGGCGTGAGACCGTCGCGTGATCGAGCCTCACCTCCACGTCGGGATCACGGCCGATGATGTGCTCCCCGACTGACATTGGAAAACGGCGATGGCCCCACTCGATCCAGCACCCTGTCTCATCCACAGGCCCTTCTGCGGACCGGTGCTGAACCGTGGCATCCGCGAAGAAGGCGTAGCCAAACCCATGAGAGGTGCGAATGTATCGGGGCGCTCGAGATGGATCATCCAGGGCTGCGCGAACCTCGGCCACGAGATTCGACAGATTGGCTTCGGCGACGAACGTCTCGGGCCAGAGTCGCTCTTGCAGAACCGTCTTGGAAATCACCTTCGGACGATCGACGACCAGCGTCAGCAGCAACTCGAACGCCTTGGGCGAGAGGTGAACCTCGCGACCTTCCCGAGTGAGCTGTCTGGTGTCGACGTCGAGGGCAAACGGGCCGAAGCACATCCTCACGACGGCCCTCCTTGGGAATTTCCTGCGAAGTTCCTGCCTGTCCCCTGAGACTCCCGCTTGTCGTGGCGCCATCTTACAGCGGTTGGTCGCTGGTCCAGCCCGACGATGGGCAGCACCGGTGTGCGTCACCGGCCGGTGGTGGGCGGACACCCCGCACGACTGAGCGCGCATGAGGAGACGACAATGAGACACAGGACTCTCTTGGGAGGCGGCGTTCTGGTGGTGGCCCTTGGGCTGGGTGGCTGCGGCGGCTCCGATTCTTCGCTCACGCCGTTGACGCCTTCCCCGCTGCCTCCGCAGGCGGTTGTTCGCCCGCCTACGGCGGCTTCCTTCCCCCCTGGCACCCTGACGGGCGTCAGCCTCTCAGGGGTCGTCTACGAATGGACACCGGCGGGGCGGAAGCCGATCGCGGGCGCCATCGTCTATTGCGAGCTGTGCGCTGAGGAAACCCACACCTTTGCGACCGCCGACGACAATGGCTTCTACCATTTCTCGGGCGACCTCTCGACGGGCGGCGGGGTGTGGCTGACGCCCGGAGTGCCCACGCCCATCGCCGTGAACTACAACACTGCCTTCGAAGATCCGCCGGGCCTGCCGCTGCTGCGTCAGGGACCTGGCTGGAGGGAAGTGCTGATCGAGGGGGACACGCGATTCGACATCGAGTTGGTGCGACGCGCGGCAGCCAACCCCTGATCAGCCGACAGGTTGTCGACGATGAACCCGGTCACAGACTCGCGGTCTGTCGTCTCGACCCTGGAGGCCACTCGGCTATTCGGCGCCCCACCCCGGCATCTTCGACTCGTCGAGCCCTGCGACGTCGAAGCTGGCCGTGCGGGTGCCACCGGCCTTCACGGGGAACTCGATGCTGATTCGTCTGGCGCTCGACGTCAGTCGCCACAACGCCGCCGCGTCGTTGATGAACATGGCAATCGCTTCGTCCGTCTTCGGACGCCGGGCCGCCATCTTCTCCGGCGCGAGGTCGTCGACCGTGACACTGACGGTGCAGCGGGGCGCGCAGTCGAAGTCCCCGGCCTGCAACACGAGATAGCTGCTCCTGCCCCAGGAAGCGTGGTCGCGAAACACCAGCTGCGCGGGCTTGGCGCCCTTCCCGTCCGTATCGAGGTTGTCGATCGACAGGATCGATGCCGTCACCTGCCGGCCCCCGCCCACCGTTGCTTCCTGATACCGCCACAACACGGCGAGCCGCTCGGCCTCGACCCGCGCCTTGCGTTCCTCACGCGCTTTGGCCTCGGCAGCCTGCTCAGCCTCGCGCGCGGCAGCTTTGGCCTGCTCGGCCGCCGACGGCGCGCGGTCCCCGCACCCTGACATCACCGCAATGGTGGTCAGGGTGACGAACCCGGACAGCACGGGTCTCGACGAGCGCGCCTTCAGCATGCCCCTATCGTAGGACACCTGGCCCGTTCATTGGTTGTCGCAGTTACGATAGAGGCGAGGTGGCACACGTGCAGCAGGTCGATGTGCTGGTGTTTGGGCCGCACGCCGATGACGTCGAGATCGGATTGGCGGGAACGATCGCGCGCCACGCGGCCGAGGGGCAACGCGTCGGCATCTGCGATCTCACGCGCGCGGAGATGTCGTCGAACGGCACGCCGGA
>Ga0105103_10000259_pt1 | contig 29623 bp, 19 predicted proteins | sample PPLLaktember2015_2_FD_79107 | JGI IMG/M metagenome (GOLD analysis project Ga0105103, IMG submission 79107) | Freshwater sediment microbial communities from Prairie Pothole Lake near Jamestown, North Dakota, USA - PPLs Lake P7 Core (6) Depth... | ecosystem: Environmental > Aquatic > Freshwater >...
GAGGTTGAACTCGGGACGCTCGTGCTGAATTTCGCATCTGGCGGCATACCGCAAGACGGCATCGCAACAGCAGACAACCGGACATTCGGAGACGTTGCACTCTATTGTTCGAAGCTCATCAATGATGATGTGGTGACCAACGATGAGCTGGCGCGGACTCTCGCGGCGAGTTGTAACGAAGGACGGGAGATTCCTGAAGGCCTCGTTCCCGCTGCGGAAAACGTCACCGGAGTTCCGGCTGTTCAACAGGTCCCCGAATCATTCGGGTTGTTGAGCAACTATCCGAATCCGTTCAATCCTGCCACGGTTATCAGCTATCAGTTGCCGGCCAACCAAGGCGAAGCGCTTTTTGTCGGGCTGCGCGTCTATGATGCACTTGGCCGCGAAGTGGCCGTCGTGGTCGACGGCGTTCGAGCTCCCGGCATGCACACGGCAACGTTCGATGCAACACGACTTCCTAGCGGAGTTTATACAGCGCGACTCATGGTGCTGTCGCTTGACGGCACGAAGTTGCTGTTCCAGCAATCGCGGAAGATGATGCTGGTGAAGTGAGACGCGACAGAAGTATTCGACGAAACCCGGGCAGCAATGTCCGGGTTTTTTGTTATGGGTCACCAAGAACGCACTACGATTTCCCAAAATGAGCCGACGGATTTTCTTGCGTGAACGAAGAAGGTTGCGGATATTTAAGGCATACCGTTGGACAACAGAGCACAGCGGAAGGTTCCCTTTGATCTCGATTGAACTGAGCAAAAGGGAACCTTCAACAAGATTAAGGCAAGCTCTGTACACAGCAAAGCCCCGCCAGTTCTCCTGACGGGGCTTCGCATTTCCCAATACAACTGACAGCCTCAGGCTTTCCCCGCACTCCCCAGCACGTTCACGATCTTCCGCTTGTAGAGTTCCTTCAGCTGATCCCGCGCCGGACCCAGGTACTTCCGCGGATCAAATTCCGCCGGATTGTCCGCAAATGCCTTCCGGATCGCCGCGGTCATCGCCAACCGTCCGTCGGAATCGATGTTGACCTTGCACACCGCCGATGCCGCCGCCTTCCGCAATTGATCCTCCGGAATGCCCACCGCGTCCTTCAACTTCCCGCCATTGCTGTTGATGATCTTGATCAGATCCACGGGGACCGAGGAGGCTCCATGGAGCACGATCGGGAAACCTGGAATGCGCTTCTCGACTTCCTCGAGGATGTCGAACCGCAGAGGGGGTGGAACGAGCACACCGTCATCGGTCCGCGTGCACTGAGCCGGCGTGAACTTGTTTGCGCCATGCGACGTCCCGATAGAAATCGCGAGAGAATCAACGCCGGTCTTCTTCACGAAGTCCTCCACTTCCTCGGGCTTCGTATAGTGTGTCGTCTCGCTTGACACCTCGTCCTCGATACCCGCCAGCACGCCCAACTCTCCTTCGACAGTCACATCATGCTTGTGCGCATATTCAACAACCTGTCGCGTCAGCTCCACGTTCTTTTCGTACGGATGATGTGATCCGTCGATCATGACGGACGAGAATCCCGATTCGACGCACGATTTGCAGAGCTCGAACGTGTCGCCATGGTCGAGATGCAGCACGATCGGTATCGGATAGCCAAGTTCCTTCGCGTAATCGACCGCACCTTTCGCGAGATGTTTAAGCAGCGTTTGGTTCGCATACTTCCGTGCACCGCTGGAAACCTGGAGAATGACGGGGGACTTTGTTTCCACGCAGGCGCCGATGATGGCTTGCAGCTGTTCGAGGTTGTTGAAGTTGAACGCAGGGATCGCATAGCCCCCCTTCACAGCCTTCTGGAACAGCTCCCGCGAATTGACGAGTCCAAGTTCTTTGTAATGGGTCATGGCGCTTGATGCCTTTGATTCGTGTCGAATTCAGAATTGATCTGATCAAAAATACCGGAAAGTGTACGACAATGCAATGGAGGATACTCTTTGAAACCAAAATCCTGGAAAAGGGTTCCCCCCGGGCCAGGAATAGCAAAAGGGCCGCTCCCTTCTCAGGAAACGGCCCTCCAGGATACGCAAGACGATGACGATGCGTTACTTCATGAGCAACATCTTCATCGATTGAGTGAATCCGCCCGCGGTCAGGCGATACACATAGAATCCGCTTGCGAGATTCGAGGCATCGAAGTTGACTTTGTACGTGCCCGCACTCTGGACACCCTGCGCAAGCACCGCAACCTCGCGTCCCAGCATGTCAAACACGCGCAGGTCCACCGCACGGGCTGCTGACAACTGATAACTGATCACGGTCGCCGGATTGAAGGGATTCGGATAGTTCTGGGATAATGAGAATTCCATCGGCGCAAGCGGCGATTCATCCTCCACGCCCGTCACATCGCCGATATAACTCCACGTGGCCTTTGCAGCCGGGAACCAGTTCAGATCGCCGACGGGATAGCCTCCCTTGCCGCCCGTGTATGCCGCCGAACCGGTGGAATACGTGCAGTTCAACGTGTCAACGAAGTACGCGTATCCGCGTCGGTCAAAATCGAACGACCGATTCCAGAGCACGGAAGGTGTGTTCTTCGTCTTGTTTCCGCCGTTCGGAGCACGATACCAGCGGTTGAGAACCGTCATGACGCGCGGTGTGTTCGGGAGGGTGAAGTTCGTCAACTTGACAAATGCCGTCGCCGAATCCGCGCCCAAACGGCTATTGATGTGCCACGTCAGCGGAGCACCCTCCCCCGTCACACCCGCTGAGGCAAACTGATTGTAGAACGCCTGACCCGAATCGCTGACCGCATAGTAGTTGTTCGAGATCTTCCAGATCGTGGTGTCATTCGGCGTCGTGAACACCCAGTTCATCCGGGCGCCGCCATATGGATCCTTCTCTCCGCTGTTCACGAATTCCGCCTGCCGGGTCACATCCGTATCATTCCCCAACGAGAACGGATCCATCAACAGATTGTTCGTGATGAACGCATATTTGCCCATCGAACCCAACGACAGAAGACCGTGATACGACATGCCGTTGACGAGGGTATTGTGATTGAATCGCAGGTAGTGGATCGGTCCCGTTCCTGCGAGCGGGTTCGAGAAGTTGTAGTGTCGGAGAATTCGATCCTGCCAGTTCACAAACGTGCTGTTTTCGACGATCACCGTGTCGTGAGACGCATCACGCAAATCGACGCCTTTGCCCGCACCCAAGTTCGAGCGGCCGAGGAATCCCATGTTTGCAAACACGCAATTCGTGATCGTGATGTTCTTCGTGGCGCCGTCGGTTCGGATATGGTTTCCGTTTGAGTTCGAGACCAAGCATCCGTCGAACACGATGGTCGCCCCAGCTCCCGCCGTCGGGACGCTGATCAGCCCGCCCTGAAGATTGTTCAGATTGGAATCCACCGGCTCGAAGTATCCCGAAAGAATGATATTCTTCACTTCAAGATTACCGCGGAGATCGATCCAGTTCCCCGGAGGATTTTGAGGATTGGCGCCCGTTCCCGTCGGATAGAGGAAGATCACCGGGCGGCCGACACCGGCACTGTCATTCGCTCTAATCCTCAGCGTTTGTCCGACGTTGACCCGGAAAATCGCGTTCGCCAGGTAGGGAGCGCCGCGTTGAAGTTCATAGATGCGCCCTGCGGGAATAAGACCGCCCGTGAGCGTATCCGCCGCGATTTGCGCGTTCAGATAGGAAAGCGGAGTCCCGTCATAGGGGCGCAGCCGCAGCACCTGGCTCGACAGCAGCGCCGGCAAGACAAGAACGAGGAGCAAGAAAGCGTAGCGGTGTTTCATGAAGAACCCTCCTACGATAGTGGTGAATGAAGGTTTGCGGATTACGTATTGTGTTTCTGATTCGATGCGTACAAGATCCTAGAGGGTGACGCGCACGCCAACGTCGACGGTCGTGCCATACCGTTCGCTCGTATTCAGCAACCGCCATCCTTGCGACCGATTGATCGTGGACGTGCTTTCATCCTCATCCGTGATATTGTTCACGTTGACCATGAGCGCAATGCCCTCCGTGATCGCTTGCTTTAATGCCAGGTCCACCCGGGTGAAGCTGTTCGACGCGACATCGTTGAGGCCGCTGGCCGTGAGCGTTGTATTGAATTCACCCTGATGGAATACCGAAATGCGTGCGGAGAATCCGTCGTAGTCATACCCAAGCGAGACATTGCCATAGAACTCAGGCTGTCCCTCGAGCTTTTGCACCCGATCAACGATCTTGTTGTTGTATGAGGGAACCCGCTGCGGTGGGAATCCGGGGATGATCGTGATGAACGTGTACGTCGTCTCGATCTCGGTTGCGATCAGATGCGTTTCAGACCGCACGAGCGAGGCGTTCCATGAAAGCACAAGGTTCTTGAGGAAACCCGGGAAGAAGGAAAAGTTCATCTGGTGCTCGAACTCGAGCCCCCAGACCTTCGTCGGCTTTGAGGAATTGTACGGAACGGTCAGTGAGTATTGCGTCCCCCCCACAAACGGACTATCCCAACCGATTCCAAGACTGTCGAGCAAGTAGTTCCCCATCACGCCCGCACCATTCAACAGATGATACATGTCGCTGATCTCTTTATAGAACGCGGAGACCGAGACAAGGCCGACCGTGTTGTCGAAGAGGGAAGCGTTGATCTCGTAGTTCCAGGCCTTTGCCGTCCGTAAATGCGGATTTCCCAACGTCAGACCGACCGTGCCGCCGCCCCCCTGAGCGATGTATTTTTCAAGCCGAAGGTTGAAATCCGGCCGTGCGAGGGCGCGGAATGCGGCCAGCCGGATATTCATGCTTTCGGTCGGACGGAATGTGACATGGAAGTTCGGCAGCCAGATCGTCTCCGTATGGTTCGCGGTCGTATCTTTGATGATCCCGCCGACTGGGAAGCCCCCTAACGACGAGGGCGAGTACTTGGAACGATAGTCATTGTCCTCGCTCTCCACGCGTACGCCCGCGATGAACGTCACATTCTGACCGATGTTCAACGTATTCATCAGGAAACCGGCTGTCACACGCTCGTTGATGTCGTATGTTCCCGCCGCTACCGTTGGATCGTTGTAGTACTCGCTGTTCCCGCCCTGCTGATCTGTGCCACGCCTGTTAAGTTCGTACCACAATCGAACCTTGTCGCGGTTGAAGAGAGGCTGCAATGTGTAGATGTCGTAGATGTTTCTCTTGCCGGGGACATTGTCCAGGAAGTCGGACGCAAACGGGGTACGGGCTGTCCGGTTGGACAGGAGAAAACGCTGATAAAAGGCGTCGAACGCCGTGCCGGTGAAGTCCTTTTCGACGATCGTGCCGTCATCAAGGCGCGTATGATCCCTCCAATATCCGAGATAATACGGCGAATACAGCGTGCCCACATCCAACATGCGGCTCTTGCTCTTGTACTTTCCGCCGACCGTCAGTTCGCCGATGAACAAGTCGCCCAGAGAATATTTGCGCGAAGCATTCAACGAGGCAGTCCGTTCGCGGTCTTCGTTCAAACTGGTTCGAAAGTACGCCCAATTCGAGTACGCGAGGTTGTAATTGTTCAACGCATAATCGATGAAGATCTCCGGGTTCGATGTGATCTGCGGCGGTGTCCGCATGCCGGACACCTGAATACCGTTCTGGAAGATGGAGGGTTCGAGGAAATCAATGTCATAGTCGTAGGGATAGTCGCTGATCGATTGTGCATACGATAGAGACCACACAAGCGTGAAGCCGGAGAGACTATTGTCACCGTGCAGTGACGTGTTGAATGTGTTGATGTCCTGCTCGCGATCGCGGACGTTATAGGTGACGAGGCCCGCTGTTCCTGTCCCGCTTGGATAGTTACGCGTTGTGTAAAGATAATCACGCTTCGTTCCGGAATAGATCGTGTTCAGGCGGATGGTGTTGTCCTCTGCAAGGTCGATGTCGAGCAGCAGGCCAACGCCGTTTCGGGAACGGATCTCATCGGTGAACTCGAGCAGCAGATTGGAGATCTCGAACGATCTTCCGCCGTTGTACGTCGTGTAGTCAATATTGTAACGCTCATTGCTGCGCACACGCCGTTCGAGGTTACCATTGAATTGCACCCCAAGCAGATTGTCGAAAAAGCGTTCGCCGTACTTCAATTGAACATCATACTGGTCCAACGCCTTCATCAAGTGATTGTAGTCCCCCTTCAGGTCCGCCTTCAACACGCGTTCTTGCGGAGCACGCTTCGTAACAAGATTGATCGATCCAGCGATCGCATCGGCATCCTTGTCCGGTGTGAGCGCCTTGAAGAGTTCGACACCCGCCAGGGTGCCTTGTGAAATCGTGCTGAGGTCGACTCCGCGTTCATTCGCATCGGTTGGAGGAACTTTGATGCCGTCGATGGTGATCGTGCTGAACTTGTCGCTCAATCCGCGCAAGAGGACCTTGTTGGCCTCTCCGCCTGAACGGATCAGCGAAACGCCTGGCAGTCGGCCGATGGCCTCCGCCGCGTTGGCGTCGGGAAGCTCCTGGATCTTTTCCTCCGAGATGACATTGATGATGGTATTCGAGGTGCGTTGCTGGTTGATCGCTGCGACCTGACCTCGAGCTTGCGCGGTGACGATCACTTCCTCCCCTTGCACGACGTCCGCCATGAGGGTGATGTCAAGCGACATCGTCGATCCGCTTTCAACTGTTTGCGAGATCTCCTTTGAGACATATCCGATGTAGGACACCTTCAATTGATAGGACCCGGCGGGCACGCCAGTGAGCACATATTTCCCTTCTCTGTCGGTCGCCGTGCCGATTGCCGTCCCTTGAACGAAGACATGGGCACCAACAAGTGGTTCGTTCGTTGTCTGATCGGTGACGCTTCCACGAATGGATGCTTGAGAGAATGCGACAATGGGAAGGAGAACGAGAGGAAGAATTCGGCGCAGCACAGTGCTCAGGAGCATAGGCAATTCCTTCTTCAAGCGAACCGATTACTTAACCGATTACTTTATCGGTAACAAAGATGGAAAATCGAATCCGCTTTGTCAAGTGAGAAATGGTGGAATGCTCAATCGGGGGGAAAAATCGGTGATTTTGTCACGTAATGAGAGATCTTGGCGTCATGAGAGCGCCTTTCGGAAGGCCTCGAACATGGAACAAACCTTTTCCTTCGAATTCCCTGGTCCGAGCGTTTCGATTGGAACATATCCCCGGTACCCGGCTCCCCGGATGATGCGAACGATGCGATCAAGGTCGGTAGCTTCATCGCGTCCATCAACCGTGATTCGTTCTTTGACCTGCCAATTCACTGCATGCGGTGCCGTGATGCGAATTTGTTCATATGGATCGCCGCTCCGATAGCTTCCCGTGTCAAGGATCAGCCCAAACCACGGCGAATCAACCATGCGCAGGATGGTCAGTGCATCTTCGGCGGTTTTGATGAAGTCATTGTGATTCTGAATCGCAACCATTACCCCGCGCTCCCGGCCGTATGCCACACACTCGTCGATGTCACGCACCATCCATTCGGCAACCTGTTTCCACGTGTACCCGCTTGTGTCCTCCTTCCCCGCAAAGATGCGAATCACCGGGGCACCAAGCTTCACTGCAACATCGATCCACTCTTTCACCAGCACGACGTCTCCGCGGCGCTTCGTCGCATCCGGAGATGTGAAGTCATTCCGCACACCCGTACCGCTGATGTCCAACCCAAGCACGAATGCTTCCCGCTTGATCCGATTAATCAATGCGTCATCCGGCACGCGAGGGTATCCGGGAAAGTAATACGCGGTGAGGTCTACACCATCGAATCCCACCTCCGCACAAAACGCAAGCACGTCGGACAAGGTCATTGTCCCGTTTCGCAGCGGTTCGTTGAACGAGTAGGCATTCAGACTGGTCTTCAGCCGCGGTCCGCCGACTCGTCTGATCTCTTCTTGTCCCTTCGCCGTGGTTCCGCCACCAATGATGTGTACCGCCGTCAGGAGCGGCACTGCTGCAAGCGTCTTCAAGAACTCTCTGCGCATGGTCTCTCCTCAGCGAAACACAGCACCGCCGGCAATGACCTCTTGCCGCGCATCATCGAATGTTACCCGCAACCCCGTATGCAGCGCCGCAGTCGTCATGATGTTTGCAACGGAGTGATCATACCCCGCAACGATGTCGCCATTCGGCGCTTTGCGGCTTCGGATACATTCCATCCAATTCCGCATATGAGCGGAACTCATCCCATCGACGCTGGTGTTCGCTTCGGTCGCAACGCGCTCGTTCGATCGCAGCCTCATCGGTTCAAGCAGGTTCGGCTTCATCCCCATCTCTTCTGCCTGCGGCGCACGCAGTCCGCCGTCGGCTGAGATCTCGTTCGTGTCCAGGTTGAGCGTTCCGGCGTTGGAGTAGTAGATCTCCTTCACGCCTCCGGCGGAATTATGCATGCGGGAAGAATAGAGCACCTGGAATCCTGTCGCCGGATCCTTCAACGGACCGTAGTCAAACACCGCGGTCATCGTGTCGGCGTTCTGCCGTCCATCTTTCCAGACATAAATGCCGCCGTTCGCCACCACGCTTCGCGGACGCCGGAGTCCACTGAACCAATGGACGGTGTCGATCTGGTGGGACATCCATTGCCCGGGAATGCCCGACGAATATGGCCAGAACAAACGGTATTCGATGTACTTCCGCGCATCCCATGGATCGCTCGTCTTTCCCATCACATATCGCATCCAATCCGTGTCTGCTTCATGAATCTCAGCAACCAACGTCGGCCGTCGCCACCGCCCCGGTTGATTCACATTCCATGTCATCTCGACCATCGTGATCGAGCCGAACTTGCCCGAACGGATGTACTCGTGTGCCGCGATATAATTGGAACCGCTCCGGCGCTGAGATCCGATCTGCACGATCTGGTTCGACGCTTGTACCGCCTTCAACAATGCCCGTGCATCCGCCATGGACTCCGCCATTGGCTTTTCAATGTACGCATCGACTCCGGCTCGTATCGCCTCGACACCATGGAGCGCATGCTGGAAATCTGCTGTACTGATGATGACCGCATCCGCGAGTCGGCGGTCGTACAGCTCCTCGTTGTTGCGGGCAAGCGCAACATCCTTGCCGGTCAACTGCTTGATGAATCCGCCCCCTTCCTCGCGCCGCTGCTTCCAAATATCGGAGACCGCCGTTATCTCGAAATTCAACTCACGTGCATAGATTTGGAGCGCAGGGATCAGCGTCGCTTTGGCACGGTCGGAAAAGCCCACGACGCCGATGCGTACACGATCATTCGCTCCGAGGATGCGTGCATAACCCAATGCACTTGTTCCCATCATGCCTGCCGTGATCGCTGCGCCACCCACCGCGGCATCACGAAGAAATGTCCGACGCGTCTGTTTCATCGTCGTTCCCTTTCCTTCATTGCTCCGATCATCCATTCATGACTGCGTCCAGCACGCCGCGCACGTATCCGACCGATTCCGCAACACCGGGAAGCGGGTCCTTCTGATCTTTCTCGAATTCAATGTGGATCGTCCGCTCGTAGCCGATATCCTGCAATGTTCGCATGATTCCCGGAATGTCAATTACTCCGCGTCCCATCTCAATTGTCGTGCCCGCTGCATCGGAAGAGGTCACATCCTTGATATGGATGTCGAACACGCGGTCCGAGAACTGCTCGATCTCCCTCGCAGGGTCGATCCCGAGGCGCTGCGTATGTCCGACATCGATGCAGAGCCCCATCCGTGGGTCCATCCCTTCGACGAGAGAGTACGCGCTTTCGGGACTTGGGTAGCGCTCGTCGTTCGGTCCGTGATTGTGGATCGCGAGGAGAATGTCCATCTCTTTGACGAGTTCTTCGGCCAATCCCAGCAAGGATTTGTCAGGTACGCCGACGAGCATCTTGATCCCTACCGCCTTTGCGTACGCAAATCCCCTTCGGACCTCCTCCTCGGTCTTCATGTAGACGACGCCGCAGGACGCAAGCGTGAGACCGGCATCGATGATCCGTTTTTGAACGTCGGCGATCTGTTCGGCCGTCGACAACAACGGCAGGTGCATGTCTTTTAGCGTCAGGTGGGTCAAGCCCAAGCGCTTCGTCATTTCGATGGTTTCATCCAGTGAGAACGCCCGGAATGTGTAGGAGGCGACGCCGAGCGAAAACGGCTGTCGCCGAACATGACGCATGGGCAACGCGTAAGAAGCCTCCGTGAACGCCGCCGCTCCGGCGATCGCCAGTCCTGCGGTTTTGATGAAATCTCGTCGTGATGGATGTTCCATTGTGAAAGGCCTCGACTAGAAGGTGCGAATCTTCACATTCCGATAGAAGACCTGGTTGCCATGGTCCTGCAGGAGGATATGGCCGCTCTTCGCTTCTCCGAACTCCGGAAGATCCTTGAATTTGCTTACCGCTTTGTGCGCAAGGAACTTCTTCCCGCCCCGCTCATATTCGAGCACTTTGATACCGTTGAGCCAGTGCTCCACCTGTTTTCCTTTCACAAGAATGCGGGCTTGATTCCATTCTCCCATCGGTGCAGGGCGTTTGTTCGTTGCTGGGATCAGGTCATACAACGATGCCAGTGTTCTGTTCCCCTTGATGCCAAGCTTCGCATCCGGATGTCGTTCATCATCCAGAATCTGGTACTCGAGCCCCTTTGCAGAGCCCGGTGTCTTGGGCAGTTGTTCCGTAACGAAGTACTTGATCCCGCTGTTCGCCCCCTCGGTCAATTTGAAATCAACGCAGAGGTCGAAATTCTCGAACTCCTCGATCGTGACGATGTCGCCTCCGAATGCCGCCTCGCCACCCCCCGACGCTTGTACGATCAGCATCTCATCCCGCACGTCCCATCCGCGCGTTGGCAGGGAATCCAGATATGCACCACGCCACCCGTTCATGCTCGTACCATCGAACAGCAGACGCCACCCTTGTTTCTGTTCGTCGGGAGAGAGTGTGTTGGGCCGAGGTTCGGATTGCTGCGCAGAGGAAGAACACAGAAGGACACCAAGCAGAACGACAAGACTCAAGAGGATGCGTGACTTCATACCGCTTCCTTTCGGAGAAATGGGACAGCGGAATGTAACCGATGCTTGCCTTGCATTCAAGATTTGTTTAAAGTAATGCTTCGATCATCATGAAACAGACCATCGCCGTCGCCCTCGCGTCCTTTGGCATGTCCGGCAGGATCTTCCATGCCCCATTGCTTTCCGCTGATTCCCGATTCCGGATCGCGCGCACCTGCCGGCGAAGCCCGACGTCTGCACACATGGACATTCCCGCTGTCACTATCTCAACGCGCTTCGAAGATCTACTCAACGATCCCGCGATCGACCTCGTCATCGTCAACACACCGGACGACACCCACTTCGGCCTGGCACTCCGCGCACTGCAGGCCGGCAAACATGTGGTGGTGGAAAAGCCGTTCACCCAAACCGTTGAACAGGCGAAGACACTGATCAGCGAAGCTCGCCGGGCCGACAGGCTGTTGAGCGTGTTTCACAATCGGCGCTGGGATGGAGACTTTCTCACGGTTCAGAGGCTCCTGCAGGAGGGTTCGCTCGGTCGTATCGTTCAATACGAGGCACACTTCGACCGGTATCGGCCGATCGTTCCCGAGAATACCTGGAAAGAGCGTCCTGAATCGGGGGCGGGGCTGTTGTACAATCTTGGCTCACATATGATCGATCAAGCCTTGGTGCTGTTCGGGATGCCGGAGGCGGTCACGGCCCATCTTGGCATCCGCCGTTCAGGGAGCGGGGTTGATGATTGGCACGACATCCATCTGCATTACTCAGATACCAGCGTTTCTATCAGAGCAAGCTTGATTGTCTGCGAACAGGGACCGCGGTACATCATTCATGGTGACGAGGGTTCATTCTACAAATACGGGATCGATCCGCAAGAGGAGGCGTTGAAGAACGGCGAATTGCCCGGCGACAGCAATTGGGGGAAAGAGGAGAAACGATGGTGGGGGACAATGACGACGGAGCGGAAAGGGCTCCGCGCGACGACCACGATTGAAACGCTCCCTGGAAATTATCCCGCATACTACGAGAACGTCTACGAAGCGATCGTGAACGGCAAGCCGCCAGCCGTTCCCGCAGAGGATGGACTTCGTGTCATTCAGATCATTGAAGCAGCGAAAAGGAGCAGCAAGGAGAGAAGAACCGTTCTGTTGGACAAGCTTTAGCTTGTCCTTGGTGCGGACTCCTACTTCGTCAGTTCACCGTTTGAGCTTAATCGTTCGGGACAAACTGAAGTTTGTCCACCATCCACTTGTTCAACTGGTACACCCCTCCAATCTGCAACCTGTCTCATAATTGCCGTTCGTACCTCATCACGCAGTGAGCCGAGGTCCTTCGTCGTCAGGTGGGCCGTCTCAATGGGGGGAAGAACCTTAAGTTGAACGTTCGAAGGCTTGCCGAATTTCCAGGAGTTCTTCGGGATACAGTCGAATGACCCTTCGATCGCCAGCGGGAGCACTGCAGCCTTCGCCCGTATAGCAAGATGGAACGCGCCGTCATTGAATGCACGGACGCGTCCATCGAGCGTTCTTGTCCCTTCCGGAAACATCATTACCGAACAGTTGCGTTCGAGGTACCGCTGCGCCTGGATGAGCGCCTGCGCCCCGCTCCGAGCATTCTTCCGGTCAACGGGGATGTCTCCTGCCAACGACATCATCCATCCGACGATGGGGATCCGAAAGAGTTCCTTCTTCCCCATCCACTTCATTTCCCATGGAAGATTGCTGATCAGCGGAATGTCCGCCAGTGATTGGTGATTGGACACCACCACATACGGCCGTCGAGGATCGCTGATCGTTTCCCCCGAGATGTGCAATTTCCAAGAAGGATTTGCCTTCGTCAGCGCCTTTCCGAGACCACGGAACAGATAACCTGTTCGATAGCGAACCGGATCGCGATCGAGCAAACGGCGGATCGCAAGCAACGGGAGCCAGATCAGGATCAGGAGTGCCGTCGTCGACCAAGTGATGGCGGAGCGAACCATGGGCAATTGCGGATTGTGGATTAGGGATTGGGGATTATTGAATGTTGATTATTGATTGTTGATTGGGGTTTGTTGGCTAAGTGGTGCGGGGATGCTGGACACGATGGCTTTTTCGGATTCATTTCCCACGCGATCGACGGCGCTCACCGCGATCCCCATCAGGACCTCATTCCTCTCCGTGACTTGCTCTTCCTGAGCTCGGCGTGCTCGCGTGCGTTCGACGACTGTACGCGTCATCGGCAGAACGTATTCGCGATCAGCACTATTCACGATGACATACTGCCAAGCGGTGTTGTACTTGAAATACACGACCCAACGGAAGACATCGACAGGCGCGGCATGCGTCCATGCGATCCGCACTGTGTCGTTCACGATGGTGGTTGTCACGAGCGGCACGGTCGGCGCTTCGTCATCCAGCCAAGGCGAGGGGGGCACGAGCGCGTCCTGCCGATACGGTCCTCGCTTCAATCCCTCGTTCAGGGCCGTACTGTCCCGCAAGAACGCCTTCATGCTGAAATGAACATGACCCGGTCCTTCGGGAACGAACCCGCGCGTGATCATGATCTGGTTCACGATTTCATCCGTTCCTCGCTCATCCGTCATGCGCCCGACGATCATTCCGGGCCAGATGTTCCGCTGTTTCGGATTCTCCCGCGTCCACCACCCGAGCAGAACGGGGAAGCTCTGCGGGATCTGATTCACCGGCCAGTACAACTGCGGCGTCCAGTAGTCGACCCAGCCTTCGTTCAGCCATAACTTCGCATCGGCATACAGGCCGTTGTATTGATCGAATCCGCTGATCGACGGGGGATTGCCCGGACGCCAGATGCCGAAGGGGCTAAGTCCAAACTTCACGAACGGCTTTTCCTTCTTGATGCCATCGTATACGCGCTTGACGAATGTGTTGACCGACGCACGGCGCCAGTCACCCCGGCTTAAAGACCCGCCGCTTGCAACATAGGCGTTCCACGTATCGTCATCCGGAAAATTTCCATCGCCGTACGGATAGAAGTAATCGTCAAAATGAATCCCATCCACATCGTAGCGGCGAACGACATCCATGATTACCGCGTAGGAATGATCCTGCGTTTCTTTGTTCGCCGGGTCGAGCCAGTAGGTGCCATTCGGTAGAAGCTTCGCAAGATGAGACTTCTTCTTCACAAGCGAATGCTCGGTGATCTCGCCGCCCCGCGGCAACTGCGCACGATACGGATTGAACCACGCGTGCAATTCAAGCCCGCGCTTGTGCGATTCGCTCACCCAGAACGTCAACGGATCATAGTACGGCTCGGGAGCAACGCCCTGCTGGCCGGTCAGATAGTACGACCATGGTTCGAGCGCGCTGTGATACATTGCATCCGCATGCGGCCGCACCTGGAAGACCACGGCATTCATGTTGAGGGCAACACACGAATCCAGGATTGTGAGGGCTTCGCGCTGCTGCTCTTCCGTGGTCAGCCCGGGTTTGCTGGGCCAATCAATGTTGGCCACGGTCGCCACCCAGACGCCGCGGAATTCGCGCTCCGCGGAGGGGATCACCGGAGCGGTGTCTTCACGCGAAGGCTTCAGCGAGGTGCAGCCAAACTGAAGCAGCGCCACGCCGCAGACAAGCAGAAGAGAACTTCGAAAACTGTTCATAGCAATGGTTCCTTGGATGAGGTTACCCCGAGGCAGAATTTACCATTCCGGAGCTTCAGAGGAAAGCCGATTCTCGCGTGTGATCGTGAAAACAAGATGATTTAGGAGCATCACCTCCGTATATTGTTCTGGTTGCTCGTTTTCATCCAATTTCTAACTCCCAATTCCCCTATGCAAATCGGAATCGTCGGCCTCCCCTACAGTGGCAAGTCCACGCTGTTCCAAACGATCACCAAGACGCATCTTGATCCGACCGCCCTCGTAAAAGCAGAGACGCATCATGCCGTCGTGAAGGTCCCCGATGCGCGCCTGTCCCGGTGCGCTGCGCTCTTCAATCCAAAGAGCACGGTCTTCGCCACGATCGAATTCGTTGATGTCGTCGGCTTGAAGAAAGGGGATTCCGGTTCGACGCAATTCACGACGAACTTCCTTGGGAATGTAAAGACCAACGACGCGCTGGTCCAGGTCGTCCGCGTATTCGAGAACGAAGTCGTGCCTCATCCGGACGGAAGCGTCGATCCGTTGCGCGACATCACGACATTCGAGACCGAGTTCATCCTTGCGGACCTAGCGTTGCTTGAGACGCGCATTGAGCGCGTGAAGAAGCAGATGATGAAGTCCGGAGACGAACAGGCGAAGCGAGAGCTCCCCTTGCTGGAACGGTGCCACGCCATTCTCGAAAAGGAAACGCCGTTGCGCGAGCACGAATTCGTCAAGGAAGAGTTGCACCTCCTCAAGACCTATCAGCTTCTCACCATCAAGCCCATGCTCATCGCGTTGAACTTCGACGAGACACAACGAGCGCCCGCGGAGGACATCGTGAAGAAGATCGTGGCGGCCAAGACAGGGAAACACACCGCGGTCGTGTCGTTCTTCGGAAAGATCGAATTGGAGATGTCCGAACTGCCGGACGACGAGGCGCAGGTGTTCATGTCAGAGTATGGGATCACCGAATCGGCGCTCACCACGCTGATCCGCGAATCGTATGCGTTGCTCGGACTGCAATCGTTCTTCACGGTCGGCGAAGATGAATGCCGCGCCTGGACCATCCGCAACGGCATGAATGCCCAGGATGCGGCCGGCGTGATCCATTCCGATTTCTTTGCGAAGTTCATCCGCGCCGAGGTGGTGCACTACGACCACTTCATTGAGGCCGGAGGCTCGTTCGCGAAGACCAAGGAATCCGGACATTGGCGCCTCGAAGGGAAGGAATACATTGTGAAGGACGGCGACATCATGTCGATCAGGCACAGTTGACGATCCCCTTCGACACCCATGGCGACTGCACGGACCTCCATACCACGTGACCGTCTGATCCAGCTCGAAGAACTCGCTGCACGGTACGCCACCCTCACCGCCAACATCCCTGTTGGATTGTTCCGCAGTACCCCGGGCCCCACCGGACGATTCATCGAAGTCAATCCCGCGCTCGCGGAGATCCTGGGCTTCGACACCATGACCGAATTGCTGACCATCGATGTTTCCTCGCTGTATCTTGATCCCCTGGAACGCCAACGGTTCAGCGACAAGCTGGCGGCGAAGGGGTTCGTCAAGAACGAGGAGCTTTCGTATCGGAAGAAGGACGGCACACGAATCGTTGTGTCGGAGACGGCGATTGCCGTCCGCGATGCAGACGGCGCGTTGCAATATTTCGACGGCATTGTCGAGGATATCACGGAGCGGAAGCAGGCAGAAGACGAACTGCTCGTGCAGAAAGCATATCTCGAACAGCTGTTCAACAGCGCCCCCGAGGCAATCGTCCTGCATGACACGAACGACCGCGTGGTCAACATCAACGCGGAGTTCACACGTCTGTTCGGCTATGCACGTGAAGAAGCGGTCGGACGGTTGCTCAACGAGCTGGTCGCACCAGCCGAGTTCATGGATGAAGCCTCCTTCCTTTCCGATCAGGTCATACACGGCACGCAGGTGGAGACGGAATCCCAGCGCCGTCGCAAGGATGGCCAACTTATCGACGTTTCGATCTTGGGCGCGCCCATCCTGCACGACGGCAAACAGATGGGCGTGTATGCGATCTACCGCAATATCACCGAGCGGAAGAAGGCGGAGGATGCGCTTCGAATCCAAAAGACGTACTTCGAGCGGCTGTTCAACAGCGCACCCGAAGCCATCGCGCTTCATTCCAACACCGACCGGATCGCAAACATCAATCGCGAATTCTCGCGTATGTTCGGCTATACGCGAGAAGAAGCCATCGGACGGCAGATCAACACCCTCATCGTTCCGGCGTCGCTGCAACAGGAGGCCGCTGACGTCTCGCGGCGCGTCTTAAGCGGTGAACGGATCGAGCTCGACACAAAACGCATGCGGAAGGACGGCACCCTTATCGATGTCTCCGTTCTGGGAGCGCCGATCGTTCACGAGGGGGTACAGATCGGCGATTATGCCATCTACCGGGATATCGGCGAACGAAAGCGCGCGGAGGAGGAGTTGCTCGTTCAGAAGGCCTATCTGGAGCAGCTCTTCAACAGCGCGCCGGAAGCGATCGTTCTCCATGATTCGGACGATCGGGTGGTCAATGTCAACACAGAATTCACCCAGATGTTCGGATATACGCGGGAGGAAGCGGTCGGTCAGTTCATTAACGATTTGGTTGCCCCGAAGAAGCTTCGAAACGAAGCGGATTTCTTTTCCAAGTCGGTCATCGGCGGCGAGCGCATCGAGGCAGATTCACAACGAAGGCGGAAGGACGGCTCGCTCATTGATGTGTCGATCATGGGCGCCCCCATCGTCACGGGTGGAAAGCAGATCGGCGTCTACGCCATCTATCGCGATATCACCGAACGGAAGCGTGCCGAGGAATCCCGCATCCGCGCGCAGGAAGAGGCTCGCCTTGCACGGAACATCCAACTTCGGCTTCTCCCGAGCGAGCCGCCGCAAATCGCCGGCTATGATATCGCCGGGAAGAACCTTCCCGCATTGAACGTCGGGGGTGATTACTACGATTTCATCCGACTCGACGACCACCGCATCGCCATCGCCCTGGGCGATGTGAGCGGCAAGGGAATCGCGTCGTCGCTCGTCATGGCGAACATCCAGGCCACGATCCGCAGCCTTACGCTCTTCGATGCCGAACCTGACCGTTGCATGGGCCGCGCAAACACGCTCGTCTATCGAAGCACGGACGTCCGAACCTTTGTATCCTTATTCTACGGAATCCTCGACACGCGTCGGCATGTGCTGACCTACGCGAACGCCGGCCAGGATCTTCCCGTCCACTTCTCGGCGAACAGCGTACCGAGACAGCTGCAGCGGCGGGGCATTGCACTTGGGATCAAGGAAGACGTTGCGTACGAGAAAGAGGAGATCCCGTTCGCGTCCGGAGATCGATTGCTTCTGTATTCAGACGGGATCGTCGAAGCGATGAATACGGCGCAGGAAGAGTTCGGTGAGGAGCGGCTTCACGCGATCGTTGCAGCGACAACATCCCTGAGCGCCGCGGAGGCGATCACCCAAGCCATCCAGGCGGTCACCGTGCACGTCGCCCCCCTCCCCCAGCACGACGATATGACCATCGTGCTCATCAAGCGCAATTGAATTCTATCTGAAGATCTTCTGCTCTTCCAGAAACGAACGCACCGTTCTGTAGATCATCGTCATCTGCTGCGGTGTGAACCCTCCGTGTCCCCCGCCGGGAATCGTCACCAGCTTGTTCGGCACATTCGCCTTCTTGAGCGCAGCATGGAACCGGACCGCCTGTTGGTACGGGACGAGCGGATCCGCATCACCGTGGATCGTCAGAACCGGCGGAAGCCCCTTGCGCGCATACTGAATGGGCGAGACGCTCTTTGCGATTGCTTCCTTGTTCGGCTGATTCGCCAGCCAATAGACCGCGTAGCGCTGCGTATTAGGACCAGAGAGAAGCTCGGCGACGTCTGTGATCCCGAACCAGTTGACGATCGCCGCTGCTTTCGGCTGGACATCAGTATAGTCCCAATCGGTCGGGAGATCGATTCCGGCTGACGGATCGAGCATGCCGGTGATCAACGCAAGATGACCGCCAGCCGAACCACCGGAAAGGACGATGCGCGTTGTGTCGAACCCGTACGTGGCGGCGTTCTTGAAGACCCAGCGGAGCGCCAGACGACAATCCTGAACGGCAGCAGGAGCGGGAGCGACTTTCGTGAGCCGGTATTCCACGTTCACGATGTTGAATCCCCATTCTAAGTACGGCAGAAGATTCATCTGGACCCCTTCTTTCGACCCTGTCACCCATCCGCCGCCGTGAAAGTACACGAGTGTCGGCGCAGATGCGGGGGCCGTACGGCGAACATACACGTCCAGTTTGGATTCAACATTGCTTGCCGTCGAATAGGTGATCCCTGCAACGACGCGGTACTCATTGACCGCGTTGAACGTCCAGGACGAATCGACGAGCGGCTGACCGACGAGCGTCCCGGTGATCAGCGCAACGAACAGCAAGGCAGAGTATCGCATAGAATTTCCTTGAGCTGACCGACGAGAGACTTCAGTCCTTCGACGCGCGTTTGATCTTTCCACCCGCCGTCTTAGGGAGGGACTCGACGAACGCGACGATTTTGGGCACTTTGTAGTCTTCCAGGTGCTGCTGACAGTACGCCTTCACCTCCCGCTCCGTCAGGGTCGCTCCCGGCTTCAGCACGATCTCCGCCTTCACGGCTTGACCCAGCAATGGATCGGGCGCACCGATCACGCGGCACTCATGCACCGCCTCGAGCAGGTAGATGACATCTTCGACTTCGACCGGACTGACCTTTTCCCCGCGGGATTTGATCACATCATCCATCCGCGCGACAAAGTAGAAGTAGCCTTCCTCATCCTGTCGAAACAGGTCGCCCGCATAGAGTACGGTCTCGTTCACCACCTTGCTGAACCGGAGACGCTGCGAGGTTGCGACCGGATCGTTCCAATACCCGCGCATGATGTTCGGTCCTCGAATGACCAATTCACCCGGACTGCCGTCTGTGACCTTGTTCCCCTCTTCATCTTCTAGCCAGAGTTCCACGTTCTTCATCCCCGTTCCAACCGATTGCGTGCGCGTATTGATCTCTTCCGGCGGAAGATACGTCGTCCGCAGACATTCCGTCAATCCATGCATCAGAAAGATCTTCGTCGTTGTGAAGATCTTCTGCAATTGGGGGATGAACGGCATCGGCATCGCGGCCGCGGCGTTGGTGATGTACCGAAGCGAGGAGAAGTCCTCGTTCTCGAGCCCTTTGAGCGAGAGAATGATCGCCCAGATCGTGGGTGCGCCGGCGAATCCGGTGACTCGTTCCTGCGTGAATTTCTTGATGAGGTCGTACGGGTAGGCGACCCCCTTTTCCAGCACCAGGCGAGCGCCCGTTCGGAACGTTGCAAGCAGCTGCAGCAACCCGTAACCAAACGACAACTGCAGCACATTCAAGATCACGTCGTCCTTGTTGTTCTCTAGATAGTCGATGACCGTCTCGACGACGATGTCGATGTTCTTGTGCATCAACGTAACGCCCTTGGGCTTTCCCGTCGAACCGGATGTGTAGATGATCGCGGCAATATCTTCCGGTTCGATCGTCGGATAGGACGAGACGGCCGGTGTTTCGATCATGTCGTTGTAGGAAACGAACCCCTCGACCGGATCACCGACCGCAACGATGTCCGGCTGCAGCTTCCAACTAATGGCGGCGGATTCGATCGCGGACGCCTTCACGGACGGGGCGATGATGAACTTGGCGGTGCAATTTTCGGCCAGGTATTGCACGCGTTCCATCGGCGTGGTTGGATTTACCACAACAATACACCCTCCGGCGCGAAGGACTCCGAAGATGCAGACGACTGCTTCGGCGGAGTTTTCCAAGTAGATGATGACCCGGTCTCCTTTGACGAGACCGTTCTTCATCAGCCATGCGGAGCATCCATCCGCTGATGCGGAGAGGGCCGCGTACGAATAGCGTCTGTTTTGCGAAAGGAGCGCCTCTTTCGTTGGTACCGCTTTCGCAGCAAGGGGAAGATATTCACCGATGGGGGTCATAGCTCGTTCCTGTCATGTATATCAATCGTTCATTGCGGGATGTTGACAATACTCGGTGTCGCTTGCGGTGCATCATCTGCCAGAAGCGGGAGATACGTTGAGCTGTTCCATCTCGGCCATCCTTGCAGGGTGCCGATGAGGTTGCGGGCCGCCAGCACAGACATCGCTTCACGCGACCAATGAGTCGCTGAACCGATATGCGGCATCAAGACGGCGTTGGAACAGGATCTCAGCCCCTCCGCCAATCGCGGCTCATCTTCATACACATCCAATCCCGCGCGAAACTCCGGACGCATTTGCAGATGACGGACGAGGGCACGTTCATCAACGACTGGGCCACGACTCGCATTGACAAGTACTGCGTTCGGCTTCATGGCCTTCAATTCAGATTCGCCGATCAGGTGACGCATCGATGGATCAAAGGACGAGAGAAGGGCGACGACATCGGATGGCTCAAGGAGCTCGCGCAGCGTCCCGGCTCGCGTGATCGAGATCGGGCGTTCACCCATTTCTATGAGATACCGATTGAAGCTCGCGACCTCACGCTCGAGGTCTCCCTTCGGGGATCGGCTCACATACATGATGTCCATCCGATTCCCAAATGCGAGACACCGTATATACGCCGTACCGATGCGTCCAGGACCAAGAACGCCGAGCGTCTTCCGATGCAGAAGATCCCCGAGGAACAGGCTCGGAGCCCAACCGATAAAACGGCCTTCGCGCGTGAATCCATCGGCCGGAACAACGTGCCTGATCGCTGCATAGGTAAGCGCGGCGGCTAACTCCGCCGTGGCTTCCGTGAGAACACCCGGCGTGTTTCCGACGGCGATGTCAAGCCGCGTTGCTTCGGTCACATCGATGTTGTTGTACCCGACGGCGTAGTTGCTGACGACGCGCCCGCCTGCCGCATGGAACGATCGCAACACGTCGCCATTCCACGATTCAGATAATTGCCCGATCGCTCCCACGCACGATGTCCCGATGGCTTCGATGAGTTCCGCGGGTGAGAGTGTTCGCTCGATCGTGCAGATGTCGATGTGAAAACCGGCCGATGTGAGCAGATCGAGCCAACGTTCACCGACGAGCGGCCTTGTGACGAGGATCCGGTTCCCCGAATCGCTCCCCCTGCTTTCGAATGTGATGTTCATGAGCGTAATATGCATCAGTTTGTCGATTCATGCTACAGGTCCCCAGTCCTTTTCCCTCGCCCTTTTACGTGAATCTCCGTATATTTCAGACCATGAAAGTTCTCATCGCTCCCACTGCACTTAAAGGATCACTCACTGCCCGCGCTGCAGCGCAGGCAATGGCGACCGCTTTGCCGACGGGAATGCTCCCGATCATTTGCCCGGTCGCCGACGGCGGTGACGGAACGCTGGAGTGCCTCGTCGACGGTACGAACGGGATGTTCTTCGATACAACGGTCCGGGGTCCCGTGGGACGAATGAACGTCCGGGCGCGATGGGGCGTATTGGGCGACGGCTCGACCGCTGTGATCGAGATGGCAGAAGCTGCCGGATTGCGACTCCTGAATCGCCGTGAATACGATGTCGCCCACGCATCTTCATACGGCGTCGGCCAACTGATTCGTGCCGCGCTCGATGCGGGATATCGCCGAATTCTTGTCGGTCTTGGGGGGAGTGCAACGAATGACGGGGGCACCGGGATGGCCCGTGCGCTTGGCGTCAAGTTCCTCAACCGCGCGGGTCATGAACTCTCAGAAGGAGGCATCTGGCTGAACGACCTTCAATCGATCGACATGCGTGGACTCCATCCTGCGGTGTCGCAATGCGTCTTCTCGGGATTGGCTGATGTTGATAGTCCTTTGTGCGGACCGGAGGGCACAACGAAGACGTTCGCCGCGCAAAAGGGTGCCTCAACCGCGGAGATCGAGCAGCTCGAGAGTGCAATGATGCGCTATGCGGGCGTTGTGAAGACGTTGACCGGAACCGACGTCCTGTCATTGACACGTGTGGGTGCGGCGGGGGGAATGGGTGTCGCGCTACGCGAGTTTTGTCGAGCCGATCTGCGTTCCGGGATCGACTTTGTTCTGCGAACGATGAAATTCGATTCTCTGCTTCAGTCCTGCGATCTGGTGCTGACCGCGGAAGGGATGATCGATTCCCAGACCTTCCAGGGAAAGGCGATCGCCGGCATCGCTCAGCGCGCGCTGTTTCTCAACAAGCCTGTGCACGCCTTCGCGGGACGCGTTGTCGGCGGTCCGGCGGTGCTTGCGAAGTCTCTCGGCATTGCGTCCGTGCGTCAAATCTCCCCATCCGACATCCCGACGGCCGAGGCGATGTCCCGTGCTTCCGAATTCCTCACAGACGCTGTTTCCCGATTCCTCGAATCTCTCCCGCGCTGACCACGGTTACTTCCTGTTTTCTGAAAGGATCGCCCGCAACGTTTTCGCGATCGTGTCGACACGAAACGGCTTCGGTATGATCTCCCGGATGCCCGCACTGCGAATCGGTTCCGTGTCCTCGAGCTGCTGATATCCCGTTGTCAAGATCACCGGTATGCGTTCGCGGACCGCGAGGATCTTCCGCGTCAGATCAATCCCGGTGAGATGCGGCATTGTCAAGTCGGTCAGAACAAGGTCGAAGGCATCGGGAGCGGCGTTGAATGCGTCGAGTGCCTGCTTGGGGTCGTTGAACGCTCGCACATGGTAGCCGAGGTCGAGCAGGATATCCTTCATCGTTTCCAGCATCTCCACCTGATCATCGATCAGCAAGATCCGTTCCCCGCGGCCTTCATCGGCGTGCGTTTCCGTCTTCTGGACTTCGGCTACCGCGCCTTCATATTCCGGCAAGAAGATCTCAAAGGTCGTTCCCTTCCTCGGCTCGCTGTGCACGGTGATCGCTCCGTCATGGCTCCGAACAATCCCATGAACGACGGAAAGGCCCAGTCCCGTCCCCTTTCCGTGCGATTTCGTCGTAAAGAACGGTTCGAAGATGCGCGGGAGCACGAGTGGATCGATCCCGTGTCCCGTGTCTGAGACACTGAGCACAACGTAGGAATGATCGATCTTGAGGTCCGGGCTTAGGCGTGCAAGCGACTGATCGACCACGGTCCGCCGATCCCTCAATTCCAGCCGTCCTCCGGTCGCTTCCATCGCTGTCGCCGCGTTCGTGCAGAGATTGACCACGATCTGATGCAGCTGCGTTCCATCCGCGAAGACATGAGGCGGATCCTTCATCCATTCCGTTCGGATCTCCACGGTGGTGGGAATGGATGCGCGGATCAACTTCAGCACTTCACGCGCAATGTGCTGGATCTGCACGGGCTGACGCTGGCTCTCCTGGCGTCGGCTGAACGCAAGGATCTGCTGGACCAGCCCTCGCGCCCGTTCCGCTCCTTCCAGGAGGCGCGTCACATACTTCTGCACGGGGTGGTCAACAGGAAGCTTCAACTTTGCCAGTTCCGCGTTGCCCAGCAACGAGACGAGGATGTTGTTGAAGTCATGTGCAACACCCCCCGCCAAAGTACCGATCGCCTCGAGCTTTTGCGATTGCAGCAACTGTTCTTCGAGTGCCTTCTTCGCTGATTCGGCATTCATGCGATTTGTGATGTCGCTCGCCAACAGAACAAACCGGTGTTCGTTTGCACTCAGATCCATCCGTTGCGCAGTCGCCTCAAGCCACCTGTATCCTCCGGAAGCGTCGCGAAACCGTACCACCGCCGGACCGGGATTCTGCATGTGCTGTTGGATCTGTTCCCGGTCGTCGGGATGGACGTACGAAAGGATCTCCCTTCCGATCAACCGACCCGGGTCGTATCCTAGGATCGACCGGTGCGCGATGTTCACATAGGCATATCTGCCATCCGCCTGCACCTCTGCCACAAGGATGTTGGAATTCTCGACCAACCGTTTGTAGCGCTCCTCGCTCTGACGAAGAGCCAACTCGATCATGCGCCGTTCCGATATGTCGCGGGTGAAACAACTGATCCCCTGCACCGTTCCTTCCGGTGAAAACACCGGGGTGAACAGCTCATCGTAGTAGCGGGTTGATCCATCGCGATAGATGCGATGATCCTCGCGCATGATCCGTTCACCATCCAGTACCCGTTTGTAGATCTCATGGTATTCGTCCCGTCGTTCCTTGGACAACAACCGGTCGATATGCATACCGACCGTCGGATCGAATCCGAGGATATCCCGGGAATACCGGATGAAAGGGGCGTTCATCGAGACGACACGCAAGTCCTGGCCGATCGCAAGAACATACTCTTGCGTGCTGTCGAGAATGGATGAGAGCACGGCACGGCTTCTGCTGGTTTCCGCCTCCGCCAGTCTGCGAAACCGCAATTCTTCTTCGATCTCTCGACTCGACTCCTCATACGACCTCGACACCATCGTCTGTACGAACAGAACCATGAGGAGAGTGGCGTTCATGACAAGCAGTGTCTCGCTGATCGAGAAGGCTGGCGCCCTCGAAAGGGCTCCGGTGTTTTCCAGATAGGCCGCGTACCCTCCTGTGCACACGACCAGGCCCAGAGCGGAGAATCCTCCCCGCTTGCCCAGCAGGATCCCGCTCGAGAGAACGATGCCTGCATATCCAATGAACGACGGCGATCGAAGGCCCCCGGATCCCAGCACAGCGATCGTCAGCGCAACCAAACCGAACAGATTCATCAGGATCGCGGTGGTGTACACCCAACCGCGCCGGATCAATGCAATGAAGGCGACAGGGGTGAGCAGCAGGAGAAGGGCGGTAACCGTTGAGCGAAAGAGAGTATCAGGAATGATCAGTCCGACCAGGAATACGATCGCGGAAATGGCGGGAAAGATCCGAAGGATCCAGAACATGAGTTGAGTGCGACGAGTCTTGCGCGCATCGGGGAACCGAGGGGGGATCCAAAACCAATTGAACAACTGACGAGAACTCATATACCGGGGATCGCTCTCGGTTTGAGAATCATCATGGTTGCGGAGGCGATCGCGACAGCTTTCCCCTTTCCGTTGAGCGCTTCGGCAGCAAACGTGACCGTTTGCGGACTTCGTGACGTCACGCGAGCGGTGACCGTGAGGACATCCCCTGCTTCAATGGAACGGAGATATTGCGTGAAGAAATCCAGCGTGGTGCATGGCGCGCGGGCGGCAAGGTAGCTGAGGGGACCGATGGTGTTGTCGATCGCCGCCGTTATGAATCCACCCTGCATTTGTCCGACGGGATTCGAGTATTCAGGAAGGACGGGAAACTGGACGGTCAGTTGGGAGCGGGAATCGTAGGAAACATATTCCCCTTTCATGAGGAGAAAGCAGTTCGGCGGCACCTGGGCTCTGCCGCCCAATGTATGGTCGAGTGCGTCGAATTCCTTCTGGAGCTGGTCGAGAGACATGATAAGCTGATCAGCGGTCGCAAGTTCTCCTTATGGTATGGAGAAAATTGGGAAAAAGGAAAGCGCCGTCAGCCCGATTCCGCTATCCGCTTGATCGTCCAGAGCATTTCCCGCCTCACGTGGCCGCTCAACGGCTTTGCCGCGGCCCAATAGAGACGAAACCGGGAGGAGGTGCGGGGTCCGAGACATTGCACTCGGGTCTCTGAGGTCAGTCGGGTGACGTTGCGATATCCTCCGAGGAGGCGAATGCTGATAACCACTTTTGCATATCCTCGTTCCTCGAAGTCCAAAAAACTCTCCGGAGAGAGATCAAGGGTGCGGGCAAGCGGATTCCAGAAGCGACCGACGGTCCCGAGCAGGAGTTCTTCGTCCGGATGCTCTTCCAGCCGGACGATCCCGTTCGAGATCTTGCCGGCCGTGGTTTCCAGCATCGAAGGATGCTCCCGGAGGTTGAACAGGAACCGTGCGGTTCGCGAAGAGGTCAGATCGATCGACCGCGCGGTCTGATACACTCGATGCCGCGGTGCACAGACATCGACGGCATAGCGTTCACGGATATCGTAGGCAGGAAGGAATTTGTCCGCAAGGCTGCTGGCGGAGAAGATATCGCTGACGGAAGTCGGGATCATGACCTGAGAGGAAACGAAGAGTGAAGATGCGGAGGCGGAATGCATGGTACACCAAGTCGAAGACGCATGAATGAACACGTGGTGCCGCCCCATGTCATGGTAGGAAAAGAACTCGATGCAGACAAGGGATCGGTGTGACGATGAACACGCTTCCGAGAGAGGTCGTGACGGAACGCACAGGGGGGCAGATCGGAGTGCGGAGTTCGGAGGGCGGAGTTACTGCTGTGTGTCGAGGAGTCGCCGCAGGGCATGGGCGATGGCTTCGACGCGGAAGGGCTTCGTGACAATCTCGCGGATGCCGACGGTCTTCAGCTGCTCATCGTCCGCGAGTTGCTGGTATCCGGTCACCAGGAGAATGGGAATGTATGGATTGATCATTCGGACGGCATGGGCAAGATCGACGCCGGTCATGCGCGGCATCGTCAGGTCTGTGATGATCAGATCGAATGCGTGCGGGTCGCGCCGAAACAGCTCAAGCGCTTCCCGTGCGTCGCTGAACTCGGAGATCTGATAGCCCAAGTCCAACAGGATATCCTTGGTCGTGGCAAGCAACTCGGGTTCATCGTCGATGACGAGCAATCGCTCGTTCTTTCCCGGTGGCGCTGCAACATGCTGGTGCGCCTGCTTTTCCACGCTTCCTTCGAAGACCGGGAGAAACACTTCAAACACGGTTCCCTTCCCTTCTTCGCTCCGGACCAGGATGGCCCCGTTGTGGCTCCGGACGATGCCATGTACCACCGAGAGTCCCAGTCCTGTTCCCTTCCCCTGATCCTTTGTCGTAAAGAACGGTTCAAAGATTCGGGGAAGGACGGTCGAACTGATCCCTTTGCCTGAGTCCTCGACTGACAGAACATAGTATAGCCCATGTTTGAGGTCGGGATTGCGCTGGGCCGTGAGGTCATCGACCAGCATCTGACCCTCACGGATCTGCAGCCGTCCGCCGTGCGCGTCCATCGCATGAACGGCATTGGTGCAGAGGTTCAACAGGACCTGATGGATCTGTCCCGGATCTGAGAGGACGTATGGACATTGGTCCAGAAATTCCGATCGGATTTCAATCGTTGCGGGGATCGACGCGCGGATGAGCTTCAAGCCTTCCTTGACGACCGACTGCAGTTGGACCGGCTTGCGCACACCTTCCTGACGTCGACTGAACGCGAGGATCTGGCGCACGAGGTCGCGCGCACGCTCTGATCCGTCCAGGAGGCGCTCGATGTACTTCTGCACGGGATGATCCGCGGGGAGTTTGAGCTTCGCCAATTCCGCATTGCCGAGGAGCGAGACGAGGATGTTGTTGAAATCGTGAGCGATGCCCCCTGCCAGCGTGCCGACGGCTTCAAGCTTTTGCGATTGAAGCAACTGACTCTCCAAAGTGCGTTGTGCCTCCTCCGCGTTGACGCGAACTGTGACGTCGCTCGCGACCAGGACAAAGCGCTGATCGCTGTTCGCGGCAACGAAGCTCCGCGAAGATCCTTCGAGCCAGCGATACGTACCGTCCGCATGACGAAACCGAAACAGAATATTTTGCGTTTCGTTCCCCAACGATCGCAGCACTGCCGCCTGATCATCTCCGTGAACGAACGGCATGACGGGTTTGTTCACAATTGATCCCGGGTCGTATCCGAGGATCCCTTGGTGGGCGACATTTGCATACACATAGCGCCCGTCCAACGTGATCTCTGCGACGAGCAGGCTCGCATTTTCCACCAGCCGCCGATACCGCTCCTCGCTTGCCTGCAGTGCGGCCTCCGTTCGCCGCCGCTCCCGCACTTCCTGTTCCAATTGCGCGAGGTGTTCTGCATTCGCCAAGGCCATTCCGATCGTCTTGCCGATTGCGGCAAGGGTTTCCATATAATCCGGGTCGATGCGCAGCGGCGATGAAAAGACCAGGTTTACCGCTCCGAGGGCCTGTTCCTGGTACACCAGAGGGATGGTAATCGAACTCAATCGTCCGTCGACGCTTAACGCTTTTGCCACAGAGGGATTGGTGCGCGGATCGTTCACGATATCATCGCTCGTGACGATGGTCCTCGTTCTCAATGCGACTCCGCTGAGGCTCTCGCGGATCACCATTCGTGGGTCACTTGCTCGCAGCATTTCCTCCGGGAATCCCCGCGCATCGACGCGAAGTAAGTGTTCGCCATCTTCCTCAACCACAAAGAACGCTACGCGCGGCGATCTGCTGAACTTGGCCAAAGCATCCATCGCCACTCGGGCGATCGTCGGAACTTCCAGTGATCGATGGAGTTCTTGCGAGATCTCGTTGATCGCATGCAGCGATTCGTTGCGTCGCTCGAGGTCCTCCTTTGACCGCTGAAGTTCGGCTTGGGATTGCTTCCGTTCCGTAATATCCCGAATGAAGATCGTGAATCCGGCAATAGATCCGTCTGCACCATGAATGGGAGAATAGAGCTCCTCAAACACTGCGATCACTCCCCCTTCCCGCGGGGATTGAGATTCCACCGTCACTTGTTCGTCGTTCAGAAGCCTCTGATGAATCTCCCGGATTGTTTCACGCCGGTCCGGCGGAATGATCTCATTGAACGACATGCCGACGAGTGGCCGGAAGCCGGTTCGTGCCTGCACATTGTTCACGAGCGGCGCGTTGATCGCAATGATGTGCATCTGACTGTCCACGGCGACGATCAGGTCACGCGTGCTGTCGAGGACGGCGGATAGGACTGATCGGTGGCGGGTTGCCAACTGTTCCGCGTTCTTCCGCGACTCGAGCTCATCCCGAGCGTTCGACAGCGCCCGGTTCAGCGTGCTGGTGATGAGGTACTGGATGATCAGGATGATGCCCAACAGGATCGTCAGGGTGATGAAGATCGATAACGGCGTGAAACGGACGGACGGTTCCGGCAGGGTACCTGAAAGATCCATCCACGTCATCATCGCGCTTGCGATCAGCGACGCCGCGGTCGTCACGATGCCGGCGCGGAGGCTGATCAAGATGCCTGAGCCCAGGATGACGACCGGATACATCATGAAGGCGGGCGTAAGAATTCCGCCGCTGGTGAGGCACATATACGTCGCGAGGATCCACGTGGCGGAGGCCAGCAGGATCGCCGCCCGTCGCACTGATCCCCGACGCACCAGAACGAGAACCAGCAGCGGTACAACGGTGAACAGCGC
>Ga0105103_10000260_pt1 | contig 29491 bp, 30 predicted proteins | sample PPLLaktember2015_2_FD_79107 | JGI IMG/M metagenome (GOLD analysis project Ga0105103, IMG submission 79107) | Freshwater sediment microbial communities from Prairie Pothole Lake near Jamestown, North Dakota, USA - PPLs Lake P7 Core (6) Depth... | ecosystem: Environmental > Aquatic > Freshwater >...
AAGAGGGGGATTGGGGAATGCAGAACCGAGGCCCGGCGGAGGATTGCCGGGCTTCGGTATTTTCTTTCCCTCGACGGCTACAGGCCGAGCCGTGCTCTAAGGAGATTCGCGAGTTCATTCGCTTCATCGTCTGTCGTGACGATGCCCAGTGTGACCGTCTTCTCGCCATACTCGAAGGCGATCCTGCCGAATGACGATCTCCCCTTTCGGTCACGTCCTTGAGGGATAGGCAACAAGCGCAGTTCGCGAATCTGCGTTCGGTCGTAGCGACGGGTGGGGCCGACTCCCAAGACGTCTTTCCGCACATAGATCGCATCGGTACGTACGAGGATACGTTCTTTCCCAAATGCCATGAAGAGGAAGAATGCAAGTGTGAATCCACCGCCTATACTCCACCCGATCAGCCATACCACGAGAAAAGCGGTCGCGGCCCAATCGTCGGCGGATTCGAGGAGGGATGATATGGCGGTCCATTCCCCCGCCGCCCATCCACAAAGCCACACGGTGAGAAAGATCAGGACTGGCCAGAACTTGGGAGCAGGAATCGAGATCATAAGCCCGTCCGGGGAGTCTTCATATATGATCTTCGGATTCGAGAAAAATTGCATGCTATGGTTTCCTGCGCAATGTGAATGCCGGAAATTTACATCTTTTCCGCTTGATTTTCGTGCCATTTTGAGCTAAATTGCTATGCATTAATTGAAATGAAACGGAGTATGTGATGGCACGAGTGTGTGAAATCTGCGGCAAGAAACCCATGGCTGGCAACAATGTGAGCCATGCCCACAACCGGTCCCCGCGCCGGTTCCTTCCGAACCTCCAGCGCGTTCGCGTCGTTTCCCCCAACGGATCTGTACGTCGGATTCAGGTTTGCACGAATTGTATCAAGTCCCGCAAGGTAACGAAAGCGGCCTGACGCGTTCCTTGTCGTAGAAGCGGTTTTTTTGATTTGCATCCCGCCGTTTGAGCGGGATTTTTTTTACGTTCCCCCTATCACCGGCGGTGACTGGCTTGAGTCAGCGATGAAGTTCTTCTTCTCTCTACCCAATCAGCTCACGTACCTGCGCATCCTCCTCACGCCGGTCTTTCTCGTCCTGCTCTTCTCCCCCAACCCGCTCATCCGCCAATTATCATTCCCGGTCTATGTCCTTGCCGCATTGACCGACTGGTACGACGGATGGCTTGCGCGACGCTGGGGGTATGTTTCACGGTGGGGGGCTTTCCTGGATCCGCTCGCGGACAAGGTCCTCACCTCCGCCGCGCTGTTCGCTTTCCTCGCGCTTGACCTCGTTCCCGGATGGACCGTCTGGGCGATCGTCATCCGAGATATCGGTATCACGACGCTCCGATCCTATTGCGAGTATCGTGGGGAGGCGTTCGACACCTCCAAGATGGCAAAGACAAAGACCTTCGCCCAGATGACGGTCATCTTCTACATTTTGACCATCTTCATTGCGCGCGAGATCGAGATCTTCTCGCCTCTCCGACCGATCTTCGATCTTCTCCTTGGAAGAGCAATTCTCTCCGTGCTCATGACGCTGATCGCCGCGATCACGGTGGTCAGCGGAATCCTGTACATCATTGACAATTGGAGTACCGTGAAAGACCTCACCGGTATTGTGAAGCCTCCCAGTAATTCTGCTGACCGCCAGGGTCCGCCTCCGACCCTCCCCGTTCGTCTCTTCGCATCAGGGCTCGGGACGGGCTATACCCCCGGCGCATCCGGAACATTCGGATCCCTCATTGGAATCCTGGTCTACTTGATCCCAGGATTCGAGTCTCCGCTTGTGCTCGGGGCGGCGATCGTGGTCACGTATGCTCTGGGAATCCCCGCGGCTCGGAGGATGGAGCAGCATTATGGTCATGATCCCGCAGAGGTCACGATCGATGAAGTCCTGGGAATGTGGGTGACATTGCTGTTCATCCCAAAGACGATCGCGCTCACGGTGGCCGCCTTCTTCGCGTTCCGCATCATGGACATCATCAAACCGTTCCCGGCCCGGCGCATCGATTCGATGCGGGGCGGGTTCGGCATCATGACTGACGACGTCGTCGCAGGTGTCTACGCAAATATCCTGCTCCAACTCCTGCTGATTCCCGATCTTACACGATCTTTTTTTCTGTGAACGCTGATGATTGCAGAGATACTCTCCATAGGTGATGAACTGCTCATCGGTCAAGTCGTCAACACCAATCAGGCGTACATCGCCGAGCATCTGAATCGGGTCGGCATCTCCGTCGCCCACATGACGACGGTGGGCGATGACCGCGGATCGATCCTCGCTGCGTTTCGGCTGGCTTGGGAGCGGTCGGACGTTCTGACGGTCACAGGCGGACTGGGTCCCACGCATGACGACATCACTCGTGAAGCGGTCTGCGCGTTCTTTGGAAGAAGACTCGTCCTTCATCAGCAAACACTCGACCATGTCCGCGCTCTCCTCGCGCAGCGCAATGTCACGCCATTGAAGCGGAACGAGGACCAGGCGCTCGTGCCGGAGGGATGCACGGTCATTCCGAATCCGATCGGCACCGCCCCCGGGTATCTATTTGAAGATGCGGGGAAGGTCATGTTCGTGATGCCCGGCGTCCCGTACGAGATGAACGCAATGATGGAGGCGACGGTGATTCCCTCTCTCGCTGCGAAGGGCTCAGGTTACGTCGTCCGTCATCGGACACTCAAGACCACGGGGATTGCGGAATCGATCCTCGCGGAGCGGATCGGAGACATCAATGCTCTGCTCCGAAACGACGAAGGGCTGACGTTGGCGTTTCTTCCCAGTCCGCGCGGTGTCCGATTACGTGTCACTGCCCGGCGTCGATCGAGCGCGGATGCGGATGCGTTGATCTCCCGCGTGGATGAGGAGATCCGGGCACGAGCCGGGAAGTACATCTATGGCGTGGACGACGAGGAGATCGAGGAGGTCGTGGGGAGGCTGCTCACGGAGCGAGGGCTGACCATTGCGGTCGCGGAGTCATGCACTGGCGGACTGATCGCCGATCGCCTGACCGATGTGCCGGGAAGTTCGGCCTATGTGGAGCGAGGATTCGTCACGTACAGCAATTCCTCGAAGGTGGAGGAGCTTGGGCTCGACCCGAGGCTCATCGCAGATCACGGAGCCGTCAGCAGGCCGGTTGCGGAAGCGATGGCGCTGGGAGCGCGCGAACGAGCGAAGACAGACATCGGAATTTCGACAACAGGAATCGCCGGACCAGCAGGTGGTTCGGAGGCGAAGCCGGTTGGCCTTGTTTGGATCGGATATTCAGACTCGCGCGAAACGTTCGCGATCGAATTCCGATTCGCGGAAGGGCGACGCCGCGTCAAGGAGCGGGCATCGCAGGCGGTATTGGAGATCGTGCGCCGGCGGCTGCTTGGAGCCGAACAGCAATTCTCCGCCGCAGGAAAGCAGACGGGAACGCCATGAGCATGATACGAACATTCATCGCGATCCCGCTCGAAGAGGAGATTCGCGACCGAATCAGGGATGTGCAGACGACCCTCCGCAACAGCGGCGGCGACGTACGCTGGGACGATCCGGCCAAGATGCACATCACCCTGAGATTCATCGGGGATATGGATGAATCCCGAATCGGCGATCTCTCACTTGCGGTCGAATCTGCGAGCAATGAAACGCCTCCGTTCGACATCGTGTACTCGGGTGTCGGTGCATTCCCTTCGAAGCGGAATCCGCGCGTCATCTGGGTGGGCACGGAGCCTCAGCCACAACTGATGATCCTTCAGCGACGGATCGAATACGCCTGCAGGACGCTTGGCTTTGCACCGGACCAGAAGGCTTTCCATCCACACATCACGCTTGGACGCGTGAAGCACACGCGGGATCTCGACGGCTTGATTGCAGCGACAAATTCCGCTACTTTTGATGCGATTTCTGCGGTTTGCGACAGAGTTCATCTGATGAGAAGTATATTGCGCCCGGACGGGTCGCAGTACTCCGTTCTGACAACCGTTCACCTACATTCATAAGTGGAGTGTTCCATGGCTGATGCATCCCGTGAAGCGAAACTGCAGGCTTTGAAGATCGCCATCGATCAGATCGAGAAGCAGCACGGCAAAGGTTCCATCATGAAATTGAACGAGGGACCGATCGCCCGCATCGATTCGATCTCGACCGGCTCGATCTCGCTGGATGCGGCACTCGGCATCGGCGGCGTTCCCCGCGGACGTGTCGTGGAGATCTTCGGGCCGGAATCCTCCGGCAAGACGACCATCTGCCTCCACATCATCGCAGAAGCCCAGAAGCAAGGAGGGGTCGCGGCGTTCATCGATGCCGAACACGCCCTGGACATCGGCTACGCGAAGAAACTCGGCGTGGACGTCAACAATCTGCTTCTCTCCCAGCCGGAATATGGCGAGCAGGGTCTTGAGATCGTTGAGACGCTGGTCCGGAGCAACGCCCTCGATGTCATCATCATCGACTCCGTTGCCGCATTGACCCCGCGGGCAGAGATCGAGGGAGAGATGGGCGATCCCTCCATGGGCGTTCAGGCCCGGCTGATGTCCCAGGCCCTGCGGAAGCTCACCTCGGCCATCAGCAAGTCGAAGACATGCGTGATGTTCACGAACCAGCTCCGCCAGAAGATCGGCGTCATGTTCGGGAATCCTGAAACGACGACCGGCGGAAACGCGCTGAAGTTCTACGCCTCGGTTCGCCTCGATGTGCGCCGCATCGAAGCGTTGAAGGACGGGGCGAACATGATCGGAAACCGGACGCGCGTGAAGGTCGTCAAGAACAAGGTCGCACCGCCGTTTAAGGAAGCGCAATTTGATATTCTGTACAACGAAGGGATCTCCCGGCTTGGCGATCTGATCGACACGGCGGTTGAACACAACATCATCGCCAAGAGCGGGTCGTGGTTCTCTTACAAGGAGGACCGGATCGGTCAGGGGCGCGATGCGGTGAAGGCGTATCTGCAGAATTCCCCGGCCATGGCGATAGAAATTGATGGGCTTCTTCGGGCGAAACTGGGTCTGGGCGAAGCCGAGGAAGCGCCGGCGAAGAAGGAGGAAGCCCCTGCGAAGTCCGAGGCGGCACCGGCGAAGAAGTCGGCAAAGGCGAGCAGTTAGTCAAATAAACCGATTCCCGTGATCATCACGAAGGTTGAGCGACTGCGGGGGTCCCGCGCCCGGTACGCGATCCACATCGACGGACGTCGCGCATTCGACCTCGCGGAAGCCATCGTCCTTCAGCAACGGCTCGTCAGCGGCGACGAATTGGCGGGCGAAGAGCTCCGGAAGTTGCGGAGCCTGGACGACGAGTGGAAGGCGCGGGAGATTGCAGTCAATTATTTATCGTATCGCCCGCGAAGCAAGCGTGAGGTGGCGGACCATCTTCAGAAGAAACAGATCCCCAGAATGGTCGCGCGAGCGACAGTTGAGCGTCTCGAACAACTGGGATTGCTGGACGATCGTGAGTTCGCGCGCATGTTCGTTCGCGACCGGCTTCGTGGAAAGCGAACGGGAGCGGCACTTCTCCGACAGCAGCTGGCGACCCGCGGCATCGCCCCGAACGTGATCGCCGAAGTTCTCGCCCAGGATGTGACCGAGGATGATCTCCGCGAGGCTTGCCGTGCACTCGCGGAGAAACGCCTCACGCGAAACGCCTCCTCCTTTTCGCGTCTGGAGCCCCCTGTGCGACGGCAACGACTTTTGGAGTATTTGCTCCGACGAGGATTTTCGTACGACACCGTGCAACAGACGATTCGCACCCTTCTCCCCTGACAATCCATGTCCCCCACATCCAATCGACCATTGCTCAAAGTCATCGCCCTGCTGGCGATCGTCAGCGTCGCGTTCTGGATCTCCTCCTATTTCCCGGACCTGATGCTGACGGTCATCATCTCCGCGTTGCTTGCGTTCGTGCTGAAGCCTCTCGTCGTTCTGCTGGAATTCCGTTTCGGTGTGCGGCGCCCTCTCGCGATCGCGATCGTCCTTGTCACCACCGGAGGACTTGTTGCGTTGGCCGCGATCGAGCTCGTTCCTATGGGCATCGAGCGCCTCCGGTTGATGTACGCGACCTTCCGCGAGTTTCCGTTCGACCAGAAGTTGAACGAGATGGCGCTTTCCTTCGCATCCAACATGCCGTTCATCGAGGCATCGAGTGTTACGGCCAAGGTGAACGAATTCGTCCGTACTGCACAGGGCTCCATGGGCTCGATGTTGGAGCGGGCGGCCTCATTCCTTGTGTCGCTCGCCATCGTTCCGTTCGTGACCTACTTCGTTCTTGCCGAAGGCGACAGCGCGCTGAAGAAGACCATTGAGCGCATTCCCAACAAGTACTTTGAGATGAGTCTGATGGTTCTCAATCGGATCTCGAATGATCTGGTCGGCTACCTCCGCGGCTGGATCCTTGATTCCCTGATCATCGGTCTCCTGAGCGTCGCCGGCTATCTCCTCATCGGCATCGATTATGCCATCATGATCGGGATCGTCGCAGGCGTGGCAAACCTTGTTCCGTACCTCGGCCCCATTGCCGGAGCCGTTCCTGCGCTTGTCGTCTCCCTCACCCAGTACGGTGATTTTTCCAAAGCGCTCCCGATCGCCATCGTGACACTCTCCATCCAGATGATCGACAACATCATCGTACAGCCCATCTGCTTCGCAAAGACAGTCGACATGCACCCGGTCACCGTCATCTTCGTCCTCATCATCGGGAACGAGCTGCTCGGCATTGCCGGCATGCTGCTGGCGATTCCCATTGCGACCATTCTGAAAGCCATCGCCGTGGAGACGTACTGGGGGTTGAAGCATTATCGCATCACCTCCTGAGAATGGCGCGCGTCGTCTTCGATATTGAGACCCTCGGATTCCCTCTTGAATCTTTCGACGAGACGCAGCAAGAGTATCTGCTCAAATTCGCGGAGAACGAGGAACAGCGCGAAGACGTCATCCAGAAGCTCAGCCTTTATCCCACCACTGCGCAGATCATCGCCATCGGGATGCTCAATCCCGACACGAATCGCGGGAAGGTCTTGTATCAGGCCGATCTGCACGGCGAATCGACGAGCGAGGACGGGAGCATCCGATTCATCGCTTGCGATGAGCGAAAGATCCTCGAGATGTTCTGGACGGACATCGCGCAATTTCAGCAGTTCATCACGTTTAACGGCCGCTCATTCGATTGTCCCTTCATCATGATGCGTTCTGCGATCCTGGGGGTCAAGCCGACCAAGAACCTGATGCCCTATCGGTATGACCCTTCTCTCCATTGCGACCTTCTCGAGCAGTTCACGTTCTACGGCGCCACGCGGAAATTCAATCTCGACTTCTACTGCAAATCATTCACGATCGAGAGCCCGAAGTCCCATGGGATCACCGGACTCGACCTCCGCGGGCACTTCGAGAAGAAGCACTTCAAGGCAATCGCGGAATACAATCTTTGGGACCTACAGGCGACGGCGGAACTCTTCAGGAGATGGGAGGAGTATTTGAAGGTGTAGGGGGGGGATTGGGGATTGCGGATTGATGATTGATGATTTGGTGATTGAGAAGAGTCAGAACAGATGTCCGAAGTTGAGGTAGAAGCCGGTTGTTTCCGTACCTAGTCCGATGTCAGCTCGGACGATGAACGTGTCCATGAACAAACGCAGCCCCACCACAGGATTTGAGGGCCACGCGGTCAAGTCAACGTCCCCCGTTCTCCGCCACACCTTTCCCGAGTCCCACCCCAAAACGCCTCCAAATCTCCACCAGATCGGGAACCGAAGTTCGGCATTCACTACAATTCCGACATTGTCAAGAAAACGGTCTTGGGGCGAACCGCGCAATGTATTCGTTCCCCCGATCGAGGTCAAGACCTGGACGGGGAGATCGGCTCCGTTGATCGCGGACCATTTCGCTCGCAACGCGAACACTGACTTTGGATAGAAGAGCGTCCAGTAGAATTGCCCCGTGACGGAATACCGGGAGGCAACGACGTTCGTGAAGCCGGCATCGAATGCATGCTCGATCTCGGCTTGCAGGACGATCCCCCGAGATGGATTAATGTAGCTGTCACGCGAATCATAGCGATGGTTCAGTGTGAGACTCAGAAGCCTCGCGATCCCTTGGTTGAGTCCGGGGCTCAGCAGTGCCAAGCCGCTGTCCGATCGGAAGAAGAAGTTCCGGATCACCCTCCACTTGAGTCCCAGTTGTGTGACCGATTCAGCTGTCCATCCGCGACTCGCGGTGATGTTCAATTCCAACGGCTCCCGAGTGTAAAGCTCCTTTGATTCATTGCGCGAAGAATTCCCCAACCCAAAGAAGCTATTGTTGATGTACTTGTCATAGTCCAAGGTCGCATCGAGCGCCAGCCGATACACCTTCCCTTGACGGAGCTCATAATCCGGGATCGATACGACCAGCCGGTACCACCGTTCACCCTTGGTGCTGTTGAACGCCACAAGGTCGATCGATTCCCTCTCGCCAAACGGATTGAGGAAGAACACCTTTGCACCGTAGCCAAATCCGACATCCGTGTCGTATGAGAGGATCGGGAGATAGTCGACTTCCGGGCGAACATCCGCGATCGATTCTTCGCCTTCCGACCCCCCATCCGGCAACGTGATCTCTGCAACGAGGCCATAGTGATCGGATACAAACACACCGTTCTGGCTCGCCTGTGCGAACAGCGAAGCTCCTCTGACGTCTCTCTCACTGAATCCCTGTGCCAGGATGATATGATCGAGCTGCTTCGGAATTCGATCATATGTCTTCATACTCGCGCTGAGGATATCCGCATCACCCTGCACGGTCAACGTGTGCACGATGTTGGTATTCGCTACCGGATCCCAAGTAGTGGACTCTTGGGGGGAGAGACCTGCCGCCGCGTTGATGCCGCCGAGAATCGCGATTTCCGGAGAGCCGGGTGCCGCATTAAGATCGCCCAGAATGATAACACGATTCCCTCGCAAGCGATCTTCGATAAGGGACCGCAGGCGTTCCACCTGAGTGAATCGTCTCATCGCTTGGTGTTGAAAGCGCGCGTGGACACAGAGCGAGTCTTCCACCTCACGCCCTCGTGTCCCGATCAAGCTATCCAACACAGCCTGGGTTGACATATCATCCGGGACAGATGCATCCAGATGTGTGTTGACGACATATACCGATTGATCCCGGATCTTCACTCGGGCGACAAGCGCGATATTCCGCTCCGCCGCATGCAGGGAGAATGTATCGCCGAATAGCCCAAATCCGATCGACAAGTCCCACACATCGACGAAAGTCAGCGCGTGCTCTGGCTTCGCCAGAATGGCCAAGCCTTCATTCAGATTCGTTGGAATGCCAAGACAGCCGATCTTGAAACCGCCATTCGTGCGTGTCGAAACAGACGCGTACCCGAGAGCGAATGCGAGCTCTTCCGTTCGTAACGCGACCGGATTCACTTCCTGAAGACCGATAATGTCCGCGTCAATCCGCCTTAATTCCTCCATCCCGAGGCGCATGCGAGCGGCATGATGCTCCGGCGACTCGAGCGTCCCCAGTCGAAATGTCCCTTGGTAGTCCAAACCAGACCAGCAATTGAATGTTGCGAACCGGATCTCCTGGGCATGAAGGGAGATCGAGAAGAGAACCGCTGCAAGCGTGAAGACCGAGAGACGAGCGAACGGCATGGTCGGGGTCTGAGGAGGACGGGATGAATGAAGGGGCAGGTTCAATTCGCCCGCCCCTTCGATGATACGGCACGTTTACTTCAGAAGCGCCATCTTCGCGGTCTCAACGGCATTTCCGATTTGCAGTCGATAGAAATACACACCGCTCGTCAACTGTGTGCCGTCAAACGAGCGCTGATGCAGACCGGCAGCCAATTCTTCGTCCGCAAGGGTCGCGACCTCCTGTCCGATCATGTTGAACACCTTGAGCGTGACGTGCGTCGCCTCCGGAATCTCGAAGGAAAGCGTCGTCATCGGATTGAACGGATTCGGATAGCACGAATGCTTCGCTCCATTACTCGCATTCATTGCCATCTGTTCTCCAGGCGCATGATATGCCGAAACGCCCTTGTCCAGAATGCGTCCCGTAACCTTTGGGCGAACCGTGCCAAGCGATGAGAGATATTCCGAGATCACTGTATACTCATGATCCAAGGGTTGCAGATTCTCCATGACGACACCATAGAAACCCAGCACTGCGATGATTCCTTCGTTCGTCGTGATCTCATAGTTGCGCATGAAATCAAGCGGCTTTCCCGCCACGCGGACCGAGGGAAGATGAATCCTTGAGCCCACTGGTTTCCGGGAATCGTAGAGATAGGACATGCCAGACACCTGCAGGCAGAAGTCGTCCGTGATCTCCAACGCTCCCAAACCGATCTCGAGTCCCTTGAGCAACTCCATTCCCGAGATCGTTCCCTTGACGAGCTTGAATCCGAGGCCAGTTTCTGGATCGAACCCGTAACTGACTGCACGAAATACATCTGCTCCGACGATCGGACCAGCGTAGATCTTTTCCGCGATCAGTCCTAACGCTGTCAGAGATATCTCCGTTCCGGTCTTCCAGCGAAATGCATCCGTAACGATATTGCCAAGTGGCGTATCTCGGAATGGATGCTTCGGATTGAAGGTCTCATCAAGATCGCCTGTGGCTGTCGCAACGATCGTTCCGTAGACATCCCCATACTGCTCCATGATTCCCAATTTGAGGAACTCAACCACGGATTGCAGCTCCGGTGCTGCTGGGATCGATTGGTCGAGCGGAATGACCTGGTAGCTGTCGATGGTGACACCGGATTCGGAGACGGTGAACTTCATCTTGCCGATATTCTGATACATCGAACCGACCTGGCAGACCGGCACGCTCAAGCCGGTATACGCGTTGATGACATATTCGGGCTCGGTCAACAGCAGATGGTCATGCCCGCCGATGATCATGTCGATCCCCGGAACGCCAGCAGCGATCTGTCGGTCGCCGTAGATGCCGAGATGCGAGAGCAGAATGACGACTTGACAGCCGGCGGTGCGCAACGCCGTCACTTGGGCATACGCGATATCTCCCACGTTTTCAAGGATCTGCACCTGAGCCGAATTGGTGGTCGGATTCCCGGGAATGGTCAGGCCGAAGATGCCGATCTTCACGCCGTCGATCTCCTTGATCACCGACGGGGCGATGTACGGATCAAGCGTCGGGAATGCAGTGAAGTCCAGGTTCGCGGAGATCAGCGGAATCGCAGGAACGACCTCGGGGTCGGCCGGATTGAAGTAGGCTGCCTCGATGAATCCCTGCAGATATTCCGGACCGAAATCGAACTCATGATTCCCGATCGTCATTGCATCAACACCAAGCATCGATAGCATGCGAAGTTCCGGGATGCCGAAGTACTTGTTGAAGAACAGGTCGCCGACAAACGCGTCCCCCGCATGCAGGACAAGCACGTTTGGCTCGGTCATCTTCGTCATGCCGATGTACGTGGCTGCTTTCGCGACGCCGCCGATCGTGCCGTTCAGTGCAGCATCCTTTGGACCATATGCATCCAAATGTGAGTGTGTATCATTGAGATGCAGCAGCGTAATCGTCTGGGCGAAGGACACTCCAAAGCTGATGCAGACGATCATCAGCAGGAGCGCAACGGACCTCAAGGATCTATTCATGCCAACCTCCTTAGATGTTGTGTGGAACCTCGGAGGGAGCAGCGACACGCTGCTTCCGCGGGATCCGCGTGGAGAACCACGGATGCAACGTAGGGAAGCACGATGAAGCGATTGTCAAGCAATTGTCATACTGTTGGCATATTCATGTCATCTGATGCACGCATCCGTCAGGGTCTTTTCTTCCTTCTGGATGGCTTCGCCGGTCGGGCGGCATCTCCTGCGTACTTGTAGCCCGCCGTATGGATGGTGATGAGGTGCCTCGGATTCGAGGGGTCTGATTCGAGCTTTTTCCGAAGGGAGAGGATGTAGTTGTCCACCGTCCGCGTCGTGGGTGTTGCCTCATACCCCCACACATCATCCAGCAATTGGGCTCGCGTGATGACCTGTCCCTCACGCTCCACAACATACTTCAGGAGCTGATATTCCTTCGACGTCATCTCGATCGCCGTCTTTCCCTTGCGCGCTTCCTGACGGACGAAGTCGACGTGCACGTCGCCGACGTTGCATTCCTGGAGTTCCGAGACGACCGCCTGTTGCCTTCTCAACACCGCGTGAACACGGGCAATGAGTTCCTTGATACTGAACGGCTTCGTCACATAATCATCCGCACCCAACTCAAGGCCGGTCACCTTGTCCGTTTCGGATCCTTTGCTTGTGAGCATAACGATTGGGGTCTGAACGCCTTCAGCCCTCAGGCTTCGGCATATCTCCGTGCCGTTCATCGTCGGGAGCATGATGTCGAGCATGATCACGTCATACTTCTTTCTGCGGGCCGCACTGAGACCCTTGAGGCCGTCCGCTTCCGCCTCAATGTCAAAGTGCTCTGCGGCGAAGGCCTCCCGCAATCCCCGCAAGATGCTTTGGTCATCCTCAACGATCAGCATTCGTTTCATGCATTCTCCTATCGTTCGGCTTCAGGGGCAAGAAGATGGTGAATGTACTTCCTTTCCCGAGTGCGCTCTGCACATTGATCGTGCCGTCATGTGCCTCAATCACATGTTTGACAATAGAAAGACCGAGCCCCATCCCGCCCACTTGCGCTGTCCGCTCAGTCCGCACACGATAGAATCTCTCATAGATGTGCTCCAACTTATCTTGTTCGATCCCGAATCCCTTGTCCGCAACACGTACGAACAACCGCGCACCGGTTCGACCGTATGTCAACCGCACGGCTTTGATTTTCCCCGAGTACTTCAAGGCATTCGATAACAGGTTGATGATCGCCGCCTGCAATGCGTCGGCATCGCCGGCGAAGAGCGGCACCTTCTTCGGTCCCCGTATCTTCAATCGGGCAGAAGAAACCTCAAAGGGATAGGCCATCGCTGAGACAGCACGCCGAATGACTTTCACGAGGTCGACATTTCCCCATCGGTACTCCTTCGTTCCTCGTTCGATGCGTGAGAAATCGAGCACGTTATCAATCATCCGTGCCAGCCGTTCCGCTTCGTTGTCAATGATCTCAAGGTATTCGCGGCGCTTCTTTTGCTGTGTAACCACCCCCTTGCTCAGCAGTTCCGCGAACATCCGGATCGACGTGAGCGGCGTCCGCAGTTCATGCGATACACTCGAGACGAAATACGATTTCAGCGCGTTGAGTTCTTCCAACCGACGTCGTTCTTCTGTTTCCATGATCACCGATCGCTGTAACTCCAGTCGATCCAGCGCCATCGCTGCCTCATTGCAGATGGTCTGGAGATAATCGCGTTCATCGAGGTCGAGGTGCTCCGAAGGATCCAGAAACCGCAACCGCACCAGCCCGCGCACAACACCCCCTTCCGTCCTGAGCTCGTTCCAATGCCACGGTCGAGGCGGGGATGCTTTGTCACTCTGCGCGGCATCGACCGGTATGTCAAGCGCTTCGTCTTCGAACGAGTGACCGCTGGTCCCCCGTAAGACATGCCGTCCGCCGTCCTTCACAAACACGTCGACTCCGACCACAGGGAGCTTCTCCTGGATCGCGCGACACAGCACACTACACATTGCTTCGGTACTCAATGCAGCGTGAAGCTCTTGCGTGGAATGGCGTACTGCATTTCGATAGTCGGTACGCATCGGAAAGAGCGTACGATCCACCACATCCTGCAGGCGTCGCCGGAGCGGATTGAACGCCAATGCGACCCCCATCGACATGAGGATCGCGATCGAGTACTCTCCGACGGGCAATACCCCCTGCACAGTCGATGCCACAAGCAACACACTCACGGCGTACACCGAGCCGATGAACGCGGTCATCACGCCGTACACGATGCTCCGCCGGATCACTCTCTCGATGTCAAACAGCTGATGGCGAAGCAACGACACCGCGAGGGAAAATGGCGTGATCAGGAGAAAGATGGTCGCGAGATCCTCGGGAATGAGATCTCTTGAGATGACAACATTGGGGATGATGATCAGCATCACAAAGGGAAGCGGACCCGCAGCCAATCCCCAGAGAATCCATTGCACCCGGCGACGCTCTTCGATCGTTTTCGCGGCTCGGTACGATCCAACGATGCCGCCGATCATTCCTGCAACCAACAACGCCTGAATGGCATGGTAGAGATCATACCAATTTTGGAATCGGTGCACCGCCTCAGCGGAAGGTTCCTGAAGCAGGTTCAGGTAGTTCTGTGCCGTCATCCCCACAACGATGCATGTGACCGCCAAGATCGTCATGATCGTGACGCGAGGATGAGACAATCGCAGCGTCGGATGGGAATAGGCGAACAGAAAGAAGCCTGCAGTTGAAAATAGGTACGTGCCGAAGAAAGCACTTCGCGCCAGGAACCCGCCCCAGGACCCCGGATCGACGCGTCCTTGAGTCAGCAGGATTGCAGATCCCAATCCAAGCAGGGACCATTGGAGGAGCGAAGCCGGCAATGTGCGCATGCTCTGCCACGCGATGAATGCAGCGATCGCACAGATCGAGATCCCTACAAAGGCCATGATCAGCGCAAACCGAGGGGAATCATAGAATGGAACCAGGCAAAGTCCCTCTTCGTACCGCATTCCGCCACGGTCATACTCCACTGCGACCAGATCACCAACACGCCGAACATCTGCAAGGTGTTCCAGTGTTTCCGAGATCGTGACATCGACGCCATCCATCCGGATGATGCGATCGCCCGTACGCAGATGTGCGGCTCCCTTCTCGTCTGAGATCGCCGACACGATCAGCACTCCGTCAATCTCGGTGACGACAAAGGGAACCCGCGCTCGATCCATCACATCGGGGATCCGTACAATGCCAACGCACAAGACTATCGCCACAGAAACGAGAGCGACGATCTGGTCTATGGTCAGGCGGTTCATTGTGATGAGAGGCACGTTGGGAGGGGGTCGGGTGAATGGTAAATCGGGATTCAGCGAAAGTCAACTTCCCTTTGGTTTTCCCAGAGAAATCGACTATTATGACCCTATGCGGAAGCTCTCACACCCAGAAATCTCATCTCGACGTCTCCAAGTGCACGAGGTTCATTGCGCACTCCGCGTTCCCCTCGTGGTCGTCGTGGACAATGTGCGCAGCCTGTACAATGTCGGCTCGATATTCCGAACTGCAGACGGTGCGATGATCGAGCGATTGGTGCTGACGGGTTACACGCCGCATCCTCCGCGGAAAGAGATCGACAAAACGGCGCTCGGTGCGACGAAGACCGTCCCGCACGAGTACGTACGTCATGCACGCGAAGCCGTCCTGCAGTGGAAGGACCGCGGGTACCGTGCGTTCGCGCTCGAGCTCACGGATGCTGGACGACCGATCACCGCCGTGGAGGCCGAGAGTTTTCCGATAGTGCTCGTGGTGGGGAATGAGATCGTCGGGGTGTCGGCCGAGGCCCTGGGGGAATGTGAAGGGGGAATCGAGATTCCGATGTATGGAACAAAGCAATCACTCAACGTTTCCGTCGCGTTTGGGATCGCGGCGTTCACGTTGGGCGAGGCGTGGCGCGGTGGTCAATCGAAGGCGCGAGTGAAGTAGTCCTCCTTTTCGTGCGTGTGGATGCGCAAGACTCCGGCACGGACGAGCTGGATCAGGGAGCGGGACGCTCTCCGGTGGGAGATGTTGACAAGATCGGCGTATCCTTGCACCGTGATGCGTTCATGCGCGTCGAGGTGGTCGAACAGCCGTCGTTCCGAATCTCCGATGGCGATGCGTAACGGAGGAGCATCGGGGCTTTCGGCCTCGAGAATCCGAACGACCTCTTTGCTCGCCTCAACGGTCTTGTCGTTGACTCGGATGAAAACATTGGTCCCCTCCGGTACGTCATCTGACTCCAGCGTCAGCGCATGCGGCTTTGCATCGCTTTCCGACACCATGACCGCAATGACATCCTTCCCCTTGTAGGAAACGACTTCGATGTCGGGTTCGATCGGCGGTTCGCAGTGGATGCCGCCCGCCGTCCGGATCATCTCGATCTCCTCCTTTTCGCTCCCCACGCCGACGACCGTCTTGTCATCGTCGACACCGAAGAGGATGGTCCCCCCCTTCGTATTGGCAAACGCGATGAGCGTGCGGGCAACCTTCACGGGCGTAGAGACCTTGCGCTTGAACTCGACCTCGAATCCTTCGCCCTCTTCCAACAGTACTTGAATGTCTTTGTAGTTCATCGCAGGTGGTCTGACTTCCCCTCTCACATTCCTCGCGCCGCCATGCGCTCGAGGATCAACTGCGAACGCCTGAGCACATAGCGAGAATCGACGTCTGCCCGATGGCGACGCGGGCTTGGAATGATCGCCGCCATCCGCGCAGCCTCTTCCCGCGTCAGCGCGGGAGCGGACTTGTCGAAGTAGTAACGCGATGCCGCCTCCGCGCCGTACACACCTTCCCCCCACTCGATCAGGTTCAGGTACAGTTCAAGAATCCGTGACTTGGACAGCGTTTGCTCCATGTACCACGTCAACACCCATTCCTTGAACTTCCGCAGCGGGTTCTTTGAGGATGAAAGATACAGATTCTTCACCAGCTGTTGTGTGATGGTGCTCGCACCGCGCGCCGCGCGTCCTTCCTCCAAGTTCCGCTCGACCGACTCCTTGAATTCGTACCAATCGAATCCCCCGTGCGACCAGAAGGTGCCGTCTTCCGCCACGACAACTGCATCGACCAGGTCCCGCGGGATCTGGCGCAAGGGGATCCAGTACTGCATCTTCCGGAATCGTCTTCCCTTCTCCTTGGCAAGCGCTTCGTGTTCCTCCATGAACGCCGTCAGTTTTGGATTCCTGGTCTTCAGGTCCTTGATGCTCCCGTACGGCAACACCGCCAGTTGCGTGACGCCAATAACGACAGCGACCGAAATGACACTGAGTACCGGTCTTCGCCGTACGAACGCGAGGATCCGCCGTGCCCAACCCCGCACTCCGGTGGAGGGGCTTGGCGAAACCTCAGGCATAGGTTGCTCCGGCCGGGGATATTCAGCAGCAGGTTGTTCGTTTGTCATGGTCGAGATAACTTTGAAGCAGAACCGCGGCAGCCATCGCATCGACTCGACCGCGGTCCGTTCGGCGGGTCTTCTTTTTCGTCCCAAGGTCGATCATGGAGCGGCGCGCGATCGTCGTCGTGTACCGCTCATCCCAGCGAATCACGTGAAGACCGAGCGCGGACTCGAGCAGGGAAATGAATTCCTCGACTTCCTGGGCTTTGCTCCCCATCTCCCCTTTCAACGTGAGCGGCATGCCGACGACCAGCATCGTCACCGATTCCCTGGCGATCACGGCGTGCAGACGCTCGAGGGCGTGGGCATCATTCGTGATCGCGTCCAGAGGCGAAGCGATGATCCCCATGGGATCGCTGAGCGCCAATCCGATCCGCTCGCTTCCGTAATCAATGCCGAGGATCCGTGTCATGGCCGTTTCGATCACCCCGTGAATCGTTCAACGAGCGTCACACCCGGCACGCGCCGGAGCTTCTCGATGATCTTCGCCAGATGATCGATGTCCTTCACGTACAGGATCACCTGACCGTCGAAATATGCCCCTTTCGAATCCATATTCACAGACCGAATGTTCGTGTTCATGACCGTCGAGATCGCGTGCGTCACATCGTTCAGCAATCCGGGTCGGTCCTCGCCCGAAACGTGAACCCCGGCGATGAAATCCGCTTCGTTCGCCGGCGGCCATCCCACCTCCACGATGCGCGCGCTTTCCGCCAGTCGAAGCGACACGACGTTCCGGCAATCCTTCCGATGGATCTTGATGCCTTCGCCGGTCGTGACGAAGCCCACGATCAAATCACCCGGGATGGGATTGCAGCATTTGGCATACTGATGCATGAAGTTGTCGTTCATGCCGAGCACCGAGATGCCGCTGGCGATATCGCGCGCCGTGTTCACGAATTTCGCGAAGAGACTCCCGGATTCCTCTGCTTCGGACGCCTGTGCCGCTCCCTCCCCCTTGCGATTCCGAACAAGATATTGTTCAAGCACCGTATCCGCTTCGGCAGTCTGATCAGCGAGGGCCAGATAGAAATCCTGCACATCGCTGTACTTCAGCGTCCGGATGAACTTCTCAAATTCGACCTGATCGAGCTGGACCTTCCGCCGCTTCAGCTTCTTTTCCCATAGTTCGCGCCCCTCATCCGCCTTCTTCCGGCTTTCCTCGCGGATGAACTTCCGGATGTGCGCTTTCGCCTTGTGTGTGGCAACGAACTGCTCCCAATCGGGATTCGGTGTCTGGTTTTTCGACGAGATGATCTCGACCTGGTCACCGCTTCGCAACAAGGTGTTCAACGGAACGATGCGTCCGTTGACCTTGGCTCCGATGCAATGATATCCGACGTTCGAGTGGATCTCGAACGCGAAATCCACCGGGGTGGAATTCCTGGGGAGGATCTTGAGGTCTCCCTTCGGCGTGAAGACGTAGATCTCATCCTGATACAGGTTGAGTTTGAAGCTCTCCAGGAGCTCGCGGGAGGCATCCTCTTTCGTCTGATCAAAGATCTCCCGCACCCAGTTGACCCAGCTTTCCAGCTCCTTGTCGAGGGCGTTCCGGTTCTCCTTATAGATCCAGTGCGCGGCGACTCCCTTCTCGGCGACCTCGTGCATCGCCTTCGTGCGGATCTGTACTTCGACCATGCGGCCGTCCGGCCCGACGACCGTCGTATGGATGGACTGATACCCGTTCTTCTTGGGGACGGAGATATAGTCTTTGAATCGTTCGGGGATGGGCTTATACAACTCGGAGACGATGCTATAGACGATGAAGCAATCGCTGTTGTCTTCGGTATCGAGAACGATCCGCACGGCGAACAGATCATAAATCTCTTCCAATGGTTTTCCGCGCTTCACCATCTTGTTGTACACGCTGAAGATATGCTTGGGGCGCCCAAGGACCTCGAACGAGAACCCTTCCTCATGCAGCCGTTTCTTGATCGGCTGGACGAACCGATTGATGTAGTGCTCTCGTTCCCGGCGTTTGGAGCGGATCTGCCGCGCGATCTGATCGTATTCCCCCCGGTGCATCGCCTTGAAGGCGAGATCCTCGAGTTCCCATTTGATCTTCGCAAGACCGAATCGATGGGCGAACGGGGCATAGATGTCCAGCGTCTCCTTCGCCATCCGCTGTTGTTTCTCTGCGGGAAGATACTCCAGCGTGCGCATGTTGTGCATCCGGTCGGCAAACTTCACCAACATCACCCGGATGTCGTTCACCATGGAAAGAAGGAGCTTGCGATAGTTTTCCGCCTGGCGAACCTCGTGGCTTTCGAAGATATCTGTGATCTTCGTTGCACCGTCGACGATATCGGCGACCGTGTCGCCGAACTCTGCGCGAATATCCTTTAGTTCGAAATGCGTGTCTTCAACAACGTCGTGCAACAATGCCGCCGCGACGGAGACATCATCGAGCGGGATCTCCTTCGCCACCACCGTTGCAACCTCGTAGGGATGAAGGAAGTATGGCTCACCGGATGCACGCAGATCGTGCTTGTGCGCCTCGAGGCTCATCGTGAAGGCCCGGGTGATGAGATCTTCATCCACCGAACGCAAGTTCTTACGGCAAGCGCTCAGAAGCTCGTCAAGCTTTCGTGTATATCGCGCGTCAACCATGGTCCCTTCTTAGAATATAGGGGCCGGAATCCGAATGTCAAGGCGGCGTTCCGGGTTACGGGGAAGTGCGGAGGGAAAGGGCGATCTTGTCCAGAAGTGAGCGAGTTTCCTCGAATTTCGCAGTGGCGCGATCCCGGAGGGATTCAGAAAAACGGGCGGATTCCAGATTCAAGTTGGCTTCTAGGTGCGGAATGGCTCGCTGGGCATCCCCGGAGGCAACAAGGCATTTTGCGAGATTGAGACGGCAGACAATCTGATCATAGGGAACCGGCGTCGCGGAGCGGAGGATACTGTGAAGCAGTTCCTCATAGGCAGGAATGGCCTTTTGGCAATTCCCCGCACGATCCAGCGCGGTGGCCTTCCCCCAGAGGAACACGCGATTCTCCGGATAGTCCTGAAGCGCCCGGTTCGACCACCGTTCAGCCTCTGAGTACTCACGCGCATCGAGCGCGATCGAGATGAGCGCGCTGATCGCCGCGTGGCGGTTGTACACACCTCGATCTGCCCCTTCAACGAGGAGGCGAATGCCCCGAGGACGATCGTCCGCAACGAACGGCAGCCAGTGAAGGAACTCCGTCTTGCGGCTCCGCCAGTACAGATATGCTCCAAGGCCGACACCGGCATCCGTGAAGGTCGAGTCGGCATCCAGCAGTTCTTCGAACTGCGCCGCTGAAGAAACTCCTTTGCGGATCCCGCCGAACCAATCACCCCGCTCGACGGATGCGACCGCATCGTACCCTTCCGCCGTTGCGGCAAAGAACGTATTCCATTGAGTCGAGGCTCCCCCGTCTGTCAAACGAGTGATGCGCGTGAATGCCTCGGTCAGAAGCGAATCGAACTGCTTCTGTTCAAGGATCGTGCCCCAATCGAGTGAGCGTGCCTGAAGCACAGCGGCGTGGAAGAGGGGAGCAGCGGGATGTCGTGGTTGTTCAGAAGAAAGCGCTGTGAAGTGTGTTTCGGCCTGATCGTATTCCTGACGGAGGATCAGGTCCAACCCCGTCATGACCGCATCATGGAGAGGCTTGGGCAGTCGCGGCTGCGCTCCGACCGGCGGCACATTGAGGAAGAGGAGAGCGAGGAAGAGGAGGCGTCGCACAGCCGACATCACTCCGTGCCGAACATCCGGTCGCCCGCGTCGCCGAGGCCGGGAAGGATGTATCCCCGTTCATTCAACTGACGGTCGAGAGAACAAGTGAAGATGCGGACGTCCTTGTGTGCACGCTGGACGGTGCGCACCCCTTCCGGCGCCGCCACCAGGCTGACGAGGCGGATCTCTTTCGCCCCCTTCTGCTTCAGAAAGCTGATCGCAGCAGCCGCACTTCCTCCCGTCGCGAGCATGGGATCCAGCAGCAGAACGAATGCGGACGAGAGTTGTCTCGGAACTTTGAAATAGTAGTCCACCGGTTCCAGCGTTTCCTCATTCCGATACAAGCCGATATGGCCAACGCGCGCATCCGGAAGAACCTCGACGAATCCACCGACGAGGCCAAGACCCGCGCGGAGAATGGGAACCAGGACCACCTTCTTCTCCACGCGCGACCCTTCGCACCGTTCCAGCGGTGTTCGCACCCAGACGGTGCGCGTGTCAATATCACGTGTGACCTCGTACGCCATGAGCGCCGCGGTCCTTCGGAGGATCGCACGGAACTGGTTGGAAGGCGTATTGCGGTCCCGGAGCAAGGTCAGGTCGCGACGGACAAGCGGATGGTCGATGATGATCAGGCGCTTCATGAGAGGAATCCGATCATTTCTTTTTTAGGATGATACGCAATGGTACGCCGGTGAAGCCAAAATGCGCGCGGATCCGATTCTCCAGATAGCGTCGATAGGACTCCTGCACCAGCGTCGGCTCGCTGCAGAAGAACGCAAAGACCGGAGGATCGGACTTCACCTGGGTCACGTACTTGATCTTGATCTCTTTGGGACTTGAGGACTTCGGCGGGTTCTTGTCGATCTCAGGCAGCAGGATGTCGTTCAGATGGCGGGTCTTGATGCGGCGCTGCTGCTCGGCGTGGATCTTCTCGGCTGCCTCGACGACCTTCACGACGCGCTGCTTCGTCAACGCCGAAACGAAGAGCGTGGGAAGAAAATCGTACAAGCCGAGTTTCTTTTGAATGATCTTTTCATACGCCCGGGCCGTGTTCGTTTCCTTCTCAACCAGGTCCCATTTGTTCACCGCAAGCAGTGTCGATCGATTCCGCTCCATCGCCGCTTCGACGATCTGTACGTCCTGCTTGTCCACTCCCTGCGAGGCATCGAGCACGACAACGGCCACATTGCACCGTTCGACGGCCCGAAGCGTACGAAGCGTGCTGTAGAACTCGATGCTCTCATGAACCCGGCTCTTCTTACGAAGTCCCGCGGTATCGACCAGAACGACCTCACGGTCGTTGATCTTCAGCGTGGAATCGATCGGATCGCGGGTCGTTCCCGGGATCGGTGTTACAACGTTTCGGGGGGCGCCCAAGAGCGCATTCACCAACGACGACTTTCCAACATTGGGCTTCCCAATGATGGCAATGCGAAGCGTTGGATCCTTCTTCTCCCGCGCAGTTCCCTTCCTGACCGGTTTCACCAGCCTGTCGAGGAAATCCCCTATCTGACGTCCGCCAAGTGCTGCGATTGGAATAGGGTCACCCAATCCCAGTGCGTGGAACTCCGCAGCCATTGGCTCCCGCTGGGCGGAATCGACTTTGTTCACCGCGAGATGGATCGGCTTCTCCGACCTGCGAAGAATATGTCCGATCTCGACGTCCAGCGGTGTCAAGCCATCGAGCGCGTCGACGATGAAGATGATGGCATCGGCTTCCTGGATGGCGATCTCTGCCTGTTCTCGGATCGCCCGCTCGAAGACGTCTTCCGACTGAGGGACGAACCCTCCCGTGTCGATGATGGTGAACCGTTTTCCGGCCCACTCGGTCTCAGCGTACTTCCGGTCGCGCGTCACCCCAGGGGCATCATGAACGATCGCATCCCGCGCTCCCAACAGCCGATTGTAGAGCGTGGACTTTCCGACGTTTGGCCGACCAACGATCGCAACAATATAGGAGGACATCGGTTAGACTTTGAGGTAGGTAAGTCGGGGCGGCCGGATTTGAACCGGCGACCTCCTGGTCCCGAACCAGGCGCGCTAGCCAGGCTACGCTACGCCCCGAATAATCTATAATGTACGAAGATTGCCCCTGATAATCAACGGCTTTTTGCCTCGACCGCGCTCAACAGCGACGAGATCTTTTCAATGATCGTGCTCGCGTTCGTTGTTCCATTCATCTTGATCCATTCAATTCGCTTGTCCGCCCGGAACCACGTGAGTTGTCGCTTGGCAAACCGTCGGGTGTTCTGCTGTATCGCTGCGATCATCTCGTGCTCTGTGAGTGCTCCCGACAGATACGCGAACACCTCCTTATACCCGACCGAGTTCAATGCATTAAAATGGATCCCGAACCCGCGATCTCTCAAGTTGCGCACTTCGTCCACGAGGCCCGCGTCGATCATCGCACGCGCGCGTTCATTGATCCGGCCATACAACTGTTCACGAGGCCAATCGAGCGCGATCTGCACAACATGGAACGGGCGCTCGCGCGCCTGCTGCCGATGGTGCTCAGAAATCGGAATGCCCGTCAACTCATGCACCTCCAGCGCCCGGATGATGCGTCGTACGGGGATCGCCCCATGACGCTCCGCCGTCACCGGGTCGATGCGGTGCAGACGTTCCCATAAGGCACGAGGTCCCTCCTTCGCTGCGAACGTTTCAAGTTCCAGCCGCACGCGCGGGTCCTTCGACGGTCCTTCAAACAATCCATCGATCAACGAGCGAATGTAGAGTCCGGAACCACCGACAACGATCGCCCGCCGTTTTTCGTTCTTCAGACGGGAAAGGATGGCGCGCGCATCTTCACCGAACATGCCGGCATTGTATTCCTCCGCCGGATCGCAGATGTCGATGCAATGATGAACGACGCATGCACGCTCTTCGCTGGTCGGCTTGGCTGTTCCGATGTCGAGCATGCGATAGACCTGCCGGGAATCCGCGGAGATGATCTCGGCGCCGAGCCGTCTGGCGAGATCCAACGCGATACGGGATTTGCCGGAGGCGGTCGGCCCGACAATGGCGAGCACGTGTGCTATTGTTTCCAACCGTCTTTGCCGATGAGGGGGACAAACTTGAATCCGGGAGCATCCCGGGTTTCGAAGGCTTCCTCTGTGCGAGTGATGATCCGGATGGTCTGGATGTTCTGTTCTCCGACGGGGATCACGAGCCTGCCGCCGATGGAGAGCTGGTTGAGCAACGCGGAGGGCACTTCCGGTGCAGCCGCCGTCACGACGATGCCGTCGTACGGGGCATACTCAGACCATCCCACCGTTCCATCGCCGCACCGCGTGGCGATCCGATAGCCAAGCGATTCCAGGAGCTTGCGCGATTGAAGATGGAGTTCCATGTGCCGTTCGATCGTGAACACACGACAACCGAGTTCTGCAAGGATAGCGGCCTGATAGCCCGATCCCGTTCCGATCTCCAATACCTTTGAATCCTTGCGAACTCCGAGTTCCAGCGTCATGAATGCCACGGTGAACGGCTGGGAAATCGTTTGTCCCACCGCGATCGGCAAGGCCGTATCCTCGTATGCGCGATGATGCAGGGCGGGAAGCACGAACTTGTGCCGCTCCACCCGGCCGATCGCGCTCAAGAGAGCGGAGTCGCTGATGCCGCGTTCGGTCAATTGCCGAACGAGTTCCTTCCGATCATCTTCAAATCGTCCCATCAGTACTCCGCGAACAGCGTTTCAATGAACCGCACCGTCGTGTGCCAGTGACTCATATGACTTGCACCGGTCCCGTACACCGTGCGCACGTTGACCGAACTCGCGCGAAACCGTAACCGTGCCGCCCTGAGGAGGAATTCGGTTTCCCCTTCGTATCCCGGTGCCGTGATGCTGACATACTCCAACACTCGGCGCTTGATCAACCGAAATCCGCACTGGCTGTCGGTGATCGTGAGGCCGGTGCGGGCGCGGACCAGGGCGGTCGTGATCGTATTTGAAAGGACCCGATGCAACGGCATGGGGCTTCCCCATCGTTCCCGCGAACCCACGACGATATCGACCCCGGAGGTCTTCATCCGCGCCTGCAGGATGGGGATCTCCTCCGGTCGATGCTGGAGATCTGCATCGAGCGTCACGATGTAGCGGACCCAATCCTTCTGAAGGGCGACGCCGAAGCCTGTTTGCAAGGCCGCCCCTTTGCCCATGTTTGTTCGATGCCGGACAACCTCCGCACCCGACGCTTGGGCGACGATCGCCGTCTCATCGGTCGAACCGTCGTCCACGACGAGGATCTCCGCCTCGGGGACCGATATGCGAATGCGATGGATCAGCTGGCCGATGGTGACGACCGCCTGATACGCAGGGATCAGGCAGAACAATCCCTCGCTCGCGTGCCCGGCACGTTGATCCTGGATATATTCATCCGCGCGCCAGAGCATCGCTCACCTGTGCGACACGCTTCATTTCCCTGACATCGTGTACACGAACGATATGGGCGCCGTTCATGATGGAGACTGCGACAGCGGCGGCGGTTCCTTCCACTCGTTGTTCGGGCGGAAGTCCAAGAAGAGTTCCGATGAACGATTTGCGCGATGGACCGACAAGGATGGGTTGTCCAAGTTCCTCAAAGGATCTCAGCTCTCTGATCAATCGCAGATTCTGTTGTGCTGTTTTACCGAATCCGATCCCCGGATCGATCACGGTGCATGCAGCCCCCGCCATTCGGGCGGTCTCGATGCGTCCGCGGAGATACTCTTTCACCTCTTGGGTCACATCTCCGTACGTCGGGTCGTGTTGCATGGTCTTCGGAGTGCCGCGCATATGCATCAGCACCACCGGAGCGTGATGCCGGCCGATGACGGAGGGCATCTCAGGGTCGGCAGTTAGGGCGCTGATATCGTTGACGATCGAAGCTCCCGCCCGCAATGCTTCATCCGCGACAGTAGCCTTGTACGTATCGATCGAAATGGGGACCGCGACCTCGCGATAGAGCCGCTCGATTACTGGGATCACCCGATCCAATTCTTCGTTCATTGAAAGCGCATCGGCACCGGGACGAGAAGACTCGCCTCCCACATCGATGAAGTCCGCTCCTTCCGCAACAAGGAGAAGCGCATGTCGCAGGGCATCGTCCGCGTTGAAGTACTTCCCGCCGTCCGAGAACGAATCCGGGGTCACGTTCAGGATCCCCATGATGTGCGTTCGTTCACGCAACGGATACTGACGGCCGCGTGCCACGAGCAGAAACGGATCGGACGTACTGAGCGACTCCCTGAGAGTGGCCATTGCGTCAATTCACGACGGGTTGAGGGACAAAGATCGTTCGAAGCAATGCGATCCCAACTGCTTTGACGCCCCACATCATATTGAACGGCTCCTTGTCCGTGGTGAGCCGCGGGATGTCGAGCGTCGAATGATAGTACGGGGAGTAATCGATGGTGACGGAATCAGGATGTCCGCCCCAAGCGGATGATGTCCATCCCTCCGTCTGAGGCAATGTGCGTGGGGTATTCCATGCCGTGGTGTAGACGGTGATGCTGGGAATATCGACCGCGGGGACATCCAGGCGTTCGAGGGATCGCCGAAGAAATGCGTACGAATCGGTGCCCCCTTGCGAAGGGTTCGTCGTTGCCTCGGACCAGAAGCTGGGCTTGCCCACATACGTTTCTCCGATGTCATTGAACAGCCGGAGCACATTCTCATTTGCTTCGATGTCGTTCCCCTCGAAGTAGAGGCAGTTCCGACTGCTCCCGTATCCGATCTCGTCGAAGTTGATCACCGCGGCGATGCGGTCGAGGCTGTCGGCATTCCGTTTGATATAGGAGTACGCGGAGTGGTATTCGGTTCCCCAGACAATGAAACGAATACCGACGGTCGGGACGTACTGCTTCGAACCGCGCAGCATCCCGGAGAACACTCGAGCGAGTTCGATCACGCCGGAAACGCCCGAGGCATTGTCGTCTGCTCCCGGACCGCCTGAATCAGAATCCCCGTGGGCACAAACGATGGTGTAGCGATCGCTCGTTCCTGGTATCTCCCCGATAACGGTCTTCGGCCTTCCCGTGCCGGTCTTCGTTCGTGCGCCGAATCTAATCCGAATTCCGTTTCCCCGTTCAAGCTCCGTCTGCAATCGATTGCCCGCGGCCGCAGGGATCGAATAGACCGGGATCGGATGCTCCGATTTCGCGCTCAGGATGTGCACTTCCGCGGCCTGTCCGTATCCAACGATCCCTTCCCGCTCGAATACCAACAGTGCCAGCGCTCCGGCTTCCACGATCTTTTGATACCGGGCCCGCCATTTCCCTTCCTTGCCGATGTAGAGCACAACGGCGCTGTCGAGCGTTCCCCAGACCATGTTCTCGTCTTCTGAAGCGAGTGCGAGCCGTGCGGTTTGCGTGGGGACCGAAGGAGAGAATCCTGCGAGTGCAGCGTGCTGAATGAGTCCTCGGAGGCGCTTTGGTTGATCGACGGCGAGGGTCCAGCGTTCATTCTGCCAGACCCGGCGTTCGTCGTCCTCTACGGACCACGCCGATATGCCAAACGATCGGAAACGCGCTTCGACAAACGCCGCCGATTTGTCGCCGGACGGCGTTCCACCTTGGCGATTGCCGAACGCAACCAGATCGCGGACACTCTGCGTGAGTCGCTTGGGAGAAACGCGGACGGCAAAGGAGGGCTCAAGCGGATGCTGTCCAAAGGCCGGAATTGAAAGCAGAAAGCCGAAGAGAATGATGCGAAAAGCGGCGGGGGACATCTGCACCTTCAGTCGTGTCGTATGAGGAATTCTACGAAAATGTGTTCAGAGGAGCAACCGCCGTACAATACAAAGCCGGAACGATGTTCCGGCCCTGTTCGTGCGTCTGTATTGCAGTCGTTATTTCCCGACAACGAATTTCTTGTATCGTTCGTTGATCCGGCCCCAGTGGAGATGGGCGATGAAGTTGTCGATGTATTTCGCGCGACCCGGCCCGTCCTTGTGGTAGTAGGCATGCTCGAACACATCAAGGGAGATCAAGGGAACGCCGCCCCAGATGGCTCCGTATTGGTGTTCATCGACCGTGACGTTCAGCAGGCGTCCCGAATACAGGCGATCGAACACAAGCAATCCCCAGCCGCTCAATTTCGCGGAGACGGCCGCTGCCTTGAAGTCCGCTTTCCATGCATCGAACGAACCGAACTCCTTCTCAATGGCGGCCTTCACCTCAGGGCCTTTGTTCGGATCGCCGTCGCCACCGAGCACTTCCCAGTAGATGTCATGCAGCAGAGCGCCGGCATGATTCCAGGTGAAACGCCGCTTCAGCTCGCCGATCGGGCTGTAGTTCCCATTGGCAGTCGCGCGGTCCGCGCCTTCCAGCGCCTTCTCAATGTTGTTGAGCGCGGTGACGTAGCCCTTCTGGTGCGTGTTGTAATGCCAGTCGGAGGTCTCCGGACTCATGACGTCGGCCAAGAGCTTCTTCGCTTCTTCATCCGAGTACGGCCGGGTATTGAATTTCCATTCGTATGCCATTCGTGTTATCTCCTCATGATTAGATTTGTGATTGTTCATTTCGATGTCAACTGAGATTGAGCATCAGCCGGGCGGCTTCGCTCATCAACGATGTGGTCCAGGGGGGATCGAAGACGACGTCGACCAGGACGTTCCGGACGCCGGGAATCTGCTGGGTTCGACGCTTTGCATCCCCTGCGATCACCGGACCCATCCCACAGCCGGGAGCGGTTAGCGTCATCCGTATGAACACATTCGCCTCGCCGGGCATTTCCTCTTCGATCTTGAGACCGTAAATGAGCCCGAGATCGACGATATTCACCGGGATCTCCGGGTCATAGCATTGCCGCAACGCTTCCCACACGCGTTCTTCGGTCACCATGCGACCTCCGGTCCCCGGATTCACTCCGTCCGTGACCGACGCATCGGGAACCTGCTTTTCATGATCGTGCGTCATCGTGACGTTCCTTCCACTGCTAGCCGCAGAACGATTGTCCGCATCCGCAGGTCTTCTTCGCGTTCGGATTGTTGAAGACGAATCCACGCCCGTCCAGGCCCCCTGAGAAGTCAAGGGTCGTGCCATCCAGATGCGGCAGGCTCTTCGGATCGACAAAGACGGTGAGCCCTTCGCGTTGGAAGACCGTATCCGTCTCCCGCGGCTGTTCTTCAAAGCCGAGCACGTAGGAAAGCCCGGAGCATCCACCGCCTTTCACGCCGATGCGAAGCCCATGCGCTTCCGGAATATCGTTCTCCGACATGACCTTTCGGATCTCCTTCGCGGCGCGGGGCGTGATATCGACGGTCTGCTCTATTGTCTTTGTTTCCGTTGATCCCATACATCCTCCTTCAAGATTCAGTTGTCACAGCAGTCGTTTCGGAAACCAACGCGTTCTTCAGCGTGTGCCATGGGAGGATCGCGCATTTTACGCGCGCCGGGAACTCGCTCACTCCGGCGAATGCCGCGAGCTTTCCCATCAGTTCGATGGCCGCGCTGTCTTTCACCTCACCCAACACCAGATGGTGGAAGGATTCAAACAACTCGAGCGCCTCTGCCTTGCTCTTCCCTTTGACCAACGTGCTCATGACGGACGCGGAAGCCTTCGAGATCGCGCATCCTGATCCTTTGAACGACACGTCGACGATGCGGTCTCCCTCCAGCTTGAGATACACCATGTAGTGATCTCCGCAGAGCGGATTGTAGCCATCCACGACGCGGTCGGCACTCTCCATCGCACGGAAGTTGCGCGGATTTCTATTGTGATCAAGAATGATCTCCTGATACAGCGCTTTCAGGTCCGCCATCAGCCGAACACCTCCTGGACACGCCGCACGCCGCTGACGAGGGCATCGACGTCGGAATGATCATT
>Ga0105103_10000261_pt1 | contig 29190 bp, 22 predicted proteins | sample PPLLaktember2015_2_FD_79107 | JGI IMG/M metagenome (GOLD analysis project Ga0105103, IMG submission 79107) | Freshwater sediment microbial communities from Prairie Pothole Lake near Jamestown, North Dakota, USA - PPLs Lake P7 Core (6) Depth... | ecosystem: Environmental > Aquatic > Freshwater >...
CACGCAGGCGGCATTGTAGAACATCAGGGGATCGTCGGGGCTGAGCGCGATGGCTTTGTCGGTCTGCTGCACGGCCTCTTCGGCACGGCCAACGACGGCCAGCTGTGTTGCATAGTGAATATGGGACCTGGCATCGTCGGGGTATTTCGACAAATACAATGGAATCCGCTCCAACATCGTGTTGATCACGGCATCCATTTCCTCCCGTTTCCCCAGGCGCTCGTATGCCATACGAAGCTCCCCGTGGGCTGTGTGAAAATCAGGATTGAGCTCGATCGTCTTTTTCAGAAGCTCGACCGCCTCGGTGTCGCGATCCATCACGTGACAAATCCGTGCGAGAACCCAATACCCGGTGAAGATGTTCGGACCGAGTTCGATCGCCTTCCGCGCGGCGGTCTCCGCTTCCTGGATCGACTTCTTGCTGAAATACGCCATGGCCAACGCAGCGTACGCTTCGGCGACCGTCGAATCGTACATCAGCGCTTTGAGGCTTGATTCGATGGCCTTGTCGACCCAGACTTCCTTTGTGTCGTAGTCGTAGTGAAGCGTGGCGTAGGATTCTCCAAGACCGGCATACGCGGCCGCATAGCGCGTATCCAGCTCGATCGCCTTCTGGAACAAATGAATGGCGAACTGCAGGCTGGTCTTCGTCCTTCGATACAGGAATTCTCTGGCGCGGAGATAGCAGTCGAACGCCTCCGCGTTCACCGTCGAACGCTTCGTGAGAATGATCTTTTCATTGGGCGAGAGCTTGATCATCAGTGCATCCACGACCTGCTTCGACACTTTCTCCTGGATGTCGAAGACGTCCTCCATCTTTCCCTTGAACGACTCTGCCCAGAGCTGCCGGCTATTCTCCACGTCGATGAACTGCAGCGTGATCCTGAGGTTGTCCTGGAAACGCCGGACACTTCCTTCCAACAAGTACCGCGTTCCCAGCTCCTTCCCGATCGTCCGGATGTCTTTCGATGTGTTCTTGTACTGCATGGAATTCGTACGCGAGATGACGTCAAAATCCTTCAACTGGGAAAGACTGACTATGAGCTCGTCTGTCAGGCCGTCGCCGAAATACTCATTCTCCTTGTCGCCTCCGATCGTTGCGAATGGAAGGACCGCGATGGCCAATCGTTTTGGTTGATTCTGCTTCGACTCTATCTGCTCGCTCAGGCGGGACAATGCCGCGAGCAGCTCGTCCACTCGTTGGAATCGTTTCTCCGGATCCTTGTCCAGCATCCTCATGACGATCGCATCGATATCCTCGGGAAGCCGGCGGTCAAGCTCGCTCGGGAAGGGGGGAGCCTGGTTGACGATCAAGTAGAGCAATCCCGCTTCATGCTCGGATTTGAATGGCAGGTCTCCGGTCAGGAGTTCAAAGAGAAGAACTCCCAACGACCACAGATCGGAACGCTGATCGGCGGCGGATCCTTGCGCCTGTTCCGGCGACATGTAGGAAAGTGTGCCCAAGGACGATCCCGCTCTCGTCAGCGTCGCGTGGCTCCGGAGCTTGGCAAGCCCGAAGTCCATGATCTTCAGCTGACCGGACTTCGTCAGCATGATGTTTTCCGCCTTGATGTCCCGGTGGACGATGTCTTTCTCGTGGGCGACCTTCAATCCTCGAGCGATGGCCTCGATCCATGCGATCGCCTGCCGAACGGGGACGCCGGAACCGGTGTTCAGGGTTGCCAGATATTCCTTCAGCGTTTGTCCATCGATGAATTCCAGCACGATGAATGCGCTTTCGTTGTGTTCATCGATCTCGAAAATAGAAAGGATGTTCGGATGATTCAGCGCTGCCGTTGCCTTGGCTTCCTGGAGGAAGCGCGCTCGGTTGTCGGCCGTGGACGACAGGTGCGACGGAAGAAACTTGATCGCAACGAGTCGGTCAAGCTTGGTATCCTGGGCCTTGTAGACCACGCCCATTCCTCCCTCACCGAGCTTGTCCAGGATCCTGTAATGTGAGATTGTTGATCCGATCATAGCTTTCCTTGGCCGTTGCTAGTGCCGTTTCCAATAAGTGATACTGCGTCAAACTTGACTGTCATGCTGAGCTTGTCGAAGCATGACACTGATCAATGCGTCAGTCTTCGACACCGTTCGACCCGTCCGCCTAAACGACTCTATGCGGCCGGGCGGGCAAGCTCACGGTGACGGCTCAAACTGACGCACGTTCGAACCACAAGACGACTAATTTGAAGCGGCACTACGACTTGTTCGTGAGCAGTGACTCAAACCGCGAGTTGCCGCGGAGGGATTTCCAACGCGGATCGAGTTTGAGCCACGTTGGGGAGATCTCTGAGGGCATCTTCAGGAGCCGCTCCAGGATGTCGATCGCCTTCTCCTGATCGCCCGTCATCGCATGGATCTGTGCGAGATCGAGCAAGCGATAACTTCCGCGCCATGCCTCCTTTTCCACGGGGAGGATCTGTACGCCCCGGTCTCCTTCACGTATCGCTTCCTCCGATCGGCCCAAACCCGCCAATGCGATCCCCAAAGCGCTATGGGCGCGCCCGTCGTCGGGATATTCTCTGAGACGCTGCTGGATCTGCTGGAGGCTCTGTGCATACATGCGTTGAGCGCGGGCTTCAGATCCGCGCATCCGTTCGAGCGATGCGAAGATCAACGGCTGCGGGTAGTACAAGAACTGATTGTCGAGACCGCGTGCGGCGTCCATCTGATGCAAAGCCTGTTCCGCCGACGCATGATCGCCCCTCATCATCGCGAATAGGAATTTCGTGTAGTTGAGTCCCTCGTCTTCTCCCGAGCCGACTCTTCCGAAGCGATATCCTTCCTCGAGGATGACTTCCGCGGATCGAAGATCACCTTTCCACAATACCATATTCCTCGCCCGTTCCGCGTACGGGGTGACATTATCGGGAGCTAATCGGATGGCCGTCGCGAACTGTTCATCGGCCTCCTGATAGTTGCGCTGAAGCACGAACGTCTCTCCCAGCTCTCTCGCGAGCTCTGATGAGCGCGGATCGGAAGCGATCGCCGTTCGCCAGTGCCGAACAGACTCATCAAGGTTTCCTTTTCGCCGATAGACCGCTGCGAGGCCGTAGGAAACGCCGGGATTGTTCGGTTGCAGGTCAAGCGCGACTTGGAATTGCCGGATGGCTGCATCGTAATTGAGTTCTGTGTGGTAGTGGATCCATCCCATCGCTTCATTGCTGACGGAAAGGTTCGGAGCGAGGGCGAGGGCCTTCTCCGCTGCCGCGCGCGCTTTCGCGACACGCTCCTGGGTGCGGTCATAGAAGAACCAATAGGCACGAGCATGCGTGACCGCCAGGCGGGCATAGGCCGCGGCGAACGCGGGATCAAGGGCGATCGCCCGCTCGAACTGCTGGATCGCGATATCACAATCTGCTTTCGATGGAGATCGATTCTCGTACTCGACGCCTTGGAGGTAGTAGTCATATGCCTCGGCATTCGACGTCAGTTTTTGCTCTAGGGCTGAGACCTCCGGAGAGAGGAGATTCACGTCGAGAGCGCGGGCGACCTGCTGAGCGATATCCGACTGCAGGGCAAACGCATTCTGGAACGCTGCATCAAACGTGTTGGCCCAGACCTGCATTCCGGTTCGAACATCGATCAACGCCGGACTGATTCTCACCTGAAGCTGTTTGTCTTCGGTCCGGGACCACCGAACCGTTCCCATGAGCACGTAGTCGATGCCGAGTTCAGAACCGATCTCCTTAACCGACTTCTTGCTTCCTTTATATTGCCATGCGCTGGAGCGTGCGATGACGCCGATCCCCGAAAGACTGGACAGCCGCGTCGTGATCTCTTCAGAAATTCCGTCGGCGAAGTACTCGCGTTCGGAATCCGCCTGGTTCTCGAACGGAATGACCGCCAGCGACTTTTCTTCGGATGAGGAACCTGCCGACCACGGTTGAAACCAGAACAGACCGCCTGCGAGGAGTCCGGTGAACAAAAGGCCGCTGACGGCAACGATCGTCTTGCGGCCGGCGAATCGCGGAATGACGGTGTTGAATGCTGCGTCGTCTGATTTGGCTGAGGAAGGAACTGGCGCGATCTTCCCGACATTGCTTGTAGGACGCGGTACGCCGGACGTCTCCCGCTTCCATCGCCTGAGATCCGCCACGACGTCCGCCGCTGACTGGTATCGTTCCTCGGGATTCTTCTCGAGTGCTTTTTCGAGAATGCGTTCGCAGGCCGGGGAGATGTTCGGAAGATGCTTCCGGATCTGGTCAGGTTCTTCGTTGAGGATGGAATACATCATCGCTGCTTCATGCTCGCCGCGAAAGGGGAGTTTTCCCGTCAGCATCTCGAACAGCAGCACGCCGAATGAAAAGATATCGCTCCTCGGATCGACCTCGCCTCCCTGGATCTGTTCCGGCGCCATGTACCCGATCGTTCCGACGGTACTGGAGGTGCGTGTGAGCTTCAATGCGCCTTTCAACCGGGCGAGTCCGAAGTCCATCACCTTGGCCTGCCCCTTCGAACTCATCATGATATTGTCGGCCTTGATGTCCCGGTGCACGATCCCCTTCGCATGCGCCTCCTGAAGCGCTTCGCCGATCTGCGTGGCAGCCGCGATCACATCGTCAGTTTTTGCAAAAGGAAGTCGATCTCGAAGCGTTCCTCCTTCAACATATTCCATGGAAATGAAAAGCTGTCCCTCGTGCTCATCGACTCCGTAGACGGTGCAAATGTTCGGATGGTTGAGTCCTGCGGCGGCTTGCGCTTCCTGAAGGAATCGCGCCTTCGCGGCTCCATCCTTGTTGACCCGATCGGGGAGAAATTTCAACGCAACGGTGCGATTCAGTTTGGTATCAGTCGCCTTGTAGACCACTCCCATTCCGCCTTCGCCCAGCTTCTCGAGGATCTTGTAATGACCAATTGCGGACCCGATCATAGCGCTCCGTTCAGCGTTGTGTGTGTCACTTCTGTCCCCCAGCGATCGCCTGCCAGTTCACGATCATCGAATGTGAGTTCTTCTTGCGAAGAACCGCCGAGCGGGAGACCAAAAACCTCTTCCCATCTCTTGTGATATCCCGTACTTCGAGGCCGGTCTCGTTCCCAATGCGGAACAATTCCGAGGGAACCGAGAATCGCGGTGTCGAACCCGAAATGTCCACCCGCACAGCCATCAAAGCGCCCGAGGAGACGATGAAGATCTCGCCTGCTGCGGACCATCCGACCAACTCCGCGCCTCCTGAAGAGACCTGCCATTGCGATCCCTCTCTTAAGAACGGACGAACATACACTTCCCTCCGGCCAGATTCATCGGAGGCGTATGCGAGCCATTTCCCGTCGGGCGAGAATACGGCCAAGCCCTCAGTGTACTTCGTTGCGAGGATCGGAATGACCTTGCGGTCGCCCATCAAGTCCAAGTACGCGAGATCCCATTTCGTTGCGGGCATCTCGGTGGTGAGGAGAAGATACCGGCCATCCGGAGAAGAGGCCGTTGGGTAGATATCCTGGTCCGGCAGCGAAGCGATGAGTTCCTCATCCTTTGTCCCTCCCGGCAGCTTCGCATACAGATCGAAGTGCTTGCTCCCATTTCTCTTCGACGTGAAGAAGACCATTTCTCCCTTTGCCTTCCAGATCGGCAGGAGGTCCTCGCTCGCGTTGAACGTGAAACGGGTCTTGACCTTGCGGCCGAGGTCGTACAGCCAGATGTCGAGGTTCCCGTCCTCAAGCTGAAGTTCGTCAAAGGCGATCACGTTCGCATCAGGTGCGATGCTTGCGAGATACCTCGGGCGCGCGTTCGTGATCACCGTCTGCCGGCCTTCCCGATCGAACCACAGGAGTTCGCTGACGGCATCCTGAGCGCTCACCCCGAAGAGCAGGATCCCACCCCCCGATACGGAAAAATCCCCTTTCGCACGCGCAGGCCAGAAATTCACATTGTTGTCGAAGGGGACCGGCTCTCCTTTGAATTGATACGTCTCAGGATCAAATGGCTGACCGATGAGCGTTCCCTGACGAAGATACAGAAGCGTTCCGGAAGCATAATACATATTCGAAGCCCCCTTCAGCGGAAGGCTGACGACGGAACCATCGATTCCTCCGACCCACGCCTGGTAATCCTCCCGTTGAACCGTGTTGCCCCCGCTGAGAGTCATGCTGACAAAGAGAAAGTGCTTGCCATCGGGAAGGAAGAACGGAAACCGGGGGACGGCCCCTGAAGTGGAGTCAAGGTCTGTCAGGGGCTTCGCAGTGCCGCCGGATGCAGGCACGATGAAGAGGTCCTTTTGCGACACCTCCGGCGAAAACACGATCACACCCTCAGGGCTCCAGGCGCCTCCGCGGCCAGAGGGTGCATCAGCCACCGTCAGCGGAGGACTCCCGGATACATCGACACGCTTCAGCTTCCCTCCAGCGAAGAAGGCGATCGACTTGTTGTCCGGCGACCAGAAGGGGTACTCCGCGTTTTCGGTCCCCGCAAGCTTTGTGGCGGCGGTGGAGTTGAGAGGACGCACATACAGAGCCGCATTCATTGCGGTATCTATCCCGACGAAGGCGAAGAGAGTTCCATCGGGGGAGATCACAGAGTGCCCTCCGTTTTCATTGTCGAAGCGCACGCCGTCTGGCGATTCCAACGATCCGCGGACCGTCGGACCGACGATGGTGGTGTTGGGAAGAAGGAGCGCGCCTCCAAATCCAAGGCAGAGCGCGAGAACGAACCCTCCCGCAACGAAGAGGCGCGTCTTCGTCGGTTGTCCGTTCCCGATCGTTTCCTGTGCGGTGGGATGCGTGCCAGATTCACGCGATAACGCACCGAGGGCAACCGGTCTGGCAGCGGTGATGCGGCTTGCCCGCTGTCTGCTGGATTCTCTTCGATATCGCTTCAACTCGAGTGCAACCTGGCTCGCAGCCTGCGTCCGTTCGTTCGGGTCCTTCTCGAGGCAATCCAGCACGATCGCATCCAGCTCCGGAGGGATCTCGACTTTGATCGACGACATCGGCTGTGAATCGACATTCACGACTTCATAGGATACTGCCGTCTCATGGATTCCCTTGAATGGAGGTTGTCCCGTCAGCATTTCATACAACAACACGCCGAGAGAGAAGATGTCCGATCGATGATCCGTGTCGGCTCCCTGAATCTGCTCGGGGGACATGTATCCGGCAGTGCCGACGGTGCTTCCTTCTTTCGTCAATCGTGTCGCACCTCGGAGCTTCGCCAAACCGAAATCCATCACCTGAACGATCCCGTCCTTGCGGATCATGATATTCTCGGGTTTGATGTCCCTGTGGACGATCCCTTTCTCATGAGCCGCCGCGAGCCCTTCCGCGATCTGGATGCCGTAGTCGATGGCCTGCTTCAGCGAGAGGGAAGACTTCTTCTCCTGAAGCATCTGCCCGTCGACGAACTCCATGACGATGAAGTTGCGGCCTTCGACCTCCTCGATCCCGTGGATCGTGCAGATGTTCGGATGGTTGAGGGCGGCAGCAGCGCGCGCTTCCTGGAGAAAGCGGGTCGAGTCTTGTGCCGAGGAGGCGACATGTTCGGGAAGGAACTTAAGCGCAACGAGTCGGTCGAGCTTCGAATCCTGGGCTTTGTAGACGACACCCATTCCCCCTTCGCCCAGTTTTTCAAGGATTCTGTAATGAGAGATCGTGGTGCCGATCATGTGATGGATTCACTTTCGTGCGAAGGCCCGTCCCCGATTGAACTGGACAGGTGGTGGAAGAATAGAGCTGTCATCTGAACATAATCGGCTATAGTATAGTTTCTTCGTTTGACCATGAATTCTGGCCCAGCTCCCTCCAGCCATCGCACCGAGGATCAGGATCAACGATGCTGCATCAGATGGTCCCTTTCTGCGGATGTTCTCTCGTATTCGTGGGGCTCTCCGAGTCGGCGAAAGCCTGGTTTTCGCTTAAATCTCAACTATCCTACGCCCGGGATTGGACTGAATGTCCTCCATGGGGGCATGCTTCTTGCATCACATCAGTATGGAAGGCTGCCTCTTCCTCTTGTTCCATTGGAGCCGTTCAACATGCCGCGGATGAATGGATTGACGATAGCGTCTCTTGCGCGTGACATCCGGCCCGACATCCCGATCGTCCTGCTCACCGGCCACGGAGAGTCGGCTGAACTTGAACGCCGTACGAACCTCCCGATCGATGCGCTGCTGCTCAAGCCGGTCACGCACCGGTCGTTGATGGAAACCCTCGCGAACGTCCTCCGCTCGCGACTCGGAGGGGAATAGTCGTTCGCACGTTCTGCTCTCTCTGCGTGCTTTCTGTTTCCTTCGCGTGCTCTGCGTGACGATCTTTTCCCTACCGCCCCTTCCGCGCCGCCAGCTCCGCGATCTGCACCGCGTTCGTCGCCGCCCCTTTCCTGAGATTGTCCGCGACGATCCACAGATTCAATCCGTGGTCCACGCTCGGATCGCGCCTGATCCTTCCGACAAACACTTCGTCCCGGCCGTCTGCGTGGATCGGCATGGGATACTCGCGACGCGCCGGCTCGTCCACAACGACAACCCCTGGCGAGGCGTGGAGGAGATGTCGGATCTCGTCGATGTCGATCGGACCATCGAACTCGATCGCGACCGATTCACTGTGTCCTCCGGTGACGGGAACCCGAACGCATGTTGCCGACACCCGAATGGATGGATCATTCATGATCTTCACTGTTTCCCGCATCATTTTCTGCTCTTCCTTTGTCGAGCCATCCTCGAGGAATTCGTCGATCTGGGGAATGAGATTGAAGGCGATCGGATGGGGGAATTTGCCGACCTTCTTCTTCCCGCCGTTCTTCACTTCGTCGTGAAGTTGTTCGACACCTCGTTGACCCGCCCCCGTCACGGACTGATAGGTCGCGACAACGACTCGGCGAATGCAGTATCGGTCATGGAGCGGCTTGAGGACCACCACCATCTGGATGGTCGAGCAGTTCGGATTCGCAATGATGACCGGCGCAAGCGACACGAGATGGCCGTTCACCTCGGGAACCACCAGCGGGACATCCGGGTCCATCCGAAACGCACTGCTGTTGTCGATGACGAGGGCGCCGGCATCGGCGGCGATCGGACCGTACTGCCTGCTGACGCTTGCCCCCGCGGAGAAGAGCGCGATCTGCGGCGAGGAGGAACGAAGGGATTCTTCGGTGAGCGCTTGCACGGGGAATGACCGTCCGCCGAAATCGACCGTGCTCCCCGCGGAACGAGCAGAGGCGAATGGTAGGAGACGGCGCACAGGGAACCGGCGCTCCTGAAGCACAGAGATCATCGTTCGACCGACGAGACCGGTCGCTCCGACGACCGCGACGTCAAAGCCGTCTGGTTGCGTATGATGTTGGGTTGTCATGTGTGGCCCTGTCCAGTGAGAAACTCGCGAACGAGACGAGAGAGCTGTTCGAATTCAATAAGGAACGCATCGTGACCATGCGGTGAGTGGATCTCCGCGTAGGTGCTGTTCGGCAGAGCGTCGGCGATCTCCCGTTGTTCGGCTGCGGGATAGAGGATATCGCTGTCGACGCCGATGCAAAGAGCCGGAATGCGGATTCTTGCGATGACCTCCTGCCATGTGCCGCGTCCCGCTCCGACATCGTGCAGATCCATCGCACGCGTGATGTAGAGATACGAGTTGGCGTCAAACCGGCGAACGAGTTTCTCTCCCTGGTAGCGAAGATAGCTCTCCACTTGGAACTGCCTGTCCAGCAGTCCTTTGAACCCAGCCGGCGGCGGTGTTCCGTTCACCTGGTCGCGGCCGAACCGCAGCTGGAACGAGCGGTCGCTTCGATAGGAGACCATAGCGATCTGCCGGGCGAGCGAGAGTCCTCGTTCCGGTTGTTCTTGGTCGTAGTAGTCACCACCGCGCCAGTTGGGATCGTTCATGATCGCCTGCCGGCCGATATCGTCGAGCCCGATGCACCAAGGCGAATGCCGCGCCGCAGTGGCGATCGGAATGATCGACTGGAGCATCTCGGGATACATCGCCGCCCATTCGAGTACTTGCATGCCGCCCAGGGAACCACCGATCGCTGTGACGAGACGGCGAATTCCGATGTGGTCGACCAGCATCCGTTGAACGCGAACCATATCGCGCACTGTTACGGTGGGGAAGGCTAGGCCGAATGGTCTCCCCGTCGCCGGGTCGATCGAGCTCGGGCCGGTCGATCCATAGCAGCTCCCGAGGATGTTCGAACAGACGACGAAGTACTTGTTCGTATCAAGTCCGCGTCCCGGGCCGATGAAGGCATCCCACCACCCAGCATTCGATCCGGCCGCGTGGGCACTTCCGGTGAGTGCATGGCAGACGAGGATCGCGTTGTCGCCGGCCGCGTTCAGCGTGCCGTACGTCTCGTAGGCGACGTCGACTCGATTCAACGTGCCGCCGAGTTCCAGTTGCAGCGGTTGGCCGGGGGTTGTCACGGTGACCGTCTGCGTTTCCGCGCGCGTTGGAACGTTCTTCATGCGTGCGATGCTTTCAATGCGATGTCAAAGTCTTCGATGATGTCGTCGATGTGCTCGATGCCGACGGATACGCGGATCATCTCCGAAGTGACGCCGGACTGCCGCTGCTCCTCATCGGAGAGCTGCTGATGCGTCGTTGATGCCGGATGGATGACGAGCGTCTTTGCGTCGCCGACATTCGCCAGCAGACTCGCCAGCTTCACGCTGTTGACGAACCGCTTTCCGGCCTCGCGTCCTCCTTTCACCCCGAAGACCACCATCGACCCGAATTGACCATTTTTCAGATACTGCTTCGCGCGCGCATGGAACGGATTGTCCGTCTTCCCCGGATACGATACCCAGTCGACCGCAGGATGAGCCGAGAGCCACCGGGCAAGCGCCGCGGCATTCGAGCAATGACGCTCGACTCGCAACGACAAGGTTTCGAGTCCCTGCAGAAGCAGAAAGGCATTGAACGGACTCAAGCAGGGACCGAGATCGCGCAGTCCTTCCACCCGCGCCCGAACGATGAAGGCGATGTTCCCGAAAGGGCTTTGAGCGCCAAAGGTGTCCCAGAACCGAAGTCCGTGGTATCCGGGGCTCGGCTCGGTGAACACGGGGAACTTCCCGTTGCCCCAATTGAATTTCCCCGCATCGACGATGACGCCGCCGATGGACGTTCCGTGGCCTCCGATCCATTTCGTTGCGGAGGCGGTGACGATGTCCGCTCCCCATTCGATCGGACGGGCAAGCGCGCCGCACGCGCCGAAGGTGTTGTCCACGACCAACGGGATGCCATGTTCGTGAGCGACTTCCGCGATCGCCTTGATGTCCGGGATGTTCAGACGCGGATTACCGATCGTTTCGATATAAACGGCTTTTGTCTTGTCGTCGATCGCGTTTCTGAAGGATTCGGGGTCATCATCGGCGACGAACTTCGTTTGGATGCCGAGCCGGGGAAACGCGACCTTGAATTGATTATACGTGCCGCCGTAGAGGTTGCTCGTGGAGACGATATTCTCACCGGCGAGGACGAAGGTGGAGATTGCAAGGAACTGCGCCGCCTGACCGGATGCTGCCGCCAACGCTGCCACGCCACCTTCGAGCGCGGCCACCCGCTCTTCAAAAACGGCGGTGGTCGGATTCATGATGCGGGTGTAGATGTTCCCGAATTGCTTCAGGTCGAAGAGTGCGGCGGCATGGTCTGCCGAGTCGAACGTGTACGACGAGGTCTGATAGATGGGAACGGCGCGCGCATGGGTGGCTGTATCCGGCGTGTGACCGGCATGCAGCTGCAGCGTTTCAAAACGAAGAGATCGTCCGGGGATCATGAGACTCCTCCACAGATGACTGATGGTCCAGGGTGGAGGAGTGGAGCCGGGAGGAAACGAAAAAACCTCATCCGGCTGAAGGGAACCGAATGAGGTTGCAGGGAAAACGTTCGCCTGTCAACGTCACCGATCCATCTTCATCCCGTTTGCACGAGATCAGAAATTAGCACCAGACGAGCGCGAAGCTCCGGTTGCTGTGGCATCATCGGGTCTGTCCCTCCGCCACTCTGGATGAATTGGTTACTGTAATATAGTAAACCGACGGAATGATGCAAGAGTTCCGTGACGGTATCGGTCATCCGTTAGGGTTCCCTCGCTCCGTTGACTTTGCCCCCATTTTTCGCTTTCTTTATAAAATTCGTTCTTTCATTATCAGTTTGTATCGCTTCACTTCCCAGTTCCCCGCTTCCGTGTTGCCTCGTTTCCACGGAGAGATGGCCGAGTGGCTGAAGGCACAGGTTTGCTAAACCTGCATAGTGGGTAACCGCTATCGAGGGTTCGAATCCCTCTCTCTCCGCACAGATCTGGTCGGTTTCTTCACCTTCCGCTCCCCACTCCGGACTCCGAATTCCTCACTGCTTCTTCACCTTCTCCCACGTATCCTTCAATGTTACGGTCCGGTTGAAGACGGGCGAGCCGGGTTTCGAATCCTTTGCATCCACGCAGAAGTAGCCCATCCGTTCGAACTGAAATCGATCTCCGGGCTTCGCTTGACCGAGCATCGGCTCGAGCTTGCAATTCTTCAGGACTTGAAGCGAGTTCGGGTTCAGGTTGTCGAGAAATGTCTTTCCTTCCTCAACGACGTTCGCATCCTCTTTGATGAACAGGCGATCATACAGACGAACTTCGCCATTCACCGCATGCGCGGCCGACACCCAATGGATCGTCGCCTTCACCTTCCGATTCGCCGTCGGCAGTCCGCTCTTGGACGTCGGGTCGTATGTGCAGTGCAGCTCGACAATGTTCCCGTTCTCATCCTTCACGACCTTTTCGCACTTGATGATGTACGCGTAGCGGAGACGAACCTCCGTTCCCGGCGACAGACGGTAGTACTTCGGCGGGGGGACTTCCATAAAATCTTCCTGCTCGATGTAGATCTCCCGCGAGAATGGGACCATCCGTGAGCCGGCTGCTTCGTTTTCCGGGTTGTTGACCGCCGGCAACTCCTCCACGATCCCTTCAGGAAAATTCGTGATGATGACCTTGATCGGCTTCAGGACCGCCATCGCACGGGGGGCGTTCTTATTCAGGTCCTCCCGAATGCTCCATTCGAGCATCGCCACGTCGATGAGACTGTCCTTCTTCGAAACCCCAATGCGGTCGCAGAAGACCCGGATCGATTCCGCCGTGTAGCCGCGCCGCCGGAATCCGGCAATGGTCGGCATGCGGGGATCGTCCCAGCCGCTGACGTGCTTTTCGTTCACCAGCTGCAGCAACCGGCGTTTGCTGAGGACGGTGTATGTGAGATTCAGCCGCGCGAATTCGATCTGTTGCGGGTGATACACCCGGAGTTCGTCGAGGAACCAATCGTACAGCGGACGGTGATTCTCGAATTCCAGCGTGCAGATGGAGTGCGTGATCCGCTCGATGGAATCCTCTAGCCCGTGCGCCCAATCGTAAGTCGGATACACGCACCAGGCATCCCCCTGGCGGTGATGGTGTTCATGCACGATCCGGTACATGATGGGATCGCGCAAGTTGATGTTGGAGGATGCCATGTCGATCTTCGCGCGGAGCGTCTTTGTCCCGTCCGGGAACTCTCCCTTTCGCATCCGGTCGAGGAGGTCAAGGTTCTCCTCGATACTGCGGTTCCGGTTCGGGCTCTCTTTGCCCGGCTCCGTCAGCGTCCCGCGCGTCGCCCGGATCTCGTCCGCGGAAAGGTCGCAGACGTAGGCTTTCCCTTCCTTTACGAGTTGGACCGCCCAATCGTACATCTGTTGGAAGTAGTCAGAGGCGTAGTACACGCGCCCCTTCAGATCACCCGCAAGCCATTCCACATCGGCGATGATCGAATCAACGTATTCCTGTTCCTCCTTCTCGGGGTTCGTGTCGTCGAACCGGAGATTACACATGCCGCAGGCGTTTTCGTTGGCGATGCCGAAGTTGAGGTGTATCGACTTCGCGTGTCCGATGTGGAGATAGCCGTTCGGTTCGGGAGGGAAGCGGGTCTGCACGCGTCCCTCATACTTGTTCGTGCGAAGATCCTCAGCGATGATGTCGCGAATGAAATCGTTTTTCTCAGGCGTAGACATGGTTTCTTCTTCTCTTGATTGAATGAAACCAAACTACAAAAAACTGCCCCCAGATTCAAAGAAGCCTCCTTTGCTCTCCTGCAATCAGTCCGAGCGCAGTCGAGGACTGATTGCCTTGCTTTTCGTCCCATCTCCCAGTATCTTGATACCGAATTCTGAAGCGTTTCGCATGACGAGACGCTTTTTTTGTATTCTCTTTTCTGCGTTGTGGAATGTCGACTCGCGTTCGCGTTCGGTTTGCCCCCAGTCCCACCGGTTATCTCCATGTCGGCGGTCTTCGCACCGCGCTCTACAACTATCTCTTCGCGAAGCGGAACAACGGCGTGTTCGTCCTCCGCATCGAGGACACCGACCAGTCGCGAAAGGTGGAAGGGGCGGTCGAGAACCTCATCCGCACGCTTGATTGGGCGGGTATTCATTTTAATGAAGGACCCGGACGAGATGCGAATCATGGACCGTACGTCCAATCGCAGCGGCTGACCATCTATCGGGATCATGCGCACGGTCTCATCCGGAAGGGACACGCGTACTATTGCTTCTGCACGCCGGACCGCCTGGATGAATTGCGCAAGCAGCAGGCGGCGGAAGGGAAGGGGCAGGCGTACGATCGCCATTGCCGTGCACTCGATCCGGCGGAATCGGAGAAGCGGGCGGCGTCCGGCGAGCGGCATGTCATTCGCATGAAGATTCCGGAATCCGGTGAGCTCACAATGCGCGATGTCATCCGGGGCGAAGTGACCTTCAAGTACGATGTGCTCGACGACCAGGTGCTCATCAAGTCGGATGGATTCCCGACGTACCATCTTGCCGTTGTCGTTGATGACCATCTCATGGAGATCTCTCACGTCATCCGCGGCGAGGAATGGCTCCCGAGCGCGCCGAAACACGTTCTCCTCTATCGGTATTTTGGCTGGGAGTTGCCCGTGTTTGCACACCTTCCGCTCTTGTTGAATCCCGACAAGTCGAAATTGAGCAAACGCCAAGGAGATGTCGCGGTCGAGGACTACCGTGCGAAGGGATACCTGAAGGAAGCGATCATCAACTTCGTCGCATTCCTTGGCTGGAATCCCGGCGACGACCGGGAGATCTTCTCGATGGAGCAGCTCATCAACGAATTCGACCTCGAACGAGTCGGGAAGGCAGGAGCCGTCTTCAATGTCGACAAACTGAATTGGCTCAATCAGCAGCACATTATGTTGAAGCCGGTCGAGGAACTGGCGGCACTGGTCCGTCCCGACCTCGAAGCGAGCGGGATCACGGGGATCGACGAATCCCGCCTTCATGCCGCGGTTGCGTTGATGCGCGAACGCATCCCGTTTGTCATCGGCTTTGCGGAATCTGCCCGCTATTTGTTCGTCGCGCCGGACACGTATGACGAAGCGGGTCTGAAGAAGAACTGGGACCCGGAGACCGGTCCTCGGATGTTGGCCCTTGCAGAGCGGCTGTCAGCAATGAGCACCTTTGAGACGGCCGAGATCGAAGGCGCCGTGAAAGCACTGGCCGAAGAGCTCCAGATCAAAGCCAGCAAGCTCATTCACCCGACGCGCCTCGCCATCTCCGGCCGCACCGGCGGCCCCGGCCTTTATGAATTGATGGCATATCTCGGGAAACCGGAAGTGGTCTCGAGAATCCGAAACGCAGTTGAAAAGATAAACTTGTTGGTCCTTGGTGCTTGATCCTTGGTTCTCGTTTGGTTCTTGTCACTTGTGTTCTTGGATCTTCCCTATGTCAAAGCCCCTAGATGTCATTCGTCTCCACAACGCCGTCTTCTATGCGTACCACGGCGTGTTGTCGGACGAGCAGAACCTCGGCGGGAAGTTTCACGTCGACGTCGAATTGCATTGCGACCTTTCGAAAGGGGCTCGGAGCGACCATCTCAAGGACACCGTCGATTACGAGCGCGTGTACGATTCGATCCGTTCGGTTGTGCTCGGTCGGAAGTACTTCCTGCTTGAGGCTCTGGGACATGCCATGGCAAAAGGGATCCTGAACGACTTCAGACTCGTCCAGCGGGTGACGATCCGCATCCGGAAACCCGGCGCCCCGATCAAAGGGGTGGTAGACCACGTGGAAGTCGAACTGACGGAAGTCCGGGGGAAGGCGAAGCGCACATGACGCATGTCTATGTCGGACTCGGTTCAAACATCGGCGACCGGATCCGTTTTCTCTCCCTTGCATTGGGTGCGATGGCCCGGATCCCGAACTCACGGCTTCTGCGGTGGTCCAGGGTGTATGAGACGGAGCCGGTGGGGAAGAAGGAACAGCCATTGTTCCTGAACATGGTCGCGGAACTTGAGACGGCACAGACGTCGGCCGGCCTGCTCGCGCTGCTCAAGGAGATCGAACGGCATGTGGGCCGAACCACCTCGGAACGCTGGGGCCCGCGTGAGATCGATCTGGATATTCTGTATTATGGCTCGGAGATCCTGAACGATGCCGATCTCAAGATCCCGCATCCCGAAGTGGCCAATCGTCGGTTCGTCCTGGTGCCGATGAAGGAACTGGCCTCCGATCTTGTCGACCCGCTGCGGCAGCAGACGATCCAGGAATTGTGTCGCGTGTGTCAGGACAACAATGCGGTCCGAACGACGCCAATGACGGTTCATCCAACGGAGTGAGCGTGGAGATCCCGACGGAAATACGGTACATTGCCATTGAAGGAGTGATCGGAGCAGGGAAGACCACGCTCGCCCGCATGTTGTCGGAACGGCTTGGCGCCCGGCTCGTCCTCGAACGGTTCGAGGAGAATCCGTTCCTCGCGAAGTTCTACGAGGATCCCGAGCACTTCGCATTCCAGACGCAGATCTTCTTTTTGCTGAGCCGCTACAAGCAGCAGCAGGAGTTGTTCCAGGCGGACCTGTTCCACTCCCATGTCATCTCGGATTACATCTTCGAGAAGGACAAGATCTTCGCCTATCTGACGCTGCAGGACGAGGAACTGAAGCTCTACGAGAGCATGTTGAGCGCCATCGAGAAGAGCATCCCTCAACCCGATCTGGTCGTGTATCTGCAGTCGAGCGTCGACCGTCTCATGACGAACATCAGGCAGCGCGGGCGCGAGATGGAGCGGAACATGTCGCAGGAATACATCCGCGAACTGAACGAAGCATACAACTACTTCTTCTTCCGGTACAAAGCCACTCCGCTGCTGATCGTCAAGGCAACCGACATCGATTTCGTGCACAATCCTGGCGACTTCGAAGACCTTCTCACGCAGATCCTTCGTCCGAACAAGGCGCCGGTCGAATACTACAATCCCCTCGTCAAGAAGTGAACCATGTTCCGCGCTCTCCTTGGCAGCATCCTGCGCGTTCTCCTCTGGTTCTTCGCGTTCTACCTGATCGCGCATCTCATCCGTACCATTGCACGCGCTCTCTTCGGCTCGAACCGTGACGGACAGGTCGATGGCAAACCGCGCCCCGGGGAGGTTCACGGCACGGGCGCCGAGCAGAAACGATCCTACTCGGACGTGCAGGATGCATCATTCCAGGATCTCCCTCCCAAGGACAACAAGCCTCCCCGCCCTGAGTAGTTTCCTCGGTGATTCGTTTGAATTGAGCGTCATCTTTGCCTATATTTACAAGACATTCCCTTTTTTGAAGGAAATATGGGACGCACGTACGTTCACGACCTGCACGCCCACGCGGGCGAAGAAGTCCAGCTGCATGGCTGGCTGTACAACAAGCGCTCAAGCGGGAGGATCCGGTTTCTCCTGCTTCGTGATGGGACCGGAGTTGTCCAGTGCGTGCTTGTGAAGAATCAGGTCCCCGAAACGGCCTTCAACCTCTTTGACTCCCTGACGCAGGAATCTTCATTCTCGGTCAAGGGAAGGGTGCGGAAGGAAGACCGTGCTCCGGGCGGGTACGAGCTCGAGGTCATTGATATCCCGAAGGTGTACCAAGTTGCACAGGAATATCCCATCACGCCCAAAGAGCACGGTGTGGAATTCCTTGCGGACCGTCGCCATCTCTGGCTCCGCTCGGCGCGACAGCATGCCATTCTTCGCATCCGTCATCGCATCATCAAGGCGGTCCGCGATTTCTACGACGGCCGCGGCTTTACACTCGTCGATTCCCCGATCCTGACTCCCGCTGCATGCGAAGGAACGTCCACGCTGTTTGAAACCGACTACTTCGACCTCGGGAAAGCCTATCTCACGCAATCCGGACAACTGTATGCCGAAGCCGGAGCGATGGCTCTGGGCAAGGTCTATTGCTTCGGCCCGACCTTCCGTGCGGAAAAGTCGAAGACCCGACGGCATCTCACCGAGTTCTGGATGGTGGAGCCGGAGGTGGCCTTCAACGACCTGAACGACAACATGGACCTCGCGGAGGATTTCCTCGAATACATCGTGCAGTCGGTCTTGACCGATTGTCCGGAAGAATTGAAGACGCTCGAGCGGAATACCGACAAGCTGAAGAATGTCCGGAAACCATTCCCGCGCATCACCTACGACGAAGCGGTCAAGATCCTCCACGACAAAGGCCTGCCATTCGAGTGGGGGAATGATCTTGGCGGAACGGATGAAACGGTCGTCTCCGAGCAATTCGATCGGCCGGTCATGGTGCATCGCTATCCGGCCGAGGTCAAGGCATTCTACATGAAGCGTGACCCGGAGAATCCGAAGCTCGCGCTTGCCGTCGATGTGCTTGCTCCGGAAGGGTACGGGGAAATCATCGGAGGAAGCCAGCGCGAAGACGATCTCGATGCCCTCCTCTCGCGCATCAACGAGCACAAGCTCCCGCAAGAAGCATTCGAATGGTATCTCGACCTTCGGCGATTCGGCTCGGTCCCGCACGCGGGTTTCGGCATGGGCATTGAGCGCACGGTCGCCTGGATCTGTGGCATCGAACACATCCGCGAGACCATCCCCTTCCCCCGGATGATCTATAGGATCAATCCGTAACGCTGTTACTCCCGGAATAGCACACACCATGCTCAGCGTCGCCAATCTTCGAAAAGAGTACGACACGGTCGTTGCGGTCGACGGCGTGTCGTTCGATGTCCGCCGAGGTCAGCTCTTCGGCCTGCTTGGACCGAACGGCGCGGGAAAGACCACGACCATCCGGACGGTTCTGAACATCATCGAGCCCACCAACGGCGCGATCACCTTTGACGGAAAGCCGTTCACGAAGGAGATGTGGAACCTCATCGGATATCTGCCGGAAGAACGGGGCCTCTACCGCAAGAGCAAGATCATCAATGCGATCCTGTACTTCGCATCGCTGAAGGGATTGACGCCGCGAGACGCGAAGCCCCAGATCGCCTACTGGCTCGAGCGCTTCGGCCTGAAGAATGAAGGACACCGAAAGGTCGAGGAGCTTTCAAAAGGGAATCAGCAGAAGATCCAGCTGATCATCTCGCTGCTTCACCGGCCGCAGTTGCTGGTGCTGGATGAGCCCTTCTCGGGCCTGGATCCGGTCAATCAGATCCTCCTCAAGGACGTGCTGATGGAACTCCGTCAGAAGAACGTTGCCATCATCTTCTCGACGCACCAGATGGAGCAGGTGGAGAAGATGTGCGACGATATCTGTCTGATCAACAAAGGGAAGCCGGTGCTGCATGGTGCCATCGCCGACATCAAGAAGCGGTACGGCAAGAACTCGGTGCACGTCGAATTTGACGGCGATGGAGGATTCCTGAAGGCGCTTCCCATTGTCCGCCGGGCCGATGTGTATCAGAATTATGCCGAGATCGAACTCGCAGATATGTCAAAGACCGGGGAATTGCTCAAGGCGTTGAACGGACAGCTCGACCTCCGGAAATTCGAAGTGGTCGAACCTTCGCTGAACTCGATCTTCGTCGATGTGGTCGGCGGCCCCGCGATGACAGAGCCGGCTCAGACAACTCCTGCAACAGCCCCTGCGACGTTTCGGTTGGACTTTCGCACCATCATGAATGAACCGCGTCTCCGGAGGCCGTTCTTCTCTCTCGCCGGCGCACCGCTGATCGCGATCATCCTGGTCATCGCTGGGTCGCAGCGGGGCGATCTCCAATGGGAGCCTCTGGCACTCATCGGCGGCGTCTTTGTGTTCGTGCTCGTCCAGTTCATCATGGCGTTGAAGAAGGTTCGTCAGGAGCGGAGCACCGCGGGAGGTGGACGATGACGGCGAAAGCATTCGAGGTCGCGTATTGGGAATTCATGGAGAAGGTGAAGTCGAAGGCCTTCATCGTTTCTCTCATCCTGATGCCCGTCATCATCGTCGCGATGGCACTGTTGCCTGCGCTTCTTGTAGGAAAAGAGGATGAAGAGCAGCTCGCCATCGGTGTCGTCGATGAGACAGGCATCGTGGTCGATCCGCTGAGCAAGAAGGTGGAAACGCAGTATCTCTTGTCCAACGGACAAGCGAACTATCTGATCCGCAATCTGCGGACGACGGGTTCGTCGGAACTGGACCGGGCGACGGCCAACGCCATGGTGGCATCGGGTGAACTTGAAGGATATTTCTACATTCCGAGGAGCGCAGTCGATAGCGGGCTGGTCGAATATCGTGCGAAGAACGTCGGCAACTTCAAGATCCAGGAACGGTTCACCCGTACGATTCAGAATGTGCTCCAGGAAAGCCGATACGCCGCCGCGGGCGTTGATGCGAATCTCATTCGCAAGTTGCGGACCAACATCGATGTCCGGACGATCAAGGTCTCCGAGCGGGGAGAGGAACAAGAGTCGGGATTTGGCGAGACCTTCGTAAGCGTCTACATCGGACTGCTCATGATCATCTTCATGGTGCTGACGTCTGGACAACTGCTGGTGCGGAGCGTTCTCGAAGAGAAATCCAACCGCGTCATTGAGGTTCTGCTTTCCTCCTGTTCGTCGCAGGATCTCATGGCCGGGAAGATCCTCGGGCTCAGCGGGCTCGGCATTCTGCAGATGACCGTGTACGGCCTGATCGGATTCGCGTTCGCGTTGAAGACGAATACGAACGTGTTCGTCCCCGAGTATTTGATCCTCACGCTGGTCTATGCGATGCTCGGCTATCTGTTCTACGCGGCCATCTTTGTCGCGGCGGGTTCGCCGGTGACGACGGAACAGGAAGCCCAGCAGATCACCGCCTACATCAGTATGTTCCTCGTGGCGCCGTTCGCATTGATGATGCTGGTGCTGCAGAATCCGAACTCGACCATCGTGAAGGTCTTGTCGTTCATCCCGTTCCTTACGCCGACCGTGATGGTCATGCGCATCCCCATTCAGATGCCGTCGATGTGGGAGATCCTGGCGACCATTGTCACGCTCGCCCTGTCCACCGTCGTGATGATGTGGGTGGCGGGAAAGATCTTCCGCATCGCGATCCTCTCGTACGGCAAACGCCCGTCGTTGCAGGAATTGTGGATGTGGGTGAGGAGGACGTAGGAAGCAAAGCCCAAAGCCTTTGAGCCTATGAGCAGAAGCATCGATGCTTTGCTTGCGGCTGAAGGGCTCAACTGCTCAACGACTCATGGGCTTATCGGCTCATCTACTCATTTGCCATTTCACATTTACCATATAACATCTGCCATTTCACATTTGACATCTTACATCCGCATTTCCTAAAGGCTTCCCGTGACCTTCGAACAGATCATGTTCTACGTCCTGGCGGCGGCGGCTGTCGGGTCGGCGCTGATGGTCGTGCTGCAGCGAAACCCGATCATCTCCGCGCTCTATCTCATCTTGAACTTCTTCTGTCTCGCCGGCATCTACCTCACGCTCCACGCCCAGTTCATCGCCATCATCCAGATCCTCGTGTATGCCGGGGCGATCATGGTCTTGTTCGTGTTCGTGATCATGCTGCTGAACCTGGGGGATGCACAGGCGCTGAAGGCGAAGCTGACCTGGCAGCGGATGCTTGCCGTCGTGCTGGTGTTCGGTCTGCTGATGGAGATCGTCTATCTCTTCACCATGCCGGAGGCGACCACGGCCGTGCTCGATGTCGATCGGTCCATCCGCATCGGCGAGGTCGAGCATATCGGCACCCAGTTGTTCACGAAGTTCCTGTTCCCGTTCGAGATCACCTCCGTACTGCTGACGGCGGCGATCGTCGGCGCCATCTTCCTGGCGAAGAAGAAACTGGACTGACGCATATGATCCCAATGAACCATTACCTCTTGCTCAGCGCGGTGATGTTCATCATCGGCGCGGCGGGCGTCATGACGCGGCGCAACGCGATCATCGTCTTCATGTCCATCGAACTGATGCTGAACTCCGTCAACCTGACGCTGGTCGCCTATTCGGCCTTCCTCGGCGATGTCACCGGCCAGGTGCTGGTGTTCTTCGTCATGGCGGTCGCGGCGTCGGAAGCGGCTGTTGGACTGGCGATCATTATCGCGTTGTTCCGCCGGAAGCAGACCGTGAATCTCGATGAGATCAACCTTTTGAAATGGTAGTTCTATGATCCCGTACACTCCACTCCTGGTTCTGTTCCCCCTGGTTGGCTTCATCTTCCTCGGCCTGTTCGGGTCCCGGCTCAAGAACGAAACGCTGATCGGAACGATCGGCAGCGGCATGGTCGGCCTTTCGTTTCTGACCGCGGTGGCGATCCTCGTCGAATTGCTTGGAATGCCCGCCGAGGGACGCAAACACATCGTCGAGGTCTTCGACTGGCTGTCTCCTTTCACAGACAGCGCCGGCTCGCTCGCTGTCCCGGTCTCTTATCAGATCGATCAGCTCTCGGTACTGATGACCCTGGTCGTGACGGGAGTGGGATTCCTGATCCACGTGTATTCGATCGGGTACATGCACGGCGATCCGGGGTTCTGGCGGTTCTTCACGTACATGAACCTTTTCATCTTTGCGATGTTGAATCTCGTCCTCGCGGACAACTTCCTGTTGATGTTCCTCGGATGGGAGGGCGTGGGTTTGTGCTCGTATCTGCTCATAGGATTCTGGTATGAGAAAAAGTCTACCGGGGACGCCGCGAAGAAGGCGTTCGTCGTCAATCGGATCGGCGATTTCGGATTCATCATCGGGATGCTGCTCATCTTTTCGACGTTCGGCAGCCTGAAGTTCGACACGGTGTTCGCCGGTGCCTCCGTGCTCTCTTCGGGAAACACGACTATCCTCTGGATCACCTTGCTGCTCTTCGTCGGAGCGACGGGGAAGTCCGCACAGATCCCGCTCTACGTTTGGCTGCCGGATGCGATGGCGGGTCCGACTCCGGTGAGCGCGCTCATCCATGCCGCGACCATGGTGACCGCGGGGGTCTACATGGTTGCCCGCTGCTCATTGCTGTATGCGCTCGCGCCTACGACGTTGTTGGTGATCGCCATCGTCGGCGCGGCGACGGCCCTCTTTGCCGCGACGATCGGTCTGGTACAGAATGACATCAAGAAGGTGCTCGCCTATTCCACCGTCAGTCAGCTCGGCTACATGTTCCTGGCGATGGGGGTCGCGGCGTTCGGTGCAGGCATCTTCCATCTCATGACCCATGCATTCTTCAAGGCGCTTCTCTTCCTCGGCTCGGGCGCCGTCATCCACGGGATGCACGACGAGCAGGATATTCAGAAAATGGGGGGATTGAAGAAGTACATGCCGGCCACGTATCGGACATTCCTCATCGGTGCCATCGCGATTTCGGGCATCCCGCCACTGGCCGGATTCTTCAGCAAGGACGAGATCCTCTGGAAGGCGTACAGCAGCGAGTTCGGATCGCCGCTCCTGTGGGGCGTCGCGGTTCTGGGGGCCGCCATGACTGCCTTCTACATGTTCCGGCTCGTGATCCTGACGTTCGAGGGGAAAGAACGTTTCGACCATCATCACCTCCACCCGCACGAAGCTCCCAAGTCGATGACCCTGCCGTTGATGATCCTTGCGGGGCTCTCGATCGCCGGCGGATGGCTGGGAATTCCGGCAAGTCTGTTTGGCGGGAATTGGCTCGAGCATTGGCTGGAACCGGTCTTCGCTCCGGCGAACCGGAAACTGATGCTCGGCGGTCACGAGATCCATGCGATCGAATACCTCCTGATGTTCCTGTCCGTCGCCGTCGCTGCTGCCGGCATCTACGGCGCGTGGACCGTCTATCGCAAGCGCACCGAGATCGCGGAGCGGCTCGCAGTCCGCTTCCGAACGTTGTATCGCGTGTTGTTCAACAAGTATTATGTGGATGAAGTATATGACGCGGCGGTCGTCAATCCGATCGTGAAGGTGTCCAACGACTATTTGTGGCAAGGATTCGATGTGACCGTGATCGATGGCGCTGTCAACGGTTCTGCATCGCTCGTCGGCCGACTTGCACAGGTTCTGCGGCGGCTCCAGACGGGCGTGGCGCAGACGTACACGATCGCCTTTGTCACTGGCATTCTTTTCGTCATCACCTGGCTTCTCGTTCAGTAAGTTTCCGTGGGAATCGGTCCATGCATGAACTACCAATGCTCTCGCTGACAATCTTCCTCCCGCTCGCGGCGGCGCTTGTGGTCGCGTTCCTTCCGAAAGAACGGGCCTCCCTCGTGAAGTCCGTCGGCATTGCCGGCGCGCTCATGACCTTCGTCGTGTCGCTTGTGCTGGCGAATTTGTTCGAAGGCGCATCGTCCGGATTCCAGCTGGTGGAGCAGGTTCCCTGGATCCCCAGCCTGAACGTGACCTATTTCGTCGGCATCGACGGGATGGCGCTGCTGCTGATCCTGCTGACGACCTTCCTCACGCCGCTCGCGTTGCTCGGAACGTGGGATTCCGTGACGCATCGCCTGAAAGAATACACGGTCATGGTCCTTCTGCTCGAGGTGGGCATGATCGGCGTGTTCTCCGCTCTGGACCTCTTTCTCTTCTACGTCTTCTGGGAAGCGATGCTCATCCCGATGTATTTCATCATCGGCATCTGGGGGGGGAAGGACCGCATCTACGCGGCGGTCAAGTTCTTCCTCTTCACGCTCTCCGGCAGTCTGCTGATGCTGGTCGCCATCCTGTCGCTGGGCTACTTCGCGTCCCTCGCTCCCGGCGGCCAGTTCACGACGAACCTGCTGGACCTCTATCGCATCGCGGCCGATATCCCGGTCGATGTGCAGATGTGGATGTTCCTCGCATTCGCGCTCAGCTTCGCCATTAAAGTGCCGCTCTTCCCCTTGCATACGTGGCTTCCCGACGCTCACGTGCAGGCCCCCACGGCCGGAAGCGTCCTCCTTGCAGGCGTTTTGCTGAAGATGGGAACGTACGGATTCATCCGTTTCTGTCTCCCGCTCTTTTCGGAAGCCTCATTGCGTGCGATGCCATATGTCGCCACGCTCGCTGTCGTCGGAATCGTGTACGGCGCGCTCGTTGCCATGGTGCAGACCGACATCAAGAAGTTGGTCGCGTACTCCTCCGTCTCCCATCTCGGCTTCGTCATGCTGGGTATCTTCGCCATGACCGAGGAGGGGATCCAGGGGGCGATCATCCAGATGGTGAACCACGGGTTGTCCACCGGTGCGCTCTTCTTGCTCGTCGGGATGATCTACGATCGCACGCATACGCGCGAGATCGACGCCTATGGCGGCGTGTCCAAGCTCATGCCGGTGTATGCGACCTTCCTCATGATCATCTCGCTCTCGTCGATCGGCTTGCCGGGACTGAACGGATTCGTCGGCGAGTTCCTCATTCTGCTTGGTGCCTTTAAATCCGGGATACTTGATGGACGTGTCTACGCGGTCATTGCGGGACTCGGCGTGATCTTCTCGGCCGTCTACATGCTCTGGATGTACCAGCGGGTGATGATGGGGCCGGTGCGGGCAGACGGTCTCTACGGCGGCCACCGGCTGCACGATCTGAATGTCCGCGAGATCGCGGTGCTGGTTCCAATCGTGCTCTTCGTCGTTTGGATCGGAGTGTATCCGAAGCCCTTCCTGAAGATCTCCGCGCCGGTTGCAAAGCAGACCGTGGAGCATATGCAGAAGGTCCAGCAGGGCGTTCCGGTCCCATTCGCGCCAATGACGAATCGATAGAGGCCCCGCCGACGATGCGAATGACAAAAGCAAACCGGAAGTTCGTTGTCCTTGCCTCCCTCGGTGCGATCGTGGCGATGGTGTTCTACAATTTGCTGGACCACACGATGCACGACGTGACCATCCTTCCAGTCAATCCCTGGTTCATCGTTCCGTTCGCGGTGCTGCTGCTCGCGATCGCCTTGATGCCGTTCATCAACCGGCACTGGTGGGAGAAGAACTTTCCCAACGTCGCGTACGCGCTCGGGTTCGTGGTGGTCTTCTACTATGTCTTCTCGTTGCACAATGTTCCCCGGGTGTTGCTCGAGTCATACGAATACATCAGTTTCATCTCGTTGATCGGTTCGCTCTTCGTCGTTTCGGGGGGAATCCACGTGCGCATGCGCGGACGGGCGACGCCGCTGGGGAACGTTGCGATCCTTGGCACCGGAGCGGTGATCGCGAACATCCTTGGAACGACCGGCGCTTCGATGATCCTCATCCGTCCCTTCTTGCGGATGAACCGTTCCCGCGTTCGTCCGTATCACGTGGTGTTCTTCATCTTCCTGGTCAGCAATATCGGCGGTGCCCTGACGCCGATCGGCGATCCGCCGCTGTTCCTCGGGTATCTCAAGGGGATCCCGTTCTTCTGGATCATCGAACGGGTTGCACACATTTGGGCGCTTGCCGTTGTTGTTCTCCTTGTTGTCTTCTACATCTGGGACAAGATCGTCTACGACCGTCTCCATCGTTCGGGTAAGCATGCGCATGATGAGCTGGACGAACCTGAGGTCTCCGGCCTCCACAACATTGCGTTCCTGTTCATCATCATTGCCGCCGTGTTCATTGACAAGCCTGCGCCCTTGCTCCTGCGCGAGACCGTGATGTGGGGGGCAGCGATCGCGTCATACATGACGACCAAACGCGAGATCCATGAGAAGAATGATTTCAATTTCCTCCCGATCCGGGAAGTTGCGATCCTGTTCGCCGGCATCTTCGCGACGATGATCCCCGCGCTGGACTGGCTCGAACTGAATGCCGGTTCGCTGGGCATCGTCCAGCCGGCCCACTACTTCTGGGGCACCGGAGCGCTCTCGAGTTTCCTGGATAATGCGCCGACGTATCTCAATTTCCTCAGCGCGGCCTTCGGATTGCATGGGGCGTCGATCGATAATCTTGCTCACGTTGCCGTGATGCTTGACCTGAAAACTCCTGCAGCATTGGGGCTCCCGAATCCGCTCGCAGAAGGAGCGCAGATGATCACCGCGGACACATGGCGGTACGTCCAAGCAACCTCGGTGGGTGCAGTCTTCTTCGGTGCGATGACGTACATCGGCAACGGACCGAATTTCATGGTGAAGTCCATCGCTGAGCAGGCGAAGGTGGCATGCCCCAGTTTCTTCGGGTATCTCTTCCGCTACGCGATCCCGGTCCTTCTTCCGCTCTTCATCGTGGTTTGGCTTCTGTTCTTCTCATTCTAAACGACGTTACCACGGGAACACAGATCAATGGATTCCTACCTTACCGACATTCTGAACAACGGTCCGCTCATGCTGACGGTCATCACGGGCATCCTCGTGCTGCTCGTCGAGGCCGCTCGCTCGGGACGACCCGGTCCGTCGTCTGTCATTGCGGGGCTCGGCCTTGCCGTCGCAGCGGTCGCCGCCGGAATGAACCTCATGACCGAAGGGGAGAGTTTCAACGGCATGGCGCGCCATGGCGGCTACGCGAACTTCTTCACCCTGATCTTCACGATCTCGGGCGTCGTCACGGTGGTGCTGTCGCGGGACTACCTCGTGCGGATGAACTGGCATCGCGGCGAGTTCTACATTCTTGTCGTATTTGCGATCGCGGGAATGATCCTCATCGCATCCGCAAACGACCTGATCGTCTTATTCCTGGGCGTTGAACTGATGTCGGTCTGCTTGTACGTCATCGCCGGTCTCATGCGGCTGAAGGACCGTTCCAACGAATCGGGTCTCAAGTACTTCCTGCTTGGCGCGTTCTCGACGGGGTTTCTGCTGTATGGGCTCGCGCTCGTCTACGGCGCCTCCGGCACGACGAACCTGACGGTCATTCGTGATGCCTTCCCGAGTCTGCACGCACAGCCGGTGTTCCTGACCGGCGTGGGCCTTCTGCTGGTCGGATTCTCATTCAAGGTCGCGGCGGTTCCGTTCCACATGTGGGCGCCGGACGTGTATGAAGGAGCACCGACCACGGCGACCGGATTCATGTCCACGGCCGCCAAGGCGGCTGCGTTCGCCGGAGTTGTCACCCTGTTCATCCGCACATTCGACTACGTCGGCGCGGCGGTGAACGATGTCATCGCGATCATCGCCGCGGCCTCGATGATCCTGGGGAACAGCGTGGCGATCGCCCAGACGAACGTCAAGCGCATGCTTGCGTATTCCTCCGTTGCGCATGCGGGATATATGCTGTCGGGGATCGCCGGCGGCACACACGACGGACTGACCGGCACCTTGTACTATCTTGCGGCGTACGCGGCGATGAACCTCGGCGCCTTCGGCATCATCGGCATGCTGGAAGGCCGAGAGGACCGCAATCTGCTGCTCGATGACTACACCGGGCTCAGCAAGCAGCAGCCGTTGCTTGCGGGACTCATGGCGCTTTTCATGTTCGCACTGGCGGGGATTCCGCCGCTTGCAGGATTCTTCGGGAAGTACTACGTGTTCATGGCGGCCGTGAAATCCGGATTCACGTGGTTGGCCATCATTGGGGTGCTCACAAGCCTCGTCTCCGCATACTACTATTTGCGGCTGGTCGTCTTGATGTATTTCCGGGAGGGGACCGCGGATGTTCCGGTGCGTCCCGGTGCCGCGGCGACCATCGCGGTCGTGGCGGTTGCACTGATCGTGGTCATTCTCGGTTTGCTGCCATCCGGCATCGTGGAAACAGCCCAGCGGTTCTTCTAACGAACGCGCGGAACGGGAGGTCAACATGCAAACGGTCGTCACGGCAGAACAGATGCGTTGGTGTGATGAACGCACCATCGCGATGGGCGTGCCCGGGTTGCTGTTGATGGAGAATGCCGGGCGGAGCGTCGTTGATCTGTTGCATGAGCAATTCGGACCGATGCAGGGAGCGCATGTCGTGGTCGTCTGCGGCAAGGGGAACAATGGCGGCGACGGATTCGTGATCGCGCGGCATTTGTGTGTCTCCGGTGTGCACGTATCCGTTCTCTTGACAGCCGCGCCGCAGGAATACCGCGGCGACGCGAAGACCAATCTTGCCATCCTCCGGCAGTTCGCACGTGACGGACGCAATCGCCTCCAGATCAGGCGCGCGTCTCCGTCCGCCCTCCGCTCTCTTGCCGAACCCGACCTCGTCATCGATGCCCTCTTCGGGACC
>Ga0105103_10000263_pt1 | contig 29141 bp, 20 predicted proteins | sample PPLLaktember2015_2_FD_79107 | JGI IMG/M metagenome (GOLD analysis project Ga0105103, IMG submission 79107) | Freshwater sediment microbial communities from Prairie Pothole Lake near Jamestown, North Dakota, USA - PPLs Lake P7 Core (6) Depth... | ecosystem: Environmental > Aquatic > Freshwater >...
GGATCCCACTCGGTCTGCACCGCCTGCAGGTCGGCCTCGAGTGCCGTCTGGGCATCCGCCAACTGCTGCTCCAGCGTGGCCACGGTCGACGCCGCGCGCGCCACGTCGCCGGACTCGCGCGAGACCCGCCCCATGCTCTTCGCCGCCGTCGTCGCGCGGCCGAGCGTGGTGGCGCTGACGGCTGTGCGCCCCAGCAGCGCGCCGAGGACCGTGGCGCCGAACGACACCGCGGCCGACATCTTCGACTCGGAGGCCTGCTGGTGCTCGCGGTCCACCGCCGCCTGCGCCCGGCGCAGCTTGTCCTCGGCGGTCCGCAGCCGCGATGCGTGCTTCTCGCGCACCTTGGCCAGTGCCTGGTCCCGCCCCTCGCGCAAGGCCTGCTGCAGGCGGATGCGGAAGTCGCGCTCCGATTCGTCCGGCCCTGACGAGAGCTTCGTCCGCGCACTGCGCAACACCTCGATGGACTGCGACGTTGACGCCCATCGTGCGAAGTCCTTCTCCCATGCCGCATAGCTGCGCGGCTTTGCCGCCGCCGCAGGCAGCGGTCCGAAGGTGACGCCCGGCGGGGGCGTCTGCTGCAGGTCGCGCACCTCGAAGTCGGCGGGCTCGGCGTGATCCCAGTCGACCGCCACCGCGCCATCCGCGATTGGCGTGACCATCGCCACGTCGCGCATTTCGTCGATGCCCAGCTTCGCGTCGGTATAGCTGATGCGGGCGACACCCAGCAGGGAGGGCTCGAGCGCGTCGCCCTCGGCGCCAGGGAGGAAGAACTGCTTGATCGATGGATCGATGACCGGCGAGCGCGTCTCGCGCCCTGCCGGTGCGGCCGGGGATGCCGCGGCGCCGGGCATGACACCCGGCGCGTGTGCGGCAGGCCCCGGCGTTACCGACGCTCCAGAGGGGGCCGAGGCAACCGAGGTCGCGAGCCCGCCGGTGGCCGTGGCCGCAGCCGCGCCTTCGCCAGACCCGGCACACAACCGCTTGATCTCGTCGCGCCCCATCGGCCCGCGCAGGTAGGACATCGTCCAGCGCGTCTCGAACAGCGTCGGACGCTTCTCGTGGACGTTGTGCAGCAGGAAGATGCGCTTGCCGAGCGACGACAGCAGTTGATCGATCGAGGCGCGATCGAAGCCCTCGCCCGAGCTGGCGGCGACGCCTTCCAGGCCGTCGAGCACCCGTGCCTTGTCACGCTCGGTCTGCAGGCGGCCCAGCATCCACGTGCCGCAGTTCGACAGCGCCTTGTAGTCCAGGTCCACCGGATTCTGCGTGGCGAGCGTGAGTCCCACGCCAAAGGCGCGGGCCTGCTTCAGCAACTTCAGCAGCGGCGCCTTCGATGGCGGGTTGGCGACCGGCGGCAGGAACCCGTAGATCTCGTCGAAGTACACCAGGGCGCGCAGGCTGGAGGTGCCACGCTGCCCGCGCATCCAGCCCACCAACTCGTTCAGCAGCAGCGAGACGAAGAACATCCGCTCCTGATCGTCCAGGTGCGCGATCGAGATCACGGCCACGCGCGGCTTGCCCTCCGGCGAGTAGAGCAGCGAGTCCAGGGACAACGGGTCGCCCTGCTGCCACGCCGCGAAGTTCGGGGCCGCCAGCAGCTGGTTCAGCTGCATCGCGAGCGCGAAGCGGTCCCGGGACGGGAAGAACGACTCGAGGTCCATGACGCCGACCCTGGTGATCGGCGGGTTCTGAACGGCGGAGATGAGGCTGGCGAGATCCAGGTCCCGACCCGCCTTCCACGACTCCGCGAACAGCGTGGACACCAGGATGTGCTCTCGGCTGCGAAGCGGCTCGGCATCCACGCTCGCCAGCGTCAGCACACTGCTCGCCGACGTGGTGACCTGATCGCCCAGCAGGTCGGGGTCGTCCAGCACCGCCTGATGCGGCACCTTGAACGACTGCATGATCGAAATGGGCCGGCCCATCGTGCTGCCCGGGGTGTAGACCACGAAGTCGGCGGCCGCCTTCAGCCGCTTGACGCGTGTCGCGTCCTGCCCCCACTCCGCCAGCCCCTTCGCCCAGCGTTCGGCCTCTGCGTGCCCGTACTCCTCAGTCGTCAGGCCCGCGGCCCGCGCCTCGTCCTGGTTCACCCAAGGCGCGAACTCGGCGCCGGACAGGGCAGGGAACGTGAGCAGCAGGTTCGCGAGGTCGCCTTTGGGGTCGATGGCGAGCACCGGGATGCCATCGATGGCCGCCTCTTCGATGAGGTCGATGCCCAGCCCGGTCTTGCCGCTCCCGGTCATGCCGACAATCACCCCATGCGTGACCAGGTCGGCGGAGTCGTAGAGGACCGGCACCTCCGTCCGCGCCCGGGTCGCCGGGTCGAGCTGCTTGCCGAGATAAAAGAGACCGAGCTTTTCGTAGTCCATAAGATGAGCAGGGATCAGGGATCAGGGATCGGGGATCCAGGGACTGAGAGTCTGGTGGTCTTGTGAGCTGGTGATCTTGTGATCTTGTGATCTGGTGATCTGGTATTGCGACCTGGGAATCTGGAGATCCACGATCTCGCGATCTTTCGAAACGCCCGTCCAGCCGCACGACTCGAACCCCAAGCCCCAAGCCCCAAGCCCCAAGCCGACTAAACCCCTACTGCCGAACCTTCCCATCCGTCGTCCAGCGGTAGATCGTCCGCGAGCGACCCTCACGGTCGGTAAAGGTCTCGATCTTCTCCGCCTCCCAGTCACCCATCGCGAAGTTGTGGGCGACGATGCGGCTGCCAGGCTTGAGCTGGCGGGTGAGGATGGGGCGGAGTTTCAGGTTCGACGATGACAGTAAGTACAGGGTGACGACGGTGGCCTGGCTCAGGTCCGTGGTCATCGCATCTTCCAGCTTGAAGGTGACCAGGTGCGACACACCTGCGGCCTTGGCATTCGCGTTCGCCTCGGCGATGCGCTGCGGGTCGATGTCCACGCCTATACCCTTGGCGCCAAAGGTTTTAGCGGCCGCAATGGGGATACGGCCATCCCCGCACCCGAGGTCCAGGACGACGTCGTTCTTCCCAACCTCAGCAAGGGCCAGCATCCGGTCCACCACGTCCTGTGGTGTGGGCACGTACGGCGCGAGCTGTGGGGCGTCGGGACGCTTCTGAGCGGCGACGGCCGCAGGTGTCGGGGCAGGCGTCTGACCCGAGATAGCCGAGCTGGCGATCGCCACCAGGAGAGCGAGCAGGACGGTTCCGCGACGGGTCATGGCGTGCCAGTTTACCCCGCGCACCCCGGTAACCATTGGCGAAATCAAGGGTTACTCGGGCGCCGGCGGCGAGGGGCAAACCCTCGGTTTTCGGAGCAAATCCGTTGATTTCTGCGGTCAAGTGCACTATACTGGGTGCACCTTTGGGGCGCGTCGTTCCCAGACAACCCAGGCGTCGAAACGAGGCTCACGTGTCATTTCAGATCGGCGACAAGGTCATCTACCCGAATCACGGACTCGGGGTCGTCGAGAAGGTCGAAGAGAAGACCATTCTCGGCACCACCACCGGGTTCTTTCACCTCCGCATCATCTCGAATGAGACCACGGTTCTCGTGCCGGTGGCAAACGTCGACAACGTCGGTCTTCGCCGCGCGATCACGGACGAGGAAGTCGAGCGGCTGTTCCAGTTGTTGGGCGATGGCAACATCGACAACCACCAGAACTGGAAAGGGCGCTTCAAGGACAACTCGGACAAGATGCGCACCGGCTCGATCTACGACATGGCCGATGTCCTGAAGAGCCTGACGTTCCTGGCGAAGTCCAAGAGTCTCTCGTTCCGAGAGAAGCGCATGCTCGACCGTGCCAAGTCGCTCATCGTCTCCGAGATCTCCGAAGTAATGCGGCTGACCGCGGCGAGCATTGAGGACCGCGTGAACGAAGCACTCGAGAAGTGCTTCGTCACGAAGGCCGCGGCGCCGAAGCAGGCGCCCGTGAAGATCACGCCGCCAGCACCACCAGTGTACGCGCCGGCGCCGGCGGCAGTCGCGCCGAAGCCGGTCGCCGCCGTGCCGAAGCCGGTCGCAGCGCCCAAGGCAGTAGCGGCGGCGCCGAAGGCAGTCGTGGCTGCACCGAAGGCGTCCGCTGCGCCAAAGGCCGTCGCCGCACCGAAGACCGCGGCGGTCGCCGCCAAGGCGACGTCGGCGTCGAAGAAATCGGCCGTTGCCACCAAGGCTCCCGTCGCGAAGGCCGCGTCGAAGCCGAAAGCCGTCGCCTCCAAGTCCGTGAGCACCAAGGCTGTGGCGCGGAAGGCCGGAAGCAAGACGGCCGGCAAGATCTCGGCGCGCGCGGTCTCGAAGCCGGCGCGCCAGGCCCGGGCGAGCTAGCGCCAGCCCCAAGCCCCGAGCCCCCACGCCTTGCAAGGAAATAGGCAGAAGGCACAAGGCACAACACTTCGGGCCGGTGAGCGACCGACGTTCACCGGCCCTCGTCATGTACACGAGCAGTATCATCGTTCCGCTGGAGGCTCCTGTTCCATGATGCGCATCCCTCGCGCCATCGCCGTGGCGATGGTCCTGTTCGCCGCCGCTCCCGTGCTGGCGCAGTCGCCCCGGCAGTTGACCGCGGAGGACTACCGGCGGGCCGAGAAGCTCGTCGGCTACAACACCACGCCGCTCGTGCTGAACGCCGGGGTCCGGCCGAACTGGCTGCCCGACGGCCGCTTCTGGTATCGCACCTTGCGCGCCGCGGGGCCGGAGTTCGTCATCGTCGATCCGGCGGCACTCACGAAGAGGCCGGCCTTCGATCACGACCGCATGGCTGTCGCCCTGTCGGCCGCCGCGGGCCGCACCTACGAGCGCGCCCGCCTGCCGTTCCTCTCGATCGAGCTCTCCACCGATGGCCGCTCCGTGACCTTCTCGGCCGGAGAGCGCCGCTACACCTGCGACGTGGACGGCACCGCGTGCAAGGGCGAGGACCGCCCCGCCGCGCGCACCGATGTGCTCTCGCCAGACGGCAAGCGCGCGGTGTTCATCCGTGATTGGAACCTGTGGGTGCGCGATGTCGCCACCAACCAGGAAACGCCGCTCACCACCGACGGCGTCAAGGACTATGGCTACGCCACCGATAACGCAGGCTGGCGTTTCAGCGATCGCCCCGTCGTGAAATGGTCCCCCGACTCGCGCAAGGTCGCCACCTTCCAGCAGGACCAGCGCGGTGTGGGCGAGATGTATCTCGTGGATACCAGCGTCGGACACCCGAAACTGCAGGCGTGGAAGTATCCGCTGCCGGGCGACCGCGTGATCACGATGATCGAGCGCGTGGTCATCGACGTGGATCGCAAGCGACTGGTGCGATTCAAGATGGGGCCCGACCAGCATCGCTCCACGTTGTGCGACGACGTGATCTGCGGCGACGACTGGGTGGACGTGCAGTGGGCCCCCGACAGCGCGAGCCTGGCGTTCGTCTCGTCGTCTCGTGACCACAAGCTGGCCGAGCTGAAGGTGGCCGACGTGCAGACCGGTGCCGTTCGCGACGTGATGCACGAGCTGGTTGGCACGTTCTTCGAATCGGGCAACGGCCGCGCCAACTGGCGCTACCTGCCGGCTTCGAACGAGATCCTCTGGTTCTCGCAGCGGAGCGACTGGGGCCACCTGTATCTCTACGACCTCACGACCGGCAACCAGAAGCAGCAGGTCACCAACGGCTCGTGGAACGTGACGCAGGTGCTGCGCGTGGACGAGCAGGCGCGCGTCATCTACTTCGCGGCGGTGGGCAAGGAGGCCGGGCGCGACCCGTACTTCCGCCACTTCTACCGTGTCGGGATGAACGGGCAGAACCTCGAGCTGCTGTCGCCGGCCGACGCCGACCACGACGTCAGCCTGGACAAGTCCGGGCGCTTCTTCGTGGACACCTGGTCCACACCCGATACCCCAGCCACCGCGGTGCTGCGCGACGCCAGCGGCGACGAGGTGCTGCCGCTCGAACAGGCCGACATCTCGCGGCTGGTCGCCGCCGGCTGGCAGCCGCCGATGCGGATCACGGTGAAGGCGCGGGATGGCGAGACCGACCTCTACGGCCTGATGTTCAGGCCGACCAGCTTCGATGCCTCGAAGCGGTACCCGATCATCAACAACGTCTATCCCGGTCCGCAGACCGGGAGCGTGGGCAGCCGCCAGTTCTCGGCGGCGCGCGGCGATGCGCAGGCGCTGGCCGAACTGGGCTTCATCGTCGTGCAGATCGACGGCATGGGCACGCCGTGGCGCTCGAAACGCTTCCACGAGAAGTATTACGGCGACATGGGTGACAACACCCTGCCCGACCAGGTGGCCGGCATGAAGGAGCTGGCGGCGCGCTACCCGTGGATCGACCTCGACCGCGCCGGCATCTACGGGCACTCGGGGGGTGGCTTCGCCACGGCGGGGGCGATGTTCCGGTATCCGGACTTCTTCAAGGTCGGCGTCTCGCAGGCCGGCAACCATGACAATCGCAACTACGAAGACGACTGGGGCGAGAAGTGGCAGGGCCTGCTCGAGAACCAGTCGAGCGGCGCCTCGAACTACGACAACCAGGCCAATCAGCTGGTCGCGCATCAGCTGAAAGGCAAGCTCCTGCTGGCGCACGGTACGATGGACAGCAATGTGCCGCCGTCGAACACGCTGCTGGTGGTGAACGAGCTGATCCGCGCGAACAAGGACTTCGACCTCATCCTGTTCCCGAATCGCGGTCACGGCTTCGGCAGCGAGCCGTACATGATGCGGCGGCGCTGGGACTACTTCGTGACGCACCTGATGGGCGCGCTGCCGCCCGCGGGCTACGAGCTGAAGCCGCCGACCGACACGCCGTAGCCGCGCATGGCCACGTTCGTCGCGGCAATCCGCTCGGCAATCACCTACGCCGTCATTGCCCTGTATGTGGCGGTGGCGGGGACGATCGGCCTCGCCATTGCGGTGCCCTTGAAGCTGAAAGGGGTGCTGTACGAACTCGGGCATGGCGGCGCCGCGCTGGCGCTGGGGCTGTCGGGGATCCGCTACCGCGTCAGCGGCCGGCACCACGTCCCCAAAGGCACGGCGGTGGTCTACTGCTCGAACCACCAGAGCAACGTGGATCCGCCGGTGTTGTACCGCGCGCTGGACCGGCGCCTGCACATCCTGTTCAAGGCGGAGCTGCGGAAGATCCCCATCCTGGGGATTGTGATGGAAACCGGCGGCTTCATCCCGGTTCCGCGCGGGCAGAAAGAAGCAGCGATGGAGGCCATCGACCGGGCGGCCGCGTCCATCCGCAGTGGCAACTCGTTCCTGATTTTCCCGGAAGGCACGCGCAGCCGCACCGCGGACCTCTTGCCCTTCAAGAAGGGTGGGTTCATCATGGCGATCAAGGCGCAGGCGCCAATCGTGCCGGTGGCCGTTTCCGGCGGCCGCGATGCCATGCGGAAGGGGAGTGCCATCATCCGGCCGGTCATGGTCGAGGTGAAGATTGGCGAGGCCGTGCCAACGGCCGGGTACACCGAGGATGACCGCGACCTGTTGATCGCGATTGTCCGGGAACGGATCGAGGCGCTGCTTCGTCACTAGACACGCACCATGGATGTCCTCGTCACCCTCGGACGCACGCTTGGTTTCTCGCTCGCCGCGGGTGTGAACCTCTACGCCACTGTGGCGCTCGTCGGCCTCGCCGCGCGGTTCGGCTGGGTGGCACTGCCCGAGCAGTTCCAGGTGTTCAACAACCCATGGGTGATTGGCATCGCCGCGGTGCTGTACGGCATCGAGTTCTTCGCCGACAAGATTCCGTGGGTCGACACCATGTGGGACGCGGTCCACACGTTCGTGCGGCCGGTTGGCGGCGCGCTGATTGCCGTTGCCGCGCTCGGCGAGGCTTCGCCAACCGTCGAGGGGCTCGTGGCGCTGCTCGGCGGCGCCGTCGCCGCGGGCAGCCATGCCACGAAGGCCGGCACGCGCGTCGCGGCCAACGCCAGCCCGGAGCCGTTCTCGAACTGGGCGCTCAGCCTCTTCGAAGACATCTTCGTGGTCGGGCTGGGTCTCGTCACGTTGAAGTACCCGCTGCTGGCGCTGGGCGTCAGCCTCGTCATCCTGCTGGTGATGATTCTCGCGGCACGCTGGATCTGGCAGCTGCTGCGCCGTCCCTCGGTCACCGCGGCTGTCTGAACGGCCGGCGCGAATTCGCCCGGCCAGGGGCGTTCGGCGGCGTCCATGCTGGGGTAAATTGAGGTCATGCGTCCCCGCCGTTCTTCCACCACCCGTCCGGTCACGCTGTGGCGGGCGCTGGGCGCGTGCGCGTTGGCCGCAGCCCTGGGGGCCATTGCTCCTCGAAGCGCGGCTCTCGCACAGGCGGTCGCGCAGCAGCCTGCTGCCGCGCAGCCCGCGGCACCACAGGACGAAGCGCCGCTGCCGCGCTTCCGCGGGGGCACGAATCTCGTGCGGCTCGACGCCTACGTCAGCGCCGACGGGGAAGCCATCACCGATCTGACGGCCGACGACTTCGAGGTGTTCGAAGACGACACGCCGCAGAAGGTCGAGGGCTTCGAGCTGGTTCGCGCCCGTGGGCCGGGCGCCAACACCGATACCGTGTCATCTCCGAACCCGAACTCGACGCAGGAGCAGCGCGAGGCGGCGCAGGATCCTGCGGCGCGCGTGTTCGTGGTCTTCGTCGACAACGGGCACGTCGGTCTCGGCGGTTCGTTCCGGTCGTCGGAGCCGATTGCGGCCTTCCTCGACAAGGTGGTCGGTCCCAGCGATCTGGTCGGCGTGATGACGCCCGACATCACTGCGGAGAACATCACGCTGACGCGGCGTGGCACCGGCATCGATCGCATGCTGCGCGATGCGTGGACGTTTGGACAGCGCGACCGGCTCAACACCACCGACCCGCACGAGCAGGACATCCAGGCCTGTTATCCGGACGCGGGCTCGACCAGCGGGATTGCGCAGGAGATGATCGAGCGGCGGCGCGAGCAGAAGACGCTGCGCGCGCTCGACGGCATGATCCGTTACCTGGACGGCCTCCGCGAAGAACGGAAGTTCGTGGTGCTGCTGTCGGAAGGCTGGATCCTGTTCCGGCGCAGCGATCAGCTCGCCCGTCCGCTGGGTGGTGCCGTGCCCGGCGGCTCGCAGCCGGTGGGTGTCGGCAGTGACGGACGGCTGACGACTCAGTCCGACGCGCGGAGCAGCAGTGCCGGCGGCATGGACGCATGCGAGCGCGAGCGGGTGATGCTCTCCTACATCGACCACGAGCTCGAGGTGCGTCAGCTGGCCCAGCGCGCCAACCGCGCCAACGTCTCGTTCTATCCCGTGGACCCGCGCGGGCTGACGGCGTTCGATGAATCGCTGGGGACGGGACGACCGCGCTCGATCGAAGACGACCGTCAGCGCCTGGGCGCACGGCAGGATGGGTTGAAGACCCTGGCCGAGCAGACCGACGGTGCCTGGGTGCTGAACACCAATGACACCGCCGGTGGGTTGACCAGAATCCTCGCGGACACCGGCTCGTATTACCTGCTCAGTTACTACTCGACCAACCCCAAGCTGGACGGGCGCTTCCGCCGCATCACGGTCAATGTGAAGCGACCCGAGGCGGAGGTGCGCGCGCGTCCGGGCTACCTGGCGCCGTCCGAAGCGGAAGCCCGCGCCGCCGGCGCCGCGGTTGGAGGCCCCCCCATGCCAGGCGCCCGGCCGACACCTTCCGCGTCGGTGAGCCGAGCGCTGGAAGCCATCATTCCGGGTCGCGGCAACCTGCCGATGCGGATTCAGGCGATCGCGCTCGCCGATCGCGTGCGGGCTGTCATCGAACTCGACCCGGCCACCATGAAGATGCCGGAGTGGCAGACCGGTGGCACCTTGCAGCTGTTCATCGAGTCGGAACGCGGCGGCGCCCCGGTCACGATCGAGGTAGCCATTCCCGCCGGCCAGCGCAGCGTCGTCGTCGAAGGGCCGGACGAAGCGCTGGGGCCTGGACGCTACGTCGTGCGTGCCGAAGCCCGCTCCGAACGAAGCGGGTCCTCGTTGCGCGCATCCACGGACGTCGTCGTCGCGCCAGCGGGTGCGACGATCTCGGGCAAACCGCTGGCGTATCGCCGCGGACCGACGACGGGGCTGGCGTACCTGGCCACCGCGGATCCGCGCTTCCGCCGCACCGAGCGCCTGCGCCTGGAGGTACCCGTGCTGGTGCAGGGCGCCGTCACCGCGACAGGACGGGTGCTGACGCGCGAAGGCCAGCCGCTGCCGCTGCAGGTGACCACGACCGAGCGCACGGACGAGAAGAGCGGCGCGCGCTACCTGGTCGCGGACGTCGCCCTGGCGCCGCTGGCGCAGGGCGATTTCGTGCTCGAGCTCTCGGCCGGCAAGGAATCCGCCACCTACGGGTTCCGCATCATCCCCTAGCTGCCGCCGGTCGTGAAGCTCAGCGCAAATGGTGTCAGCGCCGCGCCCGACGTGCCGCGGATGCCGTCCGACAGACGCAGCCTCACCTCGCGAAAGCGTTCCCACGGCGTCTCCGGGCGAACCGTCACGCTGCGATCCTTGCCGTCATAGGTGGTGGTGAAGCGGATGGCCGGCGGCTCGGGCTCGCCGCGATCGCGCGAATCCTCGACCGAATATTGCAGCGTGATGTTGCCGGCCAGTGTCGACGGATCGAGGTCCGCCGAGAACTGCAGCCGGACGGGGGCGCGCACCGATACGCCCGCCTCGTCCTGGCGAGGCACGTGGAAGATCACTTCCACCGCGGGCTGCGCGGAGACGACTGCCGACGCCAGCATGCCGAGGATCAGCGAGGCGCCAGCGATGCGAGGCATGAGCCTGTTCTGGACCAGGTCTATTCGATCTTCCTCCGCGCGAAGCGCGACAGGATGACGCCCAGGGTCACGAACAACAGCAAGCCGGCCAGCTGACCGCCCGTGCCCTCGGCGTGCAGGAAGGGCAGCGCGTTGCCGATCGACTGGAACGGGCCGAGCATGTCGGCGCCGTAGAGCACCGCGTAGAGAATGCCGGCCAGCGATCCGCCGGCGATCAGGCCTGAGCTGAAGAGCGTGCCCGAGCTGAGATCCGAGTCGCTGGTCACGCCAGTTCCGCGCTCCACCCACCACCGCACCATGCCACCGGCGAAGATGGGCGCGGTGGTCGCGATGGGCAGATACGCACCGACGGCGAACGACAGCGAGTGGACGCCGCACAGTTCGAGCGTCACCGAGATGAACACGCCGACGAGCACGAGGCCCCAGGGTAGATTCTGCGACAGCAGGCCCTTGATCAGCGTGGCCATCAGCGTCGCCTGCGGCGCCGCCACGTCAGCCGAGCCGATGCCGAACACCCGGTGCATGTAGAGCACCGTCATGCCGATCACGAACGACGAGGTGACGACGCCGATAGCGAGTCCCATCTGCTGATGGATCGGCGTCGCGCCGACGATGTAGCCGGTCTTCAGGTCCTGCGAGGTGTTGCCGGCATTGGCCGCGGCGATGCAGACGATGGCGCCCACCGAGAGGGCGACCGGGCCGTAGGCATCGCCGGTCCAGCCGAGCGCGACGAAGATCACGCAGGTGATGATCAGCGTCGCGATGGTCATGCCAGAGATCGGGTTCGACGAAGAGCCGATCAGCCCCGTGATGCGGGACGACACCGTCGCGAAGAAGAAACCGAAGAGCACGATCAGGACCGAGACGAGGATGTTGCCCTGCGTGGGCAGGCCGGGCATGACCACGAGGAAGATGGCGAGTGCGAGAGACCCGACCAGCACCACCATCAGCGGCATGTCACGCTCGGTGCGCAGCTGCACGCCGCCAGCCGCGGCGCCAAAGCCCTTGAGACCCTCGCGTGCCGAGGCGGCAATGGTCGGGAGCGTGCGGCCCAGGGTGATGAGGCCCGCCGCGAGCACCGCGCCGGCGCCGATGTAGCGGATGTAGGCGCTCCAGATCTGGCCGGGGCCCATTTCCGAGATGAGGAACGGCAGGCCCGTGTCCGGATTGTTCGCGAAGTTGGGGTGAATCGGCGGGAACGGCGTGGTAATCGCCGCGCCGAGCAGCGACAGCAGCGGCAGCAGCACCAGCCACGACAGCACACCGCCGGCGACCATCGTCCCGGCGATGCGCGGCCCGATGACGTAGCCCACGCCCATGTACTCCGGAGAGATGTCGACGTTCAGCGTGGCGTTCGGGAACTGGCTGGTGCGCGCGGTGGAGTAGCCCACCTCGGTGAGGAACAGATTGAAGATCCACGAGAGCGACTTCCACAGCGCGCCGATGCCCAGGCCAGCGAAGACGAGCCCCGCGAGCTTGCCGCCGCGCTCGCCGGCGACCAGCACTTCGGCGCAGGCGGTGCCCTCCGGATAGGGAAGCACGCCGTGCTCCTTCACTATGAGCGCGCGCCGCAGCGGCACCATCATCAGCACGCCGAGGATGCCGCCGGCGAAGGCGAGCATCGTGATCTGCGTGTAGTTGAAGTACTTGGGACCGTCGGGGAGCAGGAAGATGAGCGCCGGCACGGTGAAGACCACGCCGCCGGCCACCGACTCGCCGGCCGACCCGATGGTCTGGACGATGTTGTTCTCGAGGATCGTCGATCCTCCCAGGTGCTTCAGCACCGAGATCGCGAGGACGGCGATGGGGATGGAGGCGCTGACCGTCAGCCCCGCCCGCAGCCCCAGATACACCGTCGACGCGCCAAACAGCAGGCCGAAGAGGACGCCCAGGAAGATTGCCTTGGCGGTGAATTCAGCCATCGATTGCGACGCCGGGACATAGGGCTGGAAACCTTTCGGGGTGTCGGCCATGGCCGGGATGATAGCAGGCCCCGGACTTTGCTATCCTGAGTGTCCTTGTGAATTCAGCGAACAAGCGGAAGGGGGCGTCGGAACAGGTGTCCGAGCTCACCACCAATCGCCTGTCGGTCTACCTCCGGTCCCTCAACCAGCTGGAAGCCGCCGGTGTCGAGACGATTTCCTCGCAGGCGCTCGCCGAGCAGTTCCACCTGAATGCGGCGCAGATCCGCAAGGATTTGGCCTATTTTGGCGAGTTCGGGGTCCGCGGCGTTGGCTACTACATCAAGGACCTGAAGCGGCACCTGCGGCAGATCCTCGGGCTCGATCGCAAGCTGAAGGTGGCCGTGATGGGCGCGGGCAACCTCGGTCTGGCGCTGGCCGATTATCCCGGCTTCCGCCGCGAAGGCTTCGAGATCGTGGCGATGTTCGATGCCGCCGATGCCAAGATCGGCGACGAATCGAGGAGCGGCGTGCCGATCTTCGACATCCGCGAGCTCCGGAAGTTCGCCAGGCGCGAGCACATCGACATCGCGGTGATCGCCGTGCCCGCCGAATCCGCGCAGCCGGTGGTGGATCTGGTGGTCGCGGCTGGCGTGAAAGCCGTCCTCAACTTCTCGCCCGGGGCGCTCAAGGTGCCGCCAGGCGTGAAGCTGAAAAGCGTGGACCTGACGGTCTCGCTCGAGAGCTTGTCCTTCTATCTGGCGCAGGGGGCCGACGGTGGGGAGTAAGAAGACTCGGACGGGAGTCGGGAGTAGGCAGCCGGGAGTCGGGAAGCCGGCGAGCCTCACTCCACGATTGACTCACGTCGGCGCGGACGGCACCGCGCGGATGGTGGACGTCGGCGACAAGGCCGTCACCGCGCGCGAGGCGGTGGCGCGGGGCAGCATCACCATGTCGGCCGAGGCCCGCAGACTCATCCGCACCGGGGCCGTGAAGAAAGGGGATCCGCTGCAGGCGGCGCGCCTCGCCGGCATCATGGCCGCGAAGCGGACCAGCGCGCTCATCCCGCTCTGCCACCCCTTGCTGCTCTCGCACATCTCGGTCGAGCTCACCGCCACCCGCACGGGGTACACCATCGAATCACGCGTCCGCACCTCGGGCCAGACCGGCGTGGAGATGGAGGCGCTCACCGCCGTGGCCGTCGCGGGCCTCACCATCTACGACATGCTGAAGGCGGTCGACAAGGCGATGGTGATTGGAGAGATCCGGTTGATGGAGAAGCGCGGCGGGAAGAGTGGGGAGTATCGGAGGTCTTAGGTCTTAGGTCTTGAGGCTTGAGGCTTGGGGCCTGGGGCTTGGGGCGGGAGCCGGGCGCGTGCATGTTCTGATCTCGATCCAGCAGCGTGTGCCGCAGTGGCAGATTCCCGAGGCGGCGGCCCGTTCGCTCGTCTCGCGGTTTCCGGACGTGCGCTTCACCTATGCCACGACCGAGGACGAACGCGCTCGCGGGCTCGAGGCGGCCGATGCGGCCTATACCTGGCTCCTGAACGCGGCGGAACTGGCGCGGGCGCCGCGGCTGCAATGGGTGCACAGCTCCGCCGTGGCAGTGGAGACGTTCTGCCTGCCCGAGATGTTCGCGCGCGGCATCCGCGTCAGCAACACTCGCGGCGTGCAGGCCGTGCCCATTGCCGAACACGTGCTGGCCGTGCTGTTCGCCTTCGCCAAGCAGATCCCATTCACCCTCGCCAATCAGCAGCAGGCGCGCTGGGCGCAGCACGAGTATGTCGGCGCCCGCCTGCCCTGGCTGCTGAAAGGGCGCACCCTCGGGTTGATTGGCGTCGGCACGATTGGCGCGGCGCTGGCCTCACGTGCCGAGGCGCTGGGCATGCGGGTCGTGGCGCTGCGGCGCAGGGCTGACGCAGCCGAGGTGCCGGGCGTGACCCGCGTCTACGCGCGGGACGAGTTGCACACGATGCTCGGGACGAGCGACGCCGTGGTAATCGCCGCGCCGCTGACGCCCGACACCGAAGGACTGATCGGACGCGACGCCATCGCGGGCATGAAGGCGGGGGCGGTGCTGGTCAACGTCGGCCGCGCGCGCATCCTCGACACCGATGCGCTGATCGAGGCGCTGCACGCCGGCCATCTCTCCGGCGCTTCACTCGATGTTTTCCCCGAGGAACCGCTGCCGCCGAATCACCCGCTGTGGTCGTGCCCCAACGTGATCCTCACGCCGCACACCTCCGGCTTCCGGCAGGGACACTGGGACGAGGTGATCGACGTCTTCGCCGACAATCTCGAGCGCTATCGCCGTGGCGAGCCGCTGCGATATGAGGTCAAGGCAGACCTCGGCTACTGAGTGACTGTGAGATCTGGAAATGTGGTGAGCTGGTGAGCTCGTGATCAGGCGCTGCGGGCGCCCCGTGCCGGCGCGCCCGGTTCAACTTTGAACTCTTGAACTCTTGAACTCTTGAACTTTGAACTTTGAACTGCTTAGAACATGGTCGCCGTGGGCACGGGCCACCAGCGCAGTTGGACCTTGCCGATGATGTACTTCTTGGGCACGAAGCCCCAGTGGCGGCTGTCGGAGCTGTTGTTCCGGTGGTCGCCCATCACGAAGTAGTAGCCCTCGGGAATCACCTGCGGGCCCCAGTCGTCGTGGCTGCGATACTCCGGTGGCACCTGGTCGTCGGGCACGGGGACGTCGTTCACGTACACGCGTCCGTCCACCACGCGCACCGTGTCGCCCTCTTCGGCGATCACGCGCTTCACGAACGACTTGTCCGGGTTCAACGGGTAATAGAGCATGACGATGTCGCCACGCTGGGGATCCGCGAGCCGGTAGGCGAGCTTGTTGACGATCAGGCGATCCTGGTCGGCCAGCGTGGGGGCCATGCTCTGGCCCTCGACGCGCGCCACCTGGAATCCGAAGGTCACGATCAGCGTCGCGTACACGGCGGCCGACGCCAGGGTCTTCACCCAGGCGACGAACTCGTCCCGCCACACATCGAGGCGCAGTCCCGACGGCTCTGGACCTGGTGTGGCGACGACCGGCCCGGGCGCCGACACTGGTGTGAGCGGCGCGACGGCCTCGAACTGGAACCTGGAAGGACTGTCTTCATCGCCGGGGTCGGCGAATGCTACAGCTTCAGGTACTCCCGGAGCCGCCGCGTCTGCGACCGGCTGACTGGGATCTCGGTCGCTTTCGCGTCCTTCATCCTGAGGATGTAGTTCCTGCTGAACCAAGGGACGATCTCCTTGATCTTGTTGATATTGACGAGGTGCGAACGGTGCACCCGCCAGAAGACGGCCGGATCGAGTCTGGCCTGCAATTCGTCGAGGGTCCGATCGTTCGACGTACCGGACACCTGCCCAGTCACAATATTAATCGAATCGTCCACCACCGACGCGTACAGGATCTCGTCGGCCTGAAGAAGCACGAAACGTTCGCCTACTTTGACGGCCACCTGGGTCGGCCGGTTCGCGGTCGCCATCAGCCGCACCAGCCGATCCAGCTGATCCGCCAGCGGTACGGCGTCCGGCCGGCGGGCACGGGCCCGATTCACCGCCTGGGCCAGCCGCGCCGCCTCGACCGGCTTCAGCAGGTAGTCCACGGCGTTGACCTCGAAGGCCTCCACGGCGCGTTGGTCGAACGCCGTCACGAAGACGATGGCCGCTGTCGTCCCTGCCTCGTGGAGTTGGCGAACCACATCCAGCCCCGTCAGCCCCGGCATCTGGATGTCCAGAAACGCCACATCCGGGTCCAGGCGGGCGATGGCCTCAACGGCCTCCATCCCGTTGGTGGCCTGGCCGACGACTTCCACGCCCTCGAGCTGGCCGAGGAGGAAGCACAACTCTTCCCTCGCGAGCTGTTCGTCATCGGCGACGACGGCGGTGAGCGGCTGGCCGTTCATGACGCAAGCTTCTTTCGGGGGGCGGCGGCGAGCGGAATCTCGACGTGTGCCAGAGCACCTCGACCGGGTGCGCCGGAGAGGACGAGCCGGCCCGAGGCGCCGTAGAGGACCCGCAGGCGCTCGTGCACGTTGTTCAGCCCGATGCCGCTCGAGAGAGCCGAGGGCAGCCGCTCGTCGGAAATGCCCAGCCCATCGTCTTCGACCTCGATGATCGCGGTGTCTCCGTCACGCCACGCTCGCAGCGTGATGGAGCCGGCGCCGACCTTCCGCGACAGCCCGTGCTTGATGGCGTTCTCGACGAGGGGTTGCAGCAGCATGCTCGGGACAACGATGTCGAGCGTCTCGGGGGCAATGGCCTTCATGACCGTGAGGCGCGGCCCGAAGCGAATCACCTCGATCGAGAGGTATTCGTCGATGGCCTCGAGCTCCTCGCGCAGCGTGACGAACTGTTCGTCACTGCGCATCAGCTTGCGCAGCAGCCCCGAAAGCTTCTGGATCACCATCCGGGCGGTGTCGGGCTGCGAGCGGATGAGCGACGAGACCGATGCCAGGGTGTTGAAGAGGAAGTGCGGGTTGATCTGGCTTTTCAGCGCTTCCACCTTGGCCGCGAGCAGCAGTTTCTCCTGCTCCTGGAGCCGGTGCTCGATGCGGGCGTTGTTCCAGATCTTGATGGGCGTCGAGACGGTGAGCACTGTGGCCACGTAGACGGCGACCGAGAGCCAGAGCGAGTCCCCGTACAGGAAGAACAGGCGCTCCTCGCCGAACCGGAGGCCCACCGTCTGCCGGATGAGCTCCAGGCCAATCAGGCCCAGCAGCAGCACCACCTGCCAGTTGACCTGCGGCGTGCGGATCATCCGCCAGAGATGTCCCGGCAGGCTGAAGAACATGAACGGCGAGAAGCTCCAGATGTCTTCCTTGGGGCAGGCCTCGCGGAGGCCCCCGCCGGCGAAGCCGCAACCCACGGCAAACGGGAGAGCGCCATACTCGCCGCCGATGAGGCCTGGCATCCCCATGCAGGCGCCGACGATCGCGCCCGTATACGGGCCGGCGATCAGGCCCGCCAGGAACGCCCCTTCGAGGGTCAGGTCGGCCGCTTCGTAGTTCAGCAGCAGGCGCGCCGCGACCCCCGCGGTGAAGGGGATGATGAGACTGGCGGCGAACACCAGCCGGTCGGGCCAGTTGCGCTGCTCGAAGATGAGGATGTGGCGGAAACGCCGATAACGGGCGAGCATCGTGGCCAGCGCCGCCATCACCGCCAGCTTCACGATGAGCGTGGTGAGGAGGAACTGCCCGGCGGATAAGAACTTGGGTTCCTGCAGCACGGCGGGTGTTCCACCGGAAATGGTATCATTTTGGCTATGATCCGCCCGCTCGTCGAAGGCTTTGCCCTTACTTTCAGGCACCTGTTCCGGCGCCCCATCACGGTGAACTACCCCGACGTGAAGGTCCCCATGTTCCCCAAGTACCGCGGGAAACAGGTCCTGATGCGCGACGAGAACGGCCTGGAGAAGTGCGTGGCCTGCGGGCTGTGCGCGGTGGCGTGCCCGGCTGACGCAATCTACCTCGAGGCCGCCGAGAACGACGGCACCGTGATGGCCGGCCCGCGCTACGCGTCGGTCTACCAGATTCACAAGACGCGCTGCATCTTCTGCGGCTACTGCGAGGAAGCCTGCCCGGTCTCGGCCATCTTCATGGGCAAGGACTACGAGCTGGCCGTCTACAGCAAAGACGACTTCATCTGGGACAAGACCGAACTGCTGGTCCCGGCTGCGGCCGGCGAGCACGCGCCCGTCCAGGGGCGCTAGTTGAAACCATTCCTCGACGCGCTCGCCGAGCGCGTCCTCGTCTGCGACGGCGCGATGGGGACGATGCTGTACGGCAAGGGCGTCTTCATCAATCGCTGCTTCGAGTCGCTCACGCTGAGCGAGCCGGCGCTCGTGCGCGATGTGCACGATCAGTACCTGCGTGCCGGCGCGGACGTCATCGAGACCAATACGTTCGGCGCCAACCGCATGAAGTTGCGCGCGTTCGGCCTGGGCAACCGCGTGAGCGAGATCAACCGGGCGGCTGCGGTCCTGGCGCGCGAGGCGCGTGACGCCGCGTCGGGGGAGCCCAGGGCGTATGTCGCCGGAGCGATCGGCCCGCTCGGCGTGCGGGTCGAGCCCTGGGGCAAGACCGGCGTGGACGAGGCGGAGTCGATGTTCCGCGAGCAGGCCGAGGCGCTGCTGGCGGGCGGTGTCGACCTGTTCATGCTCGAGACCTTCCGCGACCTGAACGAAATGGGCGCGGCCATCGCCGCCGTCCGCTCGGTGTCGGACCTGCCGATCGTTGCGCAGATGACGACCGAAGAGGATGGCAACAGCCTGGACGGCACGCCCCCCGAGCAGTTCGCACCCGCGCTGGTTGCGCGCGGCGCGCACGTGGTGGGCTTGAACTGCAGCGTCGGGCCCGCGCCGATGCTCGAGACCCTCGAGCGGATGAGTGAAGTGGTCAGCGTGCCATTGGCGGCGCAGCCCAACGCGGGCAAGCCGCGGGACATCGAGGGCCGTAACCTCTATCTGTGCTCGCCGGACTACATGGCGTCGTATGCGCGGCGGTTCGTGTCCCTCGGCGTCCGCCTGGTCGGTGGGTGCTGCGGCACCACGCCCGACCACATCCGCCAGATTCAGCTCGCGGTGAAAGCGATGGCGCCCGGCGTGGCCCGTCGCGATGCCCCGGCCACCGAGGTCCGGACGCCGCTCGCCAGTCAGCCGCATGCGCAGCCGCCCGTGCCGCGCGCGGATAAATCCGGGCTGGCCAGCAAACTCGCCGCCGGTCAGTTCGTCACCATCGTCGAGGTGCCGCCGTCGCGCGGACACGATGCCACGGAAGGGGTGGCCGCGGCCTGCGCGTTACGCGACCACGCGGTGGACGTCGTCGCGGTTCCGGACGGTCCGCGGAGCGGCGCGCGGCTGAGCGCCCTCTCGCTGGCCGTCATCCTGACCCAGCAGCACGGCATCGAGACGCTGCTCCAGTACTCGTGCCGCGACCGCAACCTGCTGGGGATCCAGTCGGATCTGCTGGGGGCGCACGCGCTCGGGTTGCGGAACCTGCTGGGCATCACCGGGGATGCGCGCAGCCTGGGCGACATTCCCGACGCGACCGCGGTCTTCGACGTGGATTCGATCGGCCTGACCAACGTCGTGAACCGGCTGAACCATGGGCTCGACATCGGCGGGCAATCGATCGGGGCGCCGACTCGCTTTCACGCCGGCGTGATGGCGAACCCTTCCCGCGACCTGGATCAGGAACTGAAGCGGCTGGAATACAAGGTCGAGGCGGGCGCCGAGTTCGTAGTCACCCGTCCGATTTTCGACGTGCAGGCCTTTGAGCGGTTCCTGCAGCGCGTGGAGCCCTTTCGCATCCCGATCGTCGTCGGGCTCTGGCCGTTCGACAGCGCCCTGAACGCCGAGTTCATGGCCAACGAGGTGCCAGGGGTGACCGTGCCCGAGGCGCTCGTGGAACGGATGCGCCGGGCGGCCAGCGCCGAGGCGGCAGATGCCGAAGGAGTGGCAATTGCCCGCGAATTGCTGCGAAGCCTGCGTCCCATGGCACAGGGAGTGCATATATTTACCCAGTCCGGCAAGGTCGATCGGGCCTTCGACGTCCTGGCCTGACCCCCGAACGTTCGTTCGGGGGCCCGTCACAACTCTGATATAGTCCGGAACGGTCGCGGAGGGCGCATGGCCTTGTTGGATCAGCACAGAACCGGTACCACGGGGGGCGACACCGCCACTCGCGCTCTCTCGGTGACGGTCGTCGAGAACGCGTTCGTCGAACGCGTCTACCAGAAACTGGCAGGCGTCTACGACTACACGTTCGGCCCCACGCTCCATCCGGGTCGCCTCGAAGCCATCGAGAAAATGCGGATTCACCCTGGCGACGACGTCCTGGAAGTGGGCGTCGGGACCGGCATCAACCTCTCGCTCTACCCCAGAAGCTGCACCATCACGGGCGTCGACCTGTCGTCGAAAATGCTCGAAAAAGCCCAGCACCGCATCGTCAGCAAGGGCTTGACCCACTGCCGGGTGATGGAGATGAACGCCGAGCAGATGGCGTTCGCCGACAATTCCTTCGACGTGGTGTACGCGCCCTACGTGATCAGCGTGGTGCCGGACCCGGTGAGAGTGGCGCGCGAGATGTACCGAGTGTGCCGTCCCGGGGGTCGGGTGGTCATCCTCAACCATTTCATGAGCACCAACCCGGTGCTGTCGAAGATCGAGCGGGCGATTTCGCCCATGACCGTGCACATCGGCTTCAAGGCCGATCTCGACCTCGAGGGGTTCCTCGCCCAGGCCGAGCTCAAGCCCATCTCGATCGAGAAGGTCAACGTCCCGAAGATGTGGACGCTCGTGACCTGCGTCAAACCCAAGAACTAGCGCAGCCGCTGCTCAGCTTCGGCGCCGTCGCCCACGTCGGCGCACGGGCGGTCCGGTCTACGTCCGCGCCGGCCCGAACGGGTTCTCCAGCGACGGGCTCTGCGGCGTCATCAGTTCCGCACCCGACTCCGTAATCACCATGTCGTCTTCCAGCCGGATGCCGAACTCGCCGGGGATGTAGATCCCCGGTTCGTCGCTGAAGGTCATGCCGGGCGCCAGCGGCAGGGTGTTCCCCTTCACGAGGTACGGCCATTCGTGTCCATCCATGCCCATGCCGTGGCCCACGCGGTGGGTGAAGAACTTGTAGTCCGGGCCATAGCCGGCGTCGACGATGACCTTGCGTGCGGCGGCGTCGACGGCCTCACAGGGCACGCCCGGGCGGGCGGCCTGCAACGCGGCGGTCTGCGCACGGTATTCGATGTCGAAGACCTGCTTCATCTTGTCGGTGGGCTTGCCCAGCACGAACGTCCGGCTCAGATCCGAGGCATAGCCCTCGACGCTGCAGCCGCCGTCGATCAGCAGGATGCTGCCTTCGCGGACCACCTGTGGCGTGAGCGAGCCATGAGGAAGGGCCGAGTACTGACCGACCTGGACCCCTGCGCCACCCTCGAAGCCGAGCTGGCGGTGGGCGAGGGCGACGAGGTCGGCGAAGTCGTCCTGGGTCATGCCGTCCTTCAGCGCCTTCCAGGCCGCTTCGTAGGCCTTGAGCGTGACCTGTGAGGCCAGCCGCATCAGCGCCAGTTCATGCGCGTCCTTCACCACGCGGCAACCGGCCGTGATCGGCGTGCCGCTGGTGAGCTTCACGGTCGGCGCCGCCTGGGACACACTGTCGCTGAACACGAAGCGGACCGTTTCTTCGATACCGAGTTGCCCGGTCGCGATGCCGCGATCCTTGAGGCCCTGCGCCACGCGCTCGTACGGGTTCTCGTGCTCTTCCCAGGTCCGCACGTCGGCGGACGCGCCGAGCGGCCCGTTGGCGATCTGCTCGCGGGCGCGGTCTTCCTCGAAGGCAGGGCAGACGTAGAAAGCCTCGCCCTTGACGGGCAGCACCATGGCGAAGAGCCGCTCGCTGAGGCCCCAGCGCATGCCGCTGAAGTAGACGAGCGATGTGCCGCCGGTGAGCATCAGCGCATCGATCTTGCGTTCAGCCATCAGGCGGCGCGCTTTCTCAATGCGCCCGCGCCGTTCGTCAGCGGTGATGGGCGACGCCTGAGCGCGCATCGACGTGAGCGCGGCGATCGAGGGCGGCAACGCCGCCGCCGCGGCGGGCACGGCCGCCGGCTGGGCGCTGGCCGGAGCTTCGGTGTTGCAGGCCGTGGCGAACGACGCGCCTGCGGCCAGCGATCCCATCTTCACGAATGAACGGCGGTTCAACATCGCTACATCATACTCAGGAGAAGTGCGGCGGCAACCTCGGCGCCGTCGACCCGTGGTCGCTCGGCGGGTGCGGGCTGCGCGAGCAGCGCATCCAGGTGCGGCCCCCAGTCGCCGGCGAACAGGGCGCCGTGATCGATGAAGCCGGCGCGCAGGTACCGCGGCAGCCCCGCCACCAGCACGTCGTACTCCGCGAACTCGCCGCGCGACGTGTAGAGCAGGGCGGTCTGGTTCGCCACGCACTCCGCGATGATGCCGTATCCCGGCTTGCTGACCACCACGTCCATGGCGTGGACGATGTCCTCGTACAGGAACCCGCGGGCGTACATCTCGGGCTCATCGAGGGGGATCAGGCTTCCGGTGCGCCCGACCTCGCCGAGCGATCGCGCGCCCATCGGGGTGGTGCCCGTCATCAGGATGCTCCAGTTCCCGACGCGCGTCAGCGCGGTCATGTCGAGGCCATCGACCCCGTAGCCGCCGAACGAGACGAGTGCGATCGGTCGATCGAGAGGCAGGCCGAACGCACGCCGCACCTCGTCGCGATCCCGCCGCGATCGGCGGGCGATGAACGGCAGGTCGACGATCGTCCGGAAGGTCTCGAAGCCGCCCCAGAGCGGGAGGCGCAGTGCCAGGTCAGCCGTTCCGTAGACCTCGCCGATTTCGCGCGAGACGTCGGCGGCATCGGGGTAGGCCGAGTAGATCCAGTCCCACGTGAAGTTGCTCATGGCGACGGCGGGCAGGCCCGCGGCATGGGCCGCGGCAATGCCCAGCGGCGGGATGTCGGCGAGCACCATCGTGGCGCCGTGGGCGCGGAGCACCGCCGCTTCCGCGTCGACGCGGGCGGGGAAGTCACGCATGAAGGAGCGGGCCTGTCGCACCGTCTCATCCGTGTCGAGATGCAGGCTGCCGATCTGCACGGCTCCGGTGTCGCACTCGACGGGCTCGAGCGTCACGGCCGGCCTCGCCGTGCGGGCGAAGAGCCAGGGCGCCACCGCACTTCTCACGACCAGGCGGACGTCCGGCGCGCGGTCGGCAATGGCGTTCAGCAGCTCGATGGTGCGGGACGCGTGGCCGAATCCGTGTCCCGAAATATACGTAACAAGCGTTCTCACCAAACCGGTTCCATTCGTCCCACCGAACGCGCCGCCGCGCTGCATGGTACCACTGTGGGCTGGCTACAATAATTGCCGCAGTCGTTCTTTCTCTTCAGATGGTTTCCAACAGGTCCTCAGGATGTGGAGGCTTCAGGGGAGGGTGTGTATGTCCGCGATTCGTCGCGTTTGCCTGAGTGTGATGATGCTGGTGGGCATCGTGTCCACCGCGATGGCGCAGCAGACCGGCGCGCTGGCCGGCACGGTGCGCGATGCGCAGGGCGGTGTGCTGCCCGGCGTGACGGTGACCGCCACCGGTGGTACCGCGGCCCCTCGGTCGGCGGTTACCAACGAACAGGGGCTCTATCAGCTGTCGGGCCTGACGCCGGGCACCTACAGCGTGGCGTTCGAGCTGACCGGGTTCAGCTCGCAGAAACAGGAAGAAGTGCTGGTGCAAGTCAACCGCACCACGCGCATCGACGTCGAGCTCGGCGTCGGCACCTTGCAGGAGACCGTCACCGTCAGCGGCGCGTCTCCCGTCGTCGACGTCAGCTCCACGACCACGCAGACCAACATCAACAAGGACCTCTACGAGTCGATTCCCACCGGCCGCAATCCCTGGGTGATGGCGGGGCTCGTGCCCGGCGTGGTCACCGGTCGGCTGGACGTGGGTGGCACCGAGGGCATGCAGCAGTACAACCTCGAGGCCTTCGGGTCGGCCGACAGCCAGAAGTCGTTCAGCATCGACGGGCTCAAGACCAATTGGCCCGGCGGCAGCGGCGGCGCCACGATGCAGTACTACGGCTTCGAGATGTACGAGGAATACAACATGCAGACGGCCTCGGGCAACGCTGAGAGCGATGTCAGCGGCGTCTACATGAACATGGTCACGAAGTCAGGCGGCAACCGCTTCACCAGCGACCACAACTTCTACTTCATGAACGACGCGCTGCAGGGAGACAACGTCGACGACGATCTCTGCCGGCAGCTCGGGCTGCAACCGGGGTGCGAGAACCAGACCGGCGCGGCTGGCAATCCGATCGACCTCTCGTACGATTGGAGCTCCACGCTGGGCGGCCCCATCGTCCGCGACAAGGCCTGGTTCTTCGGCGCCTTCCGCCTGTGGCGGCTGGACCAGCTGCAGATCGGCGCGCGCAACGCCGACGGCACCCAGGCCATCGACGACAACGACATCAAGAACTTCATGGGCAAGGCGACGTGGCAGACCACGTCCAACATGCGCACCTCGTTGATGTTCAACCGCAACATCAAGAACCGCTATCACCGCCGCGACTCGCCCTACCTGTTCGTGGAGGACAAGGCGACGGTGCTGCAAGATCAGCCGGCGCAAAATTTCGTCGCGCAGTACAACCACGTCCTCGGCAGGAGCATCGTGGTCGACGCCCGCGTCGGCAGCATGTGGGGCACGTTCCCGAGCCGCTACCAGTCCGAGGTCGGGCCCGACGACATCGCGCTCCGCGACGTCGCCACCAACCAGCGGTTCAACGCGGCCGAAACCCAGTCGCTCAATCCGAACTACCGGATTCAGGCGAACGGCACGGTCAGCTACTTCCTCTCGAACTTCGGGCGTGGCAGCCACGACCTGAAGGGCGGGCTGCAGCTGTCGTGGGAGAAGATGGAGTACGAGCGCATCCGCAACGGCGACATCCTGCTCGAGATGCGCAACGGCGCGCCCTTTCAGGGCCAGATCGCGAACACGCCGATCAACTCGGACCACCGCCTGGAGACCTGGGGGGCGTTCCTGCAGGACCGCTGGACGCTGGGCCGCGCCACGCTCAACCTCGGCGTGCGCATGGACGGGACCTCCGGATACCTACCGGCGCAGTCGAGTCCTTCCGGCACCTATGTCGGCGAGCGCTCGTTCGGCAAGATCGACGTCTACTCCTATGCCTTCAACATCGCGCCACGGCTGGGCATTTCCTACGATCTGTTCGGGAACGGCAAGACCGCGGTGAAGGCCTACTACGGGCGGTTCTACAACCAGTTCGGCTCGGAGATTCTCGAAACCGCCAACCGTAATGCGCTGGCATTCCTCAACGTGCAGTGGACGGACCGCGACGGCGACCGGCAGCTGGATGCCGGCGAGCTCGGCACCATCCCGACGTTCACGGCGGGCCTGTTCCCGTCGGTGGACGGCGACGCCAACCGCCCGTACAGCGACGAGATCAACGCCGGCATCGAGCACCAGCTCGTCCCCAATCTGGCGGTGGGGGTCAGCTATCATCGCCGTCAGCACCGCGACGGCCTGGGTGTGATCGACCGCGCGCGGCCGAGCAGCGCCTACACCCCGGAGTTCGCCACCTTCACCGACGTCGACGGCGTGTCGAAGGAGATCACCATCTACAAGCTGCGGCCCGAGTTCGGCAGCCTGCGTGATCGCGTCATCACCAACGTGGACGTCCTGCAGAGCGACTACGACGGCGTGCAGTTCGATGTGCAGAAGCGCATGTCTAACCGGTGGCAGGTGCTGGCGGGGCTCTCGCTGCAGACGCACAAGGGTTTCGACCACAGCGGCACGTTCTCGAATCCGGACGGGACGCGCGACTTCAACAACCCGAACTACCTGCTGAACCGGGACGACGGCTCGGTGTTCATCGAGTTGCCGTGGACGTTCACCTTGTCGGGGAGCTATGTGCTGCCCTGGTGGGACATCATCACCTCAGCCAAGTACACGGCGCGTGACGGCGACCCGCTGATTCGCGAGGCGGTGTTCTCGTTCACCAACCCCACCACGTCGCAACCCAGCGAGACGATCCGGGTGGCGCAGCGCGGCGAAGACCGCACCGAGACGGTCACCAAGTTCCTCGACCTCCGCTTCGCCAAGCGGTTCCAGGCCGGGCGCTCGAACATCGAGGGGACGGTAGATCTCTTCAACCTGCTGAACGCCAATCACGTGCTCGGTCAGGTGACCACCGTGGGCGCGACCTGGGGGCGCCCGAACCGCATTTTGACCCCGCGGATCGTCCGTTTCGGCATCACCGCCCGCTTCTAGGCGGCGCCGGAGCCATCCCCGGCGGGCATCGAATGCGTCCTGCAAGGCGCCTCGATGCCCGTCGCGGATGGGCTGTGGGCCGTCCGGCCCGCCCATCACTCTGGCTTCTCGAATCCACCCAACTTTTCTCGGCCTCAGGGACGGGGTTTTCCGATAGAGTGTCGGGGCACACGTTTGCCTTTGGCGCATGCATTGCTCGCGCGCCATGTCTAGAGGGGATGAATATGATGAGACTCTCGCGCCTCCTTGTCGGGGCGCTTTGCTTGCTTCTGGCATCGACGGCGTATGCCCAGCAGACCGGTTCGATTACCGGTACGGTATCTGACACGAGCGGCGCAGTACTGCCGGGCGTGGTCGTCAGCGTCGAAGGCGCAAACCTGATCGGCGGCGCCCAGACCTACACGACGGACGCGACCGGCACCTACCGCTTCGACCGGCTGCCTCCCGGCGACTACAACGTCAAGTTCGAACTGCAGGGCTTCAAGACCGTGGAGCGCAACGCGGTCCGCATCAACGCGGCGTTCGTCGCGTCCATCAACGCCAAGCTCGAAGTCGGCAGCCTGGAGGAGACCATCACGGTCACCGGCCAGTCGCCCGCGGTCGACGTCCGGTCGAACGTGCAGCAGACGGTAATGAGCCAGGAGATTCTCGAGGGCGTGCCGACCGGGCGCGACCCGTGGTCGCTGGCCAAGCTCATCCCCGGCGTGCAGGTGGCCACCTATGACGTGGGCGGCACGCAGTCGATGCAGCAGAGCAGCATGTCGGCGCACGGCTCCAACACCAACGACGTCAGCTACAACATCGACGGCGCCACGGTGAACTGGCCCGGCGGCGGCGGCGGCGCGACGATGATGTACTACGACCAGGGCATGTTCGAAGAGGTCAACTACATGACCTCGGCCATTCCCGCGGAAACCCTGGCGGGCGGCGTGTCCATCAACATGGTCACCAAGGCCGGTGGCAACCAGTGGAAGGGCAATGCCCGCTACTCGTTCGCCAACGACGATCTGCAGTCCGAGAACTGGGCCGACACGCAGCAGGTCAACCCGAACTTCCTCGGCAACCCGACGCTGAAGACCTACGACTTCAACCTCTCGGGCGGCGGCGCCATCGTCCAGAACCGCCTGTGGGTGAACGGCACCTACCGCAAGTGGGTGGTGAACAAGCTGGTCAACGCCCGCAACCCCGACGGCACCCAGGCGCTGGACGACAACGACCTGAAGAACTACTCGGGCAAGGCCGTGGGCCAGATCACCCCGAACAACAAGCTGTCGGTCTCCTATCTCTGGAACGACAAGATCCGCGGTCACCGCCGCGACACGCCGCCGGAGTTCATGCCCGACGAGGCCTCGCTCGTGCAGACCAATCCGGTGCAGACCACGCAGGTGAAGTACACGGGCATCAAGAGCCGCATGGTGTTCGAGTCGAACTTCTCGGTGATGGACGGCCAGACCAACTACCTCTATCAGCCTGGCACGCCGGCCGACGCCATCCGCCGCGTCGACAACGCGCGCTCGGAAGGCACCATCGCGGCGACCCGCGAAGAGCACCAGCCCAACTCGCGCCACCAGTTCGACAACGTCTTCACGGTGGGCAAGAGCGGCTGGGGCGGCGAGCACCTGTTCAAGGGCGGCGTCCAGTGGGGCCGTCTCTACTACGAGTCGCAGTACTCGGTGCAGGGCGATCACTACGTCGAGTACAACAACTTCGTCCCGACGCAGATCCGCCAGTTCAACACTCCCAACGTCTCGAAGAACGTGGCCACCGTCCTCGGCCTGTTCTTCCAGGATTCCTGGTCGATCGACCGCCTCACCCTCAACGTGGGCGCGCGCTGGGATCGATACGTGGGCACGCTGCCGGAGCAGTCGGTCGCGGCCGGCCAGTTCGTCGCCGCCCGCTCCGTGCCCGAGACCGAAGTCATCAACCAGAACATCGGCGTGTGGCGTCTCGGTGCTTCCTACGACGTGACCGGCAGTGGCCGCACGGCGGTGAAGGCCAGCTACAGCCGCTACGGCCTTCAGGTGGGCATCGACCGTGTGACCAGCGTGAACCCGCTGTCGACCGGCTCGCGGACCTGCCCGTGGACCGACCCGAACGGCGACGGCCGGTTCCAGGCCTCGGAAGTCAACACCGCTCAGTGCTCGGCGTTCAGCGGCGGCGTCGGCTTCAGCTACGCCGACGGCGTGTCCTGGCCCTACTCGGACGAAGTGACCGCCGGCATCGAGACCCAGCTCCCCGGTGACGTCCGCATGGGCGCGATGTTCTACTACCGCACCAACCGCAATCAGTTCGGCAACCGCAACGAGGCGGTGCCCACCTCCGCCTACACGCCGTTCACGTTCAATGTGGCCAACGGCCCCGGCGGCACGGCGGCGAACCCGGTCCCCACGACGGTCACCGTCTACAATCTAAACCCGGCCTTGGTCGGCGCCAACAACACGGTGCGCGGCAACCAGGACTACCTCGACACCGAGTACAAGGGCGTGGAGTTCACGGCCACCAAGCGCTTCTCGAACAAGTGGCAGATGCAGGCGGGGCTGACGCTGGGCCGCAACCGCGGCGGCACCACGAACGGCACCGACCTGAACGACCCGAACGTGACGCTCTATCCGGAAGGCATCATCGGCAACGACTCGAACAATGCCTTCCGCCTGTCGGGCAGCTACACCCTGCCCTGGGAGATCAATCTCGCTGGTTCGATGATCGCCAACAGCGGCTA
>Ga0105103_10000264_pt1 | contig 29067 bp, 32 predicted proteins | sample PPLLaktember2015_2_FD_79107 | JGI IMG/M metagenome (GOLD analysis project Ga0105103, IMG submission 79107) | Freshwater sediment microbial communities from Prairie Pothole Lake near Jamestown, North Dakota, USA - PPLs Lake P7 Core (6) Depth... | ecosystem: Environmental > Aquatic > Freshwater >...
ATTTTGACCTCCTTCCTGTATATTATAATTATATACCCAACATAGGAAAAGATCAAGGGTTATCTAAAGAAATTTCCTTTGGTACCTTATCTGTTTCCACATTTCGATCAAAAACACCGTTTTTCAACAGTACAAAATCCGTAGGGCAATTGCAAGTTTCCTGATGGCATTTTCGCCACCAGTGTGCATTAACTATTTTAAATTCATCCATTGATTTTAGCCTGCTTTCTTTGCAACCGCTCCTTACGCCGTTCCTCATAAGGTAACATTTCATATATTAAATCTTTTTCTAACTTCTCCCAGGACCCTCCTATATACCAACCATTCCACGTGAGCCGTTTACCCCATACAGTACCTGCATTATCTGTCCTAAAAATCCAGTAATTGTAATAGATTGGAGGATAATAAAATGCATCTCCAAGTGTTTTACGCAGTATTGCTACTAATTGATTAAAACTCTCTTCGGTCCATGTTCCTTCAACAACAGCACAAGGCACATTTTTCGGGCACCCAAACAAGTCTGCAATTGAAAACATAAGCTACTCCTTGAAGATTATTTATATCTTATGTGCTCTTTCAGCAAGATTAACACTTCAGGCACCTGACTGTCCGCTACATAATACACTTCGGCCCATAAACGTGCATCGCCGCATTGCGATTCCTTTACTTCTACAAACACTGTAATATCATGTAATCCGAAATACTTCCCAGATGTTGCAAAAACATGTATTAAGTTCACACTGAAAGATAAACTTATTACTTTTTTCTGTTGCCATTCAAGATATACCGCCTGCCGCTGCATAGTGGGAGTGTAATAAAACTGCACATCCTTGACTGGATCCATGACGTGTTTTCCGCCCTTAGCTGACCAGTCTAATTTCTGTGGAATGCATTGGTTTTCCAGAGTTTCAATAAATATCTTCCGCTTATACTCCTGCTCTTCCCCAAAATCCATGTCCGGTTCCACTATTGTGTTTAACAAGTCATTATGTGCACCTAACTGCTGAATGATTAGCACTTTTTCTCTTTGACTTTTGTCCATGTAAGTTTCCTTTCATGAAAGGTAACCTAACAAAGCTTATGAAGCTCAACTCGAATATAAGGTTCCTTCACTTCTATGCACTTAGTGCTCGCCTCTGAGAATGACCTTACTGGTACCGGCTTTTTCACTGCACGTACACAATGTGTTACTCGAACTACCCTTAAAAGTTTGCCACTTTCAGCTTGCACTACCTCGCCAACGCGAGGCACTGCAACAAACATGGTTGGCCAATGTTCCCGGTGATACTCATCTAAATTTGTGTAGCACTCTCCTTTGATAGTCACTATTTTTCTCCTTTATAAAAGTGCTATAGTTGATAGTCTGACACACTTTCTCTGACTTAACTTCTGTACAGGGCATCAATTAACTGCTCTATAGCTTTTGTGCACTTTACAGTGCCTTTAATGCACACTAACCGATCCCCGTGATAAGTAACACGACCTGCCCACTGACCGGTATCATCAAATATATCATAGAGATTACCGACAGTGTCTCCTAATACAGTAACTTTTTGAGCTCGCATAGCACTCCTCCGTCCATACTATAAAAGTGTGCTGTAAAGTTCTCTACAGCACACTTTTTGAATTGTTACACCGTAAGGCCTTCAAGTTTTCCCTCCACCACTGTAACATCCTTAATGTACCCTGACCGCATCCGCACCCACCGGCTACCTATGTTTCTTTCTTTTCGAAGACCTGTTGCAGTAAATTTGTATCTTACATCAGCACTCTTAAAATTACCATACTTATCTTCTGTATACCCTTGTGTAGCTAACCAGCTCTTGATTTCGGCAATTCTGGTGCTTCTCTGTTTTGGTGTCATAATATACCTCCTTTTGGTTATGTCATAATTATACCAGAAAGAAGGTGAAAAATCCAGTATTATTACTTAATTTAAGCTTAATTTTTTCTTCGTATACTGCTATAAATCACTGCAATTAAAATGCATATTCCGAGCATAAAAACTATATTACTAAAGAGCACGCTCTCTCGGTAGCCTAAACCAAACAAGCACAGTAGACTGCCACTGAACCATTGTAAAATCCTTAGCGTGCTATATTCACAAACAAGGTCTTTACGTATGCATTCTCCCTGCAATTCTGCTTGCTGCACATGTTTTTTAATGGTGTTTTCATACATATGCTTATACACAATGCCAACCTATGGGTCTCCAACTGCACAACCTTTGCACTACCTGTTGCCACTTTTTAGTGCAACTTACAAGCTCCTGCTCAGTAAAAGCTGCACGAGTTTCTAACCTATGTTTAAAAAATCCAAACACCGGCTCTTCCGAGACGCTGGCTAGTATAGGCCCAGCACCTAATGTGTCCGTAGTATAAACTATTCCAGATAATCGTTTTCTAGTTTGCCACACAATAATCTCAAAGGTACCCTGCGCATCACGTGTACTAAAGTTTCTTGCATTATCAGGGCTATGTAAGCGTGCTTCAGCTCTCAAAGTAAAATATAGGCGCTTTCCTTCGTGACAAATATTCACATCTTGCCGCACTTCCTTGATAAAACCCTCATTATATGCTTCCACCTTGATTGATGCGTGTTTAAGTGCTCGGTAAAACTTTTGCAGAAAAGTCATAAAGTGCCCTCCATCAAGTGGGTAAATCCCATGTAGCTATGTGTAAGCCAACACTTAACTCATCCTCAAGCTGCCAAAAATAAGTATGCTTAGCTGTGTGCACTGGATTACCTATAATGGAAAATCCAGGTCTAACAGCCACTTTACCTGCTTCCGTGCCAAGAGGTAGTCCGCACAATTGAGCATTGTACAGAGCCACGTAAGTAGCTGAAGATAGAGTTTTTAGTCGATATCCTTTTCTAGCAAACTGCTGAGCCAATTGCTTGTCAAACCCTATGGTTGTCACTATAACAATTGCACCCGTCAAGTTACCTGACTCCTCTACATGCAACTCTTTGAATGAGCGTTTCAACCTCTTCAATACGGTTTCCGTCGTTTCATTCAGCACACTTTTATCAACTTCCTCCACTCGTGTTGCTCTATTTTGAGTACCTAATATCTGCAGGTCTTGCAATTGTTCTCTAAAAGAGCGTGCGGCAATGACTTGAGCTTCTAATGCTCTAATTCGCTCCATTACCCATGCTTCCTTATCCGGCTCTTCGGACTGCAGCATTTTTAAATCTTTAATTACGCGCTCTTTACCCACTACTCGAGCTAGTGTTGCAAAGTGCTCTACAGATAGATCTAAGTAAAGCATGCTTGCAGGAGCTTTAAAAATTGCATCCCATTTTTGGTTGAGAACTCGAGTCTTAACTGCTTCAAACTTTTGGGTAACCTTAGCTACTTCTAACCCAAGTTCCTCTTGAGTAAATAGGGAAAAACCATCCACCAAGCCTTTCAGAGATGTGATAATAAATTGCAGCTCTTTTCGGTGCGATCTGGTGTTTTTAGCTAACATGCAGCTAGCATCCAAAGCTGTTTGAAGGGTTGTAAAGTCAAATTGAGACGTATGCTCCAACGCTGTCAGGGCACTAATTAACTTTGTATACATTCTGGGCCTCTCTTGATTAGTGTTACTTGCATTTTCTCAGCTTTAAAGCCTTTTTGTAACTCTGGTACTCCATCTACGGGATCCATGGAGCCGCACGTAAAGATATCTACAGCTGCATAACCTAACTCTGGCCAAGTATGCACTGACACGTGCGATTCCGCAATAACAATCACCCCACTTACACCTTGCGGACTAAACTGATGAAAATAATGATGCAAAACTGTAACCTGCAATTTTTTAGCTGTGTTTAAAAGTGTGGTGCCTACTCTTTCCACGCTATTTAACACATCCGCTGGACATTTCATCAATTCAACAATTACGTGTTTTCCGACATATCCATCCATTAGCATTCCTCCTCAGAATTGGAAAGCTATGCATGTACTCTATTGCATTTTGTAACTCTAATAAACTTACGTTTTGATACTCCTGCATCACGACATGCATGAAATTAACCTCTTCATCCTCTTTAATATTTTTAAACTCCCTTAAATGCTCCTCAATATAAATAATAGATGCAAACAATTCACAACCAGTTGCATTTATCGTGCACACTATATCTAATAATAAAGCTAACCAGTGCTGTACTTCTTTCAAAAAGCAACTACCAGTAGCTTGAAGATCTTCTACAGCATTCCCTAGAGTTACCAAAACACTAGAACCCGATGATGTTAATACAACACCATTTTTAAGCGCTGTCTCCGCTAAATCCACATCAAATGCAATTGCACCTGGTCCTGCATGCCCGTATGTATAATAATCATAGAAATTTATTTTACTGATATGCTCGAACAAAAACACAATATGTTGTAACTGTACATTAGTTAACTTAATGCGCTTGGTATCAAACCGTTTTACCACTTCAGTAATGAGTGCTTGCCGTAGTGGAGCAGTTATCATATCAGATCTCCTTACATAAACACCACTTTCTCAACAATTTTATTCGTCCAGCAAAGTTTAACTCCAATACTACTTATTTTCCTAATACGTCTACTTTTTAATTCTAATTCTTTTACACTTGTTTTTGCATATTTTTGTGCAGCAAATTCTACTTGCACTTTGGATGAATCTTCACATGTTAGAGCTTGTACTTCACCCCCTTCAGGTAAAAATCTGTATTCCTTTTCCGTAATTAATTTTTCTACCCTAAATCGCTTATAATATGATAGATTATCTACATTTTTATACACTAAACTAAACACCACCTGCTTGTCCCATTTGCCTGCGTACACTAAATGTTCTCCGACAAATTTTTTCTTCTGATTTGCTGGAACACATACCAGTGTGCCATTCTTACTCATACACAGTACCTTATCGTAAGCGGTTAGCATTAAAGTGGAATGCGTGCCACTTAATTCCGTTCCAATATAACCTTTCGTTAAATCGTACTGTACTTTAAGATTTGCTAAAGCAACTGTTTTCACATCCACGCTATCAAATGAAGTTATTTGAGTTCTTCGCGGATACGTTGCACTATATTTAACTATTAATGCTTCTAAATACTTGATAGCATAATCTGTTAAGTGCTCCAAATCATTCTTTATTTCTCGCACTTTGTTTTTAATTTCTTGAAGACTGTCTACGTTTTTTGTAGCGTCAAATTTGGATAATTTTTTAATTGGTAGCTGTAATAGTTTATCTACATCTTGCACCGTTATGGATCGCTGTAGATACTTCTGCGACTTGGATTTTAAGAGAGCTTCCAGTACCGCATGTTGTACTGCTTCATAACTTGTCTGTGGAACAATTAACTTATAAATTTCCTCTGTAACAAAAATGTGGATTAGCACTTTTTCATGTAATGCTTCTAATAACTTATTTAATTCGATTTGCAATTCAACACGTAACAAATCAATTAATTGCTCAGTACTTTGCTTTAGAATCTCAGTTACTGTAAATTGTACAGGTTTGCCATCTTTAATTGCTATCAAATTGATTGACGTAGATACTTCACAATCAGTAAACGCGTAAAGAGCTAACTTAGTTTCTTCAGCGCTAATTCCACGTGCAGGTACTACTTCAATCTCAACTTTGTCTGTTGTATAATCATTGATTTGTGAAATTCTAATTTTACCTTTCTTTGCGGCGCTATCAATAGAGCTTATCAATGACTCTGTAGTTACACCATACGGAACTTCGCGAATAACAAGAGATTTAGAGTTCTGGATATCAATCACAGCACGGAGCTTCACCTTACCATTACCGTCATTATATTCACATACATCAGCAAACCCGCCCTGTAAAAAATCCGGATAGACAGTAGCACTTTCTCCTTTTAATACTTTAATTTGAGCTTCTAAGAGCTCAACAAAATTATGCGGTAAAATTTTAGTAGCTAATCCAACCGCAATACCTTCTGTTCCAAGCATTAAAGTAACAGGCACTTTGCTTGGTAAACATACAGGTTCCTTGTTCCTTCCATCATAGGAATCTACGTATTGAGTAATATCCTTATTGAACAAAACCTCTCTGGCCAGTGGCGTAAGACGGCATTCAATGTACCGAGCCGCCGAGGCTGCATCACCTGTATGGATATTTCCAAAATTACCCTGCTTTTCAATAAAGTATTCCTTGTTGGCCAGGTTAACAAGTGCAGCATAGATAGAAGCATCGCCGTGAGGATGATACTGCATACAATGGCCAACCACATTAGCTACTTTATTGAATCTACCATCATCCTTCTCAAATAAGGAATGAAGTATCCGGCGTTGCACCGGTTTCAATCCATCACGAATTTCTGGTATAGCCCGATCTTTAATCACATACGAAGCATACTCTATGAAATTTTGCTCCATTAATTCACTTAATTGCATATGTGCATTCCTTTCGATTAAGTAGCTTCAAATCTGCTTGGTTTATAACCGCACAACTCATCATCCAAATTGAAATAGAGGAAATGCTTAGAACATTCATCTTTATAGCTACAATCTTTGCAGGTTTTGCCATCTGGCAAAAAATGCGATTTATCTTGCACTTTTAACACGTCTTTCTTCTTCAATGGTTCATATACACTCATTGTAAGCTTCCTTTTACCGTAAATGTTTCATTATATGCTCACGACGCTCTGGCGTATTTTTTCCCATGTAAAAACTCAAGATATCCGGCACTTTTTTCGGCTCTGGTACAGCAACTTTTACTAAGCGTATAGTCGCCCCAATAAACTTCCCAAATTCATTTGGTGAAATTTCTCCTAAACCCTTGAATCTAGTAACTTCTGCTGTTTTACCTAGTAACTCAAGAGCTTTCTGTTTCTCATCTTCCGAATAGCAATATGTAGTATCTTTTTTATTTCGCACTCTAAATAATGGTGTTTCTAATATGTGTATGTGTCCTTTTAGTACTAAAGGTTCAAAAAATTTCAAGAAATAAGTAAGTAACAAATTTCGAATATGTAACCCATCAACATCAGCATCTGTAGCTAACACAATATTCTGAAATCTCAATCTATCAAGGGATTCCTCAATGCCTAGAGCTTTCATTATATTGTAGAGTTCTTCGTTTTTGTACACCCTGCTCAACGTTTCTTCAAAGCAATTCAACGGCTTACCTTTGAGTGAAAAAATAGCTTGCGTTGTCACATCTCTACAAGTAATCAGTGAGCCTGCAGCTGATTGCCCTTCCGTAAGGAAGATTGTGGATCTATATCCTCCAGAAGTGCCATCACCTAAGTGGCATTTACAGTCTCGAAAGTTAGAAATCTTAATTGAAGTTTTCTTTGCTAATTCTCGTGCTTCTTTTTTTACTCCCTGTAATTCGATACGCACTTTTTCGTTAGCAGCAATTTTCTTCAGAATAGCATCTGCAACTTCTGGATTTTTATGTAAATAGAGAGTAGTTTGATCTTTCACTTCCCCAACAATCCAACTTCGAATATCAGTATTACCTAATTTGTTTTTAGTTTGTGATTCAAACACAGGTTCATCAATCCGAATAGAAATTGCACCCACAATGCCATCTCGAACATCGGCCGCATTAAAGGATTTTGAGCTAAAATCGTTTATGCCTTTTAAAATACCCTCTCTGAAAGCTGCTTGATGTGTGCCTCCATCCGGCGTGTACTGTCCGTTTACAAAAGAATAATAAACATCTCCATAATTTTCTGTGTGAGTAAATGAAAATTCTAAACGCTCTGCTACATAATGCACAGCTGCATATTGAGCAGTATCAGCCACTTCCGCAGCTAATAAATCTCTTAAACCCTCTTTTGATGCAATCTCTACATCATTATACTTAATAGTTAACCCGGTGTTTAAATATGCATAATGCCAAAGCCGTTTTTCTATGAGCTGTGAATTAAATTGATACGTTGGGAATATAGAATGATCCGGGATAAATTCAATATATGTGCCGTTAGGCTCTGTTGTGGGTGTGTCTGTTACACACTGCTGCACGCCACGTTGAAATTTCACCTCTCGGCAAGTGCCCTCTCTAAAAGAACGCACAACAAAGTGCTCAGATAAAGCATTTACTGCTTTACATCCAACCCCATTCAACCCTACGGAGAACTTAAACACATCTTTATCATACTTAGCTCCGGTATTAATACGAGATACACAATCAATAACTTTTCCTAGTGGGATGCCTCGCCCAAAATCACGCACGGATGCTAAGTTATCTTTTATGTGTACTATAATTTCTTTACCTTCTCCCATAACAAACTCATCAATCGCATTATCCACCACCTCTTTCAACAGTATGTAGATACCATCATCATATTCGGAGCCGTCTCCTAGTCGCCCTATATACATTCCATAACGTAATCGAATGTGCTCTAATGAGGAAAGAGTTTTAACCTTACTCTCATCATAAGCTGTTGGCATGTGCACCTCCAAGATCAATATTGCGAATAGCAGCTATTTCTAAAAGCTTGCTATTAAGATAGCGAGGCACTACCTTACAATCTTTCAAATGATTGTGCGGTTCACACATTGTCTGAGAATTTACCAATGTATCTGGCCCCCCAATTGCTCTCGGGATAATGTGATCCCGAGTCATTAAAATTTCATTTCCTGCAGAATCTATGTGGTATAGATTTAAAATAGCGGCAGACTCAGACACTTTTTCTAGTTTAAAAATGTGTCCGATTCTGCCGCATTGACTGCATCTTCGAGACTTCTTAAATACTTGCATCTTCAGTGTGTTAATTCGAACTTTATACCCGCATAGCATAATACTTTCAGAATTTTGCAACTTCGGATTCCGTCGAAACTTCACTAAGGACAAAATTTCATTCACTGCAAATTCTGCAATCACGTCTGGCTTTTCCATTAGGATCTCCGTTCCATTTACATTATGAGCATCTACATGTTATATCATAAGTATACCTATGCCCTATGGAAACATCCAGCATTTAGAACGTTTTTCGGTTCCGGTCCTTCAACTCTGCTAATTTCCCTTTGTTCCATCCGGTTACTTTAGAGAAATAACCAGTGATGCGTGTAATACCAGCTACATTTTTAGAACCGCAGAATGTGCAAGTCTCTAATAGCCCACGCATGGTCTTTTTGCAATCTTCACAGCACGTAAATTCCGGTGAAAATGCTATTTGATCATTTTTTGTGAGCCGAAACACTTTCTCTACAAAGGAAGCTAATGCTTTAGGATCGGGCTGGGATTCGCCAAGGAAGATATGTGAAAGGGCCCCCGCCTCAATAAGCGGATGGAACAGTCCCTCTTTTTGCACGCGTGTTATAGGATCTATATCTGCACTTGTCACAAGCTGAGTTGAATTAGTGTAATACACATCTTCTGGAGGAGTGCCTTGAACAATCTCCCGTGCTTTTTCATTATAGTACCTCAAATCTAAGCGTGCAAACCTGTGTGCTGTACTTTCGGCTGGGGATTGCTCCAGCACAAAATGCATATTATGCTCTTGTGATGCTTTATCAACTAGCAATTTCATATGTGCAATTATTTGCAAACCGTATTTAAGAGCTTCCGGACTGGTGTGCATTTCACAACCTGTTTGCGTTTTTACCAGCTCGTTTAAACCCACCATTCCAATTAAATAAGACACTCTATCTAACTTTAAATAAGGGTCTCCATCATTATTCATTGCTAATAGTGCTAATGGCCCACGAGCACCGAGTGCCAGTATTTTCTTTATAAATCGCTGTTTCTGTAGATGCGCTTTAACAGCTAGATTGAACAGCTTTGTAATCCGATCAAAGACTTTATCTCCTTTTGATATTAATCCAACCCGAGGCAAATTCAGTGTAACATTTTGCAATGCACAGTACCGCATTCTCCAAGGGTACTTTGCATCTTCTAAATCTTTATCAGTCAATTTAAAGGACAGTCTGCAGCACTCTGAAATTTTAGCTGTAGTTCCTCTATCAAACACGAAATACGGGTTCCCCATTTTGGAGGATACTTTACACACTAGTTCAAGAAATTCTTCATGGCCTGGAGTTTTAAAAAACGCTTCCGTTATGTGCAGTAAACCCTTAGGAAAAAAGAAAGGCCTGCCGCACCCATCTCCATCTAAATAAGCTTCAAATATGGCTTTTACAAAGGCTTGAGCTTCATTCAAATAGTCTTTATACATCTTACCGGTGTACTCCCCTCCAGGGCCTATAGCTGGAGTCTCTTGAAAGTGCTTTGGTATTTCCCAATATAAGTTTACGTCGGTATTATGAAAATATGCTAGACCTACGCCGCCTGCAAAACTTTCGGTTGGTTTTACTGAAAAATCATAAATAAACCCATCATAATCATAAGACGTAATTTCACGTACCCGGGAAAACCCAAGATCAGAATTTAATAGCTGTTTAATAGCCCCTATTTCCTTTTCAAACTTCCCGTTACAGTTTTCCGCGTCTTCTAGAAAACCTGCTAGCCTTTTTCGAATTTTGCGATGCGTCCCCGGTACATACCGGTTTAACTTATGATCAACAATACGCACACTAGCATCCACCCATGTTAACCCATAGCCGTCATTCCAGCTTTCTTTTTCGTAGCTAGTAGTGTATACTCTAAACTCTTTCCCGAGACTTGCTGAAAGAAGTGCAATACCAGAAATAACATCTTTTGAAGAGTTGCAGAAAGCTTTTTCCACATTATATGCGGTTGGGTTTTTTATCCCATCTCCCTTCCAAAAGCTTAATAAAAACAGGTGTTTCTGTTCTTCTGAAAGGTTAAATATGATGTACGGAATTATTTTACCATAGCTGTTTTCACATAAATCAATAACTAATTTAGCAAAGATGCCGTTACAGTACACATTACACAACCCGTTTTCCTTTACCTCTCTTACTGTAGCATAAGATGCAAGGGTTGAACAGCAGTGATAAGCATCTTCCAATATTTCAGGATCCATATTACAAATGCTTATACCGGACTTGGTGTGTTTTGTGCCTTCCGAAACGTAGTAACCAAGCACTCTAATCAATTCATTAGTTATCTCAATTATAGGGTCTATTTCATAAGGAGAATCTCCTTTGATGCAGAGTTTAACTCCCTTAAAATGCCCTACGTATTTAGCATATATTTTTAAAGGTATCTTATCAGTTCTAAACCAATTTGAGGTCACTCTACTAATAGGAATGTTTTCAGCTTTAGCAAAGTCACTATAAAAATACCTGCCAAATTTTTGTTTTAGTGCTTCTATAAAATAGCTCTTCCCGTACTTTACCCTAACAGTATTAAGACTTTCATCTCTTGCCAGGTAGTATTCAGCTATATTCAATCTATTTAGGGTATTAGGCAGATTGACCTTTCTAGGTACAATAATGTAATCATTAGGTCTTAACTCCTCCACGCGTTTAGGAACGGGCTTTTCTCCATCAAAAACAAATACAGAATGCTCCCCACTTACTCCTTGCAGTGTTCCATGCTGTGTCTTTATCTGAAACATTTTTCCTTTATAAGGAACGCGAATAAAAGCACTAATTTTTGTAAACTGAGCAGCCCCTGCTTGATTGAAACTAAGCACTTCTAAAGATTTTTCATTCTCAACAGTGTATTCGTGACCAGCTGCATTAGCTATTTTTGAGCAAGCAAGCTGCTGATCAACAACATCACCTATTCGTTTGCTTTCTATTTTGTCTCCTTCTTTTACCCACACAATCTCATCATGCACTAGTGAAAATATAGCTTGACCGCCCCTTGCAACCGCCTGCTGCGAAAATTCATAGATAAGCATCTGAGCTAATTGTTTTATTTCACTGTAAGATTTACCCACTAAAAAAGGAGCAAAAAAGATATTTATAGCGTCCCACCCAATAACTCCCGCGTAATGGCATTGAAGAGCGGCAGCAAACTTGATTAGATGAGCTAAAAACACCTCCGCGTGCTTAGCTGGTTTTGCAATTGACATTGCATTAGGTAGACTGAGCCCGAATTTTTTAACATACTCTAAGGATTGTCCTGAGCAATTATGTACCAAGATACCGTTACAGAAAAAGGTACCGCTTTCTGTCGTGATATCGTAAACCCACTCATCTTGAGAAGTGTATTCCAAAATACCTACAAAGTGCCTACGCTCCGTTTGCAATGCAGATTCGTTAAAAATTGTGAACACATCTTCGTAAGGCCGCAGATCCGCAGCTAATATCACTAAGTCTCGGTTTGCTACAATAATTGGATGATCTTCCGTCACAACAACTCTATAATTGCCAGACACACGAATTTTTAAGAGCCGCTTCCCATCTCTTCTGTGCCTTACAATCCTGACTACTCTCGTCCAGCCATTCCGATCATAAACTTCGTAACCAGGAGCTTCTTTAACTTCAAACCGCCCAAGCTCGCTTAAAGGCACATCTGCACTCTCAAACATTTGTTCAAAAGAAATTCTCTGGAGTTGATTATCCTTTTGTACAACCATGCACTCTTTGCCTAGAAAACTATAAGGTCTATCAGGCATAGTCAAGTCATGTAGGTGCAAATCCCCTCTTAAATGAGCAGTTGTGACATCCTTACTAAAGATTTTTCTTAAAGCGTACTCTTTCTTGATCTCACCTGCTAGTGTTAGATTTGTAGCTTCAGGTCCATGAGGCACGTTAGCGTTTTCTTTGTTTGAATCTGTTAGAATGTTTTCCACATCGAAGAGTGGAACACCAAGCCGATCATGCTTTAATCTTTCTTTTTCCAAACCTCGAGCGATTAAATTAGCGTTCACCAACTCCCGAACTAAAGAAGTTGTGATCACTTTAAGGTGATTAGTGCTACTAAATATTTGCGTTTCAACAGCTAAGCTTATCTCGGTTGCAGTATTCTCATCTACATTCGTTTCCCGCAAGAGTGCTTGAATGATACGGTTGCGATCCCATTTTAAAATTTCTTCATCACTTGTCCGGATTGACAGAGCAATATAGGTTGCTTCTCCCATAAACTCTCCTTAAACATAAGCTGTGTGCAGCTTACTTTACTGCACACAGCTTGCTTACTTTACTTATCGTTAACGACCTACCACTTTTATAACTCCACTAGCCACGTCGTAAGAGCTGCACCTAACGTCTCAGCAGCTTGAATTAGCTTTTCACGATCCTTAGACGTACTCGCCTTTTGTGTCATAACTGCTCTTTCTGGCTCTGTTTCAGATGCCGTGTCTTGAGTACTTTTTTGAGTGTCTGTAGAAGGAGTAACTACACTTTCCGTTGAGGTGGGTGCTGTATTTTCCGCAGATGTTTCTGCGTCTGGCTTTGCTTCTTCTTTTTTACCCGCTTTACCCTTAGGTTTACGAGCAGGTTTTTCAGGAAGAGGTTCTTCTTTAGGCGCACTTGAAGCTGTCTGAGATACTTCCGGTAGTACTCCTGACTGCTTTTCCGGTAATACTCCTGACTGCTGTGCTGGCATTTCTGGCAGATCTAAATCTAATCCTTCTAGTAATCCTTCTAGATCATCAAAGTTATCATCCTTGACCAAGTTATCCGCAGAACCTTCAGATTCTAAAGCATCTTCCTTAGCAACCTCTTCAGATGCTTCATCCCCCCAATCTAAGTTATCAAAATCTTCAAAAGTAAAATCATCCTCTGGCATGTTTACATCTCCTTTAGCTTTATTGTGAATGATGTTGTCAGTAATTTTGTACCTTCAATGGATTGCATATCAAAATAATTATTGATAAATTTGCAGTATAAAATTTCTACAGGTAAGCTTTCAAACTCCTGAAGAATTGTATTAAGTACATTATCTTGTAAGTTTACTTTACTGAAAATAACTACATGGATCTCCTGGTTTTCTTTAGCTTGCAGTGCTATAATAACATTAAAAAATGCACTAAATAGGGAGCAACCACGCCGTAGCTTTTGCCACCCTTTCCCTTGAAGCTTTTCAGTTAAACTTGCAATGCTTTGCATGCCTAATCCTATCTAGCAATTACCGGACCGTGGTAGAATAAATACTCCGGTTATTGTATCTTCTTCCTCTCCCTCTTGACTATTTTCTTGGCTGCTGCTTTGCAGCCTATCTTGCTTTTGCGCAAACGCTTTAACAGCAATTAACAGATCTTCTTCCTCTTCACGCTCTACAGCATCTGCAATTGCATATAATAACTCCGCCCATATATCATTATCTACATCACCCGCTAAATGAACTAACTCATCTATAAACTCTTCATAACTCATCTTCATCTGTTTCCTGTACTTCTTTTAGCATTATGGTAGAAGCTTTACCTTCTAGCTCATACTGCTGTTTTAATGCAATTACCGCTTGTTCCACACTTATCGCACTCACATTGCCTATTTTACACAACTTATCCAAATAAAGATTAAATGTAAAAAGCATTCCTGTTACGCTCTTTGCTCTATTTTTTTCTGAAAAAGCTTTAATGTTAACATACCCTTAATATCAAATGCAAAACAGTAATCTCTAGTACCAAACTCATTCTGTTTTGTAGTGCTATCTAACCCAAGCCCCCGATAAAAAAGCCAACCATCCGTTGTTTCTGCGCAGTTGACGTAGTATTTTGCAATTCCGTGCATATTAGCATCAATAAACGCATATAGAACTAAATTCTTTCCGATCCCCAGACGTCTGTGACCTTGAGCTACTGCGTGGTAGTAAGATTTGCAAGTGTCAGGGTACTTTTCGTTTAGAGTGTAAGCATGCACGCCTACTAGTTGCCCACCTCTGCGAGCTATCACTGGTGGGTATTTAGAAATATAGCCTCTTTCAACCCACAATGTTTTGAATGTTCTCAAGAGAGTATCTTTTGTATTATCTAGCAATTCAATTACTTCCGGTAACTCTTCTAGGGATGATTTTCGATAAACAATACCGTACATATCTGTATGCACCCATTCACAAGCACAATTAAGTGCACTATTTTCACAATCTCTCAAATTTATTAGAGCTTGTAAAAATGCTGTTGCGTACGCAGGCTCTGCCCAGTAATCATAAATAACCCCCACATCCTTATCAAATCTACACCCACCGACCGTTTGATTGTTTACTCTAGCTTCAATGTAACTAGATTTAGCTTTATTATGTAATTCTAGCATACACATCTCCTAAAAGCAATATTCCAAAATTTGAGTAACTCGCTCTTCAAGCGTTCCCTGAATTAACGCCACTGGAATAGCATATGTTTGAATTTTTTCTTCAAACAGCTCTAAAATTGCAGTTTGAAACTGCTGATCAGTATCCCGTACTCCATCATCCACAAGTTTGAATTCAGGTCTAAGATAAAAAATTATGTCGTATGCTGGGAGCAGTTTTTCAAAAAAAGCTATAGCTAATTGATGCACACCACTAGACACTAAACTTTTGTTAAAAAGATACTCTGTGTATACTAAACCATCTAAAATACAGCGATCTAAAAATACATTATTAGGAAGTGTAGATCTTCTCCAGTGATCCGCTAGTATAAAGCTTTGGGACACATCATTACCGGCTTGATTTATTTGCAATTGGAACTCTTTCAGTACTCGCGTAATACTTTCCAAAAATAAAAAATTCTTAAACTGTTCCGTTTGTTGTAGTGCTTTCAGTAATGTTGTTTTCCCAGTACTGTGAGTGCCCGAAATAGCTAAACGCATCTTACTACTCCTCCAAGCTCTTAAACCTAGCTATTACTTCATTTGCAAGCTCTGGAGTTAATCCATTGTCTCGAAAAGATGTTCGTACAAGCTGACCTTGCACTGCACCCATATCAGCGATATCATCATCTAGAACGACAAATTGAATACTGTTCTTTTGATGCGGATCAGCTGTTTTAATCCAATCTAAAATTAACTCTCCTCGATCCCAGTCCTGCCTTCTTAACATACCAATAACGCTTCCTTCAATCCCTTGCTCATCATTTAGATCTGCCCACATATCCTCCATCGAGCTATATAAGTATCTCCAACTACTTGATATTACAATGTATGCCCCGGTCTCCCTTGTAATTCGGTTTAACTGAGTTACACAGGTGGGATCACATGGAAGCAGTGCCCGCCCAAATTTTCTTGGAGTGTTTACATGATTAAGTACTCCATCTATATCTAAAAATAATACTTTCATTTACATACTCCTAATTAAATTTTTGCAGCTAACTCAGTAAAATTACAAGCTGTATAGCCCCGAAGTGGGCGTATCCGTAAATTTTCCACTTCGCACTTTAAGTAGCCAACTTTACTTAATAAATGGAGTGCTGCTTCATTACCAACCGCTATTTTGGCCACCGAAAGATCAAACTGTGCTTGAAACATATACGTTAGACAGACATCCATTAGCAAAGAACCTATATTATTTCTCTGATATGTAGGATTCACCATTAACTGCTCCACAACACCAACTCTAAGACCGCTTACATCTTTAGCAATAACTACTGCAAACCCAACAATATTATCATCTGTTGTTGGATCCCCGGGTACTGACTTAATAAAAGCAATTGTTCTTTTTGGTGTTCTCCCCCGCACAGCATCCAAATCTAAATATGTTTCCGCTGTGTTGAGCTTTTGTGGTATGCTACCTGCTTCTTGCTGCAACCACTGATCCTTTGCAAGCATGCAAGCTTTCAACGATATACATTTAATAATATTCATAGTAACCTCGCTAATAAGTTATAATTCCAACCTATACGGTTTTTTAATTATTTTACTTCTTTCAGCATCCAACTTTTGAATGTTTCCAATAATTTGATCTAAGTGCTGCTCTGAAAAATCCCACTTTTCCAAATCTCCTCCACTAATCCCTATTTCAAACTCTGCTTCTAATGGAAAAGGTGCAGTGAAACCAAAGTCTTGCTGCAAATGTTCAAACACGCTCTCCGTAAAAAACTTCTCGGCCACTAACACGCACTCTCTTATTTCTGGCAGAGGTGCTCGCAAGTACATAGCGTCGTGCACCGCATTAAAAAATTCCCATGGCTTTTGATTAGGTACTATGTATTCCTCATGCATTAGTGAGGCCCCGTAAAACGTAATATCACTAGCAGTGCCTTGGATTGGGCTATTTCGTGCTTGGCGCCTTGCTCGATTAACATATTTAGGATCAGCTAATAAAAATTCCCACAAATGCCTACGCCTACCTAAAGGGGATTCTACATAGAGTTGTGCTTGTGCCAACTTCTCTACATCAGTAAGCCATGCACCTGCTTCTTTAAACTTCGCAAACGCTTTTGCTTTTCGTAACTCTGCTTCCTCTACTGTGCATCCCATCCCTCTGGCCATGGATGCTAACGATCTGCCATAAATAGAACCAAATGTGAGTCCTTTTGAACTGCCACGCATAATAGCTGTGACTTGATCTAGAGGCACACCATACATAGCAGAAGAGTTCACTGTGTGAATATCCCCAAGCAATTTAGCTTTTTTCTTATACTCAGGGTTACCTGTGGTCCTCCATAGATTTCGATAATGTTTTGCCTCTTTGAACATTTCTGCCATTGCTTTATCTTGGCTTAAAACACCCCATACGCGAACTTCAATTGCCATGTAATCTAAAGCAATAATTGCCCACCCTGGAGGAGCATAAAATAAATTTTTCACTTCTTTACTAACCGGCGTGTCTCCGTGAGGAATTTGCTGGCTATTAGGATTTTTTGTTCGAGCTCGGCCTGTTTTAGCTGTTAAACGAAATTCTGGCCGCACCTTGTTATCTGTATAATAATCTTGGTGCTTATTTTTTGGATCAAGAAATCTCACAATTGCATCTACATAGGATGTTTTTAGCTTTTTTAACTTATTGTATTCATAAAGCAATCCAACCTCAGGACATTCTTCTCTATACGTATCTTGAAAATTCCGATCCATCTTTCCAACTTTCACCGACTCCCCTGCAATATCTAAGCGACCTTCACTATCTAATTTAGGGGATTTTACAGGACTCAATGGCTCTAGCTCAAGCACTCCAAAATACAGTAATTGCTTATGTGCTACCTTATAAAAGTTAAATACCCAAGGGGTGTCATCATCAAATAAGGAAGGAGCTTCACATGCAGCACTTGCGAGTAAAGCATTCGCTTTCTGCACTGAAGGTAACGCAGGAAAGTCCACCTCCAGAATTTCTTTCATTCGAGCTAAAATAGGAGAGCTTGGGCTCCTTAGATTTAAGAGCCTGTCAAAATCTATTGGGATCCCATTGTACTCCATTTCCATAAGTAATTTGTAAACTCGGCTAAAAAAGTGCACAAGAAGGTTCATTGCTTGACTTAAGTATTTCTGCCCTTGTGCCATATTTTTTAGAATGTAGTATAGCTGAATAGTTGCTACCACATCATTTGTGGCATAGTTTATAAATTTCTCCGGAGAAAGATCATGTAATTTACCGGCTCCTCTTGCAAGCAACTCTTCAGCTCCAAACCCCTTGAATCCAAATTTCTTTGATAAAGATTTTAATGCAAAATCTCCTGTTGTTGAATCTATATAGTTTTCTTCTAAAATAAAAGGAAATGTCATTGTGCATATAACCGGTAGAGCAATACGAGCTTTTAATAAAGAAAATACCACACCAATATCATATTTTGCATTATGGGCTACGAAGTATCTAAATGCATGATTGCGTTTCATAAAAAACCGATGTAGCAACGCTTTGACTTTTTGCTGCTCCACTGGATCAAATGGTGTATTCGGATGGCTAACAAAGACGAAGTAAGCTGTTTTTGGATCAGAACAGAACTGCACACTATCCAAACTATTACCATAACGCCTATTCAAGTTTTTTGTTTCTGTATCATATGCAACTGCTTCTTGAGGTGTGTTTGAGATTTGACAGAGTACTTCATACACTTCTTTAACAGTGCGAGGTACCACCCTTTCCTGTGCTTCTACCATAGGTTTATACGTGTATACTCCTACGGCTCTTCGCAAATCCTCCATAATACAGCATAGGTGAGAGGGGTCTAGAAAAACCCGGTTAGGGTCCAAAATTGGAAGTACTTGATACATTTTCCCATTTAAGCGGGTGTGCATTAAGTGGCTTCGGTTGTCCATGAAGAACTCTCTAGAGTACTTATCCATCATAAGCATTGTGGTTGGGCCGGGGCCCAGAGTAACAATAAGCTTAGGTTTCAACCGTTCAATATCTCGGATTAAATGCTTCTTGCAAAACGGCCAAGTTTCGTCGTTCTGCCCACCAGTCCGTGTAAGGCACATAAATGCTTTGTTGACCGGCTTACCTAACTCCGATTCAGCTTGTAATACCATTTTTCTAAAAACAGCGCCTATCTTACCATCACAAGGCACTCTGCTTGCTGCTTCATACCGTGTTGCATTTGAGATAAAAACAACATCTACAGGGCTTTGTGGCGTATCTAACCATACTTCCGTCACAACACGAGCGCATGTTGAAAAACTTGGACAGTTGTTTGTTGTGCAATCTACACTAATTTTATAACGTTGCATTGCACTTATCTCATATTCAAGAATTTATGTTGCTGCACTATCATCCTGAAATTAGAATGCTTCCACAAAAAATCTTGAATATTTTGCAAGAATGGAAGGTCTAATTGTTTACCTGGTTCCCAGCACGGAGTGATCACTACAGGAAACATATGAAAATCTTTCAGAAAGTTCAGATCTCCTTCATCCGCTACTACAGCTTTCAATTGGAGTTTCTTTTCATATCGCTTATACAGTGCTTGAGTTACATCTAATGAAGCATAGACTCCAGAACTAGGAGTTTTTATATCTGCACTAATAAAATCACATTGCGTAAACACTTCAGGATCATCTTCTAACCCTGTAGCTTCAATGTTAATATAGTAGGATACAGGTAAAAATCCTAGCAGTTCTAGAAGCTCAACTCGCTGCAATAGGGGATCTCCACCTGTAATAGATATGTTAAGTAAACCTGAAGGAACAATGTGATTTGCATACACTTCCCTAGGTGAGAGCTGCAATGCTTGATTGGAGGTCAAACTCCAAGTGTTTTTTGTGTCACAGGCTTTGCAACCGACACGGCATCCTTGCAGTCTTATGAAAAGCTGCGGTATGCCAACCCGCACTCCTTCACCTTCTATGCCCTTGAATATTTCAGTAATAATCATAGATAATCTCCTTTATCACTTTTTAAGAGATTTACATCAAGATATTATGTTTAAAAGATGGGAATACTTAAGATGAAGCTCCTACAGTACCCTCTTTTAATTTTACTAAAACGGCTCTGTAAGAATTTAATTTTTTCTTTAACTCTAATGGAAGAATACAATTATAGGTAGGACTTTTTGGGAAGATAAATAATATTTTATTTTTTATTAGTTCATCATACATACCTGGAACGATTTTAACAATTGTTCCTGGATCCACTAATTCTAAAGGAGTAAGCACAAAACACCCTTTACACTGACCGGAGCAAATCTCCCTTACAATTTTAACTTTCCACATTTCACCATCTTGAGGCATGGTGCCTTGAAACGCCCGATCTATGACTCCAATCTTTTTTAAGGTGCGTGTAACTATTGCATTGGACGAAGCAGGGTTTGCATAGAATTTTACAATAACAACACTGCCTTCTATGGCGGTGCTATTTGCGGTGTCTAACATAAACTATCACCTCTTATTAATACTTTATTTTTTTTTGGAAGTTCTCATATTTATTGCAATCCACCTATCTTTATATTTACGGTAAGCAGCTGTTATGGAATCTCTATCAATTGATAATGTTTCCCCATTTAACTTTTTTATAAATAAATACTCAAACCCAAATACATACTCAGAAATATCTGAGATAAGCGTTTCTCCCAAATTTGTAACATCTAACTTCAAGGCTCTCATACTATCACTCCAATCAAACGATTACCATTGTTCGTTAAATTCCTCAGTAGAATCTAAACTAACCACGCCAGCACGACCGCCAGCAGCAAGAGCGGCTGCTTGCACACCTGCACCTCCTAGACTATGCCGTGCTGCATTTAAAGCATCTGCAGCTGTCCAGCAACTCCCATTATATTCCTCCGTTACAGCTGAGGTGGAGCCTGTACTTCCACCAAAACTTAAACCTGCAGACTGTCTTCCAGCTCCTGATATTCCATACCTTGCAGTGTTCAACGTGTTGCTTGCTGTCCAGCAAGTTCCATCGTACTCTTCTGTTACATTTAAAGCAGTTACATTTAACCCGCCAAAAGATAGTGCAGCAGTCTGAGAACCTGCACCCCCTAAAGTTTCACTAGCTGTGTTTAAATCTGCTGCTGCAGCCCAACACGTTCCGTCATAACTCTCAGTACTTGCTTGAGGACCTGTGCTACCAAAAATTAACGCAGCGCTTTGAACACCACAACCTGCAAGTCCCATTTTACTCCCAACTATATCATTACCAGTACTCCAACTTGTTCCATCATACTCTTCAGTAATATCATTATTAAGTCCATCTGCACCTGCTACATCTAAGCCAGCATTTAATGTCCCTGCCGCTGCAGACCAATCTCGACCTGTGTTTAAACTTCCGCCACCCGTCCAGCACGTACCGTCATACTCTTCTGTTACATCCTTACCGACTCCAGCTCCTACACTAAAACTTGCATTTTGTACACCTGCTGCTGCATTTTTATAAACAGCAGTATTTAAAGTGCCGCCAGCTGACCATGCACCTGGAATAGGTATAATGCCAGCATACTCTTCCGTTACCGCGGATACGGATCCGGTATTACCTCCGAAAGATAGGGCTGCATTTTGTACACCGGCGCCCCCTAGTTGTTCTCGTGGAGTATTTAGATTATCTGCTACTCGCCAAATTGTACCATCATACTCCTCTGCTCGAGCCGTGACAGCTCCATTGCTTCCGCCAAAACTCAAAGCAGCCTCTTGAACACCGCATCCTGCTAACCATTGCCGTGCTGTATGCAGATTACCGCTACTTACCCAACTTGTTCCATCATATTCTTCACTATTTGCTAAATATCCGGCGTTTTGCCCTCCGAAAGCTAAAGCTGCTTGCTGAACACCGCACGCTGCATGCTGCCGGCGCGTTTGCACCACATGCGCTGCTTGCGCCCAGCATGTGCCATCATATTCTTCACAAAAAGCACTGAAACTTGAAGTTACATAGCCAGAAACAACTAGCCCTGCGTTTTGTACACCAGCTGCAGCTGTTTCCTTTCTATCCACTACAATAGCATTACCAGTAACCCAAGCTGTACCATTGTACTCTTCAGTTGTGTCAATTGTAGATCCATTATACCCAGCAATACTTAATGCAGGATTTTGTGCTCCGCATCCAGCTAAACTGTGCCGTGCTGTGTTTAATGCTCCACCTGCGGCCCAACAAATACCGTTATACTCTTCAGTAACTGCACTATACGTTACCACATTTCCACCGAAACTGAGGCCTGCATCCTGGTTCCCTGCCCCTGCTAACCTATCTCTCCCTGTGTTTAATGCATTACTTGCAGTCCAACTACCTAAAATCGGAAAAGTAGATGTGCTAGAGCTAGATGTAGATAATGTAGAGCTTGATGATGATGTAGAGCTCGAAGTAGACATCGTTGAACTTGTGGAGGAGCTGCTAGATGTGGTAGACAAAGAGCTTGTACTAGTTGAACTAGATGTAGAGCTTGAAGATGTAGAGCTTGATGTAGAACTTGTGCTTGAAGTGCTAGATGTGCTTGAAAAAGTGGAACTTGATGTACTGGATGTGCTAGATGTGCTTGTGCTAGATGTACTGCTACTGGTACTTGAGGAGCTGCTTACGGTGCTTGACGAGCTACTTGTTGTAGAGGTGCTTGACGTTGTGCTACTCGTTGTAGAGGTGCTTGTGGTTGTAATTAACCCTACCTCAGTTCTAGTTATTTCCTCCCACACGCCAGATAAAATGCATTTTAGTGTGATATTATCTCCTACAGCCATTGTAAAGTCTATACCACCAGCTAATTTTAAGTTGTTATTGTGTATGAGTATGGTGCGTAAATCATTTGCTATAATTGTTCGAATATCTCCCACTACTCCACCATCCAACACATGGATGTGCGTGAAAGCTGTGTTTGCTGTTAGATATGCAACATACTGACTAATATCAGGTGTCGTATCCCCATCTGCAAACGTACCAAAAGTACGGTCCGCTCTACTACTGGAACCCCCAAACGCATACGCGGTGCCATAAGAGTCGTAAGCTAACTGTTTTAAATTTAATTCTGCTTGCGGTATACTATATAAATACGTTACACCTGCTTGACTAATGTTACCTATAGGTACAATACCTCCGCTACCTGTAACTGTGCCTAAAAATACATAGCTACTGTCCGCACTCAAATCTGTTGTTTTTATTGAAATACCTTGCATCCACACTTTATAATCTGTCGTAGTAGTGGATATGGTACTTTGTGATAAATTTCCATTAGTAGTAATGTAATTTTTGTTTCCTACCCATAACCCGCCAGCTGTTCCGTACTGCACAACCCTGTCTTCATAAAAATTTGTAGTACTAAGCGGATTAGTTAGCCAGATACGAATTATTCTACCGGAATGATCAACGGAAACTTCAGTTACACTATCTACTACTACTGTTAGTGTATCATCCCCGTTATCATAGACAGCTGTGGGATAGCTTAGCTCCCCAATCTGTTCCTGTAAATATGTATATTTATATTGGTTAAGCACGGGGGCAACTTCCACAGCATCTGTTGTAGGTACCGGCACTTCCACCAGCACATCTTTTACACCTACATAATACGTAATTAATGCTGTGTTTTCAAAAGGTATGCCACTTTGAGCGGTTACATTTAAATAATATCCATCATTAGTTATTCCCGTAAATGCTGCAACATCAAGCTTATCTGCAGCTACGTTTGGGGTAATTGCTCCACTACCCGTAAAGATGCCTCGCTGAGGGTATACAAGTTTTACCGTGTCTAATAAATTTTGCACAAGCCTATCAAAGTAATATGTAGATAGCACATCATACGATAAATACTTTCGATTATAAAGTCTTGCACGTCTATCTCCTGTTGACATAATCACTCCTTAAGCATACTCTTCTGTAGCTGCAATATAGCTTCCAAGATCTCTGCCTCCAGCAGCTAACCCTGCAGTTTGAGTCCCGCTACCTGTATGATAATACCTACCATTATTTAATGCATTTGCATTTGCCCAAGCAGACCCGTTATACGTTTCCGTAGCATTAGAAACTGCACCTGTATTTCCCCCAAAACTTAAACCAGCCGTCTGCGTACCTGCACCAGCTAAATAGCGCTTACCTGTATTTAACCCCCCACCCGCCGTCCAGCTTGTTCCATCGTACTCTTCGGTGGTTGTGCCATACGTTACAAAAAAGCTCTGACCTCCAATACATAAGCCAGCACTTAAAAGCCCAGCTGCTCCAACACCTAAACGGGGTGTGTTCAAAACATTGCCACTTGTCCATGTGGTTCCATTATATTCTTCAATTGCATCCACAAGAAGCATTCCATCCTCTCCACCGCACGCAACGCCCGCACTTTGCGTTCCAAACCCCCCAAGATACCGACGAGCTGTATTCAATGCACCTCCAGCTGCCCAGCAAGTGCCATCATATTCTTCTGTAACTGCACTTGCAGCCGCTTCCCAGCCTCCGAAAGTTAATCCTGCACTTGTACTCCCACAGCCACTTACACTGCGCCTTGCAGTGTTCAAGGAATTTGCAACCGTCCAACAAGACCCATCATAGAGTTCTGTCGTGTCTGCATTTGTTAGCAATTCATCATAGCCTCCTGCACTAAACGAAGCTATCTGCGTCCCTGCTCCAGCTAAAAGTGTCCGAGAGACATTTAGATCACTTGTTACCGTCCAAGAACCTGAAATTACAGGTGCTGTGGTTGTTGAACTACTAGTAGAAGCAGACACGCTTGTGGATGTTGTAGAACTAGAAGAAGATGTAGTTGATGCTGTAGCTGTTGTTGTGCTTGAACTGGAGCTTGATGTAGAGCTTGTTGTAGACGATGTAGAGCTTGTAGAACTCGTTGAAGTTACCGTACTTGATGTAGAACTTGTAGAGCTCGTTGAGCTTGTAGAACTTACAGTACTTGAAGTTGTGCTAGTCGTACTTGATGTAGAGCTCGTGCTTGATGTTGAACTTGATGTAGATGCAGTAGATGTAGTTGTAGATGTGCTAGATGTAGTAACGGGTAAATTGCCTTCAGTGCGTCCGATTTCTGTCCAAACATCTCCTCCCAAACAAAAAAGAGCAATTTTGTCACTGTACGTCATTACAAAATCCAAGCCATTAGCTAACCTTAGATTAACACTATGTTGAAGTGTAGTGTTAGAATCATGAGCATGTATGTATCTTACATCACCGCGCAAACCACCAACTAAAGACGTAATCACTGCAGCACCAGTGTTCACAGTAATCCAAGTGCGGTAATCACTAACATCAGGTGTAGTATCTCCATTTGTAATAACACTAACGGTACGCTCAGACCGCTGACCGCTATTATCAAATGCATATTGATCCCCATAGTGCTCCTTCGCTAACTCCCCTAAATTATCAACAAGAGTGCTCACATACCGTGCAATACTGTTCATACCGCTTTGATCAAACACTACAGGCACTGCACTAGGCCCATTACCTGTAACGGTACCTAGCAAAATATAATTAGTGTCATTAGTTATATTTGTTGTGGTAACAGTGACACCAGCTAATCTTACTCTATAATCCGCAGGTAAAACTGAAACAGTCCCAGAAATAGCATTTTGATGAAAATCCCCCGTTGTAACAACATAATTCTTACTTCCAACCCATGAAGCATTTGTGCCATACTGAACTGTTAGATCTTCATACCAACCTGCATTACTACTTACAGGTTCAGTTAACCACACCCGCACTGTCCGATTTGCATTACTTACCGATCCAACAACATTATTAAGCACAATCGTTAATGTAGTATCTCCGTTATCTATTACCTGATCAGGTGTACCTAATTCCCCTACATTTTCTTCATAATACCGAAATTGCACTGTACCTAAAAACGGTGAAATTTCTAATGCTCCTGTAGCATCCTGAGGCACTTCTGGTTCTATGAATCTTAAACCTACATAATAAGTAGTTCCTGTGATATTTGGGAAAACAACATGTTGAGCAGCTAAATTAACTAAATGTCCATCATGAGCAACAGCTGTCAGAGCACTAACATCAAATGCATCCTGAGTTGCAGAGGAAAGCACAGCACCACTAAATACACCACGTTGTGTGTATAATGCTTTCAAAACATCTAAAGTGAGTTGACTTATGTAATCATACATATACGTAGATAGCATGCTTAAAGGTAAATGCCGTCTAGTATATAAATTAACTCTTTTATCTGTGGTTGCCATAATATGCCCCTATTTCATGTATTCCTCTGTCGTTGCTACGTTAACAGTTGTGCGACCCGTCATACTTAACCCATCACTTTGCGTGCCACACCCCTCTAAAGCGTAGCGTGCTACATTGAGATCCCCGCCAGCAAACCAAGATGTTCCGTTATATTCCTCGGTGTCTGCACTCAAATCTGGATCTTCATTGCCACCAAAACATAATCCTGCATTCTGCAAACCGCATGCAGCCGCACTGTATCTTGCAACTGAAATAGAACCGCCCATTGCCCAGCACGTTCCATCGTACTCCTCAACAGTACCTAAAACTGCAAGAGCGTAGCCAGCAATACCTAAAGCTGCAGTTTGTACACCTGCAGCAGTTAAAGCGTACCGAGCTGCATTTAAACTACCCCCGTTACTCCAATTTGTGCCATTATACTCCTCAGTTGTAGTAGTTGGTGTTACTGCAGCATCCAAGCCACCGCATTTTAACCCTGCTAATTGAGTTCCACATGCAGCTATTCCATACCGTGCAGTGCAATTATTAGATGCTACCCAAGACGTACCATCATACTCTTCCGTTGTATTACTTACTGTGCTGCCTGCGGCTAATCCAGCTACACTTACTCCCGCTGTCTGGGTTCCAAAAGCACCAAGTTGATATCGTGGAGTTAGTATTGCATTGCTTGCTGCCCAGCAAGTTCCATTATATTCTTCCGTAATATCACTGATACCACTAAGTGTAGCTCCACCGCAACTCAACGCAGCACTTTGTATACCCGCTCCTGCTCCAAGTCGCCGAGCCGTATTTAAATCATTTCCGAGCGTCCAAAAGCCTGGTCTCGTTGTAGTAGATGAGCAGGTGGAAGAAGAGGATGAGCTAGAACTTGTTGATGTTGATGTGCTAGTTGTGGACCAGCTAGTGCTTGATGTGCTTGAACTGCTCGAACTACTTGATGTACTTGAGCTTGTTGTGCTTGAACTTGACGTACTTGAACTTGACGTACTTGAGCTTGTTGTGCTTGAACTTGTAGAAGATGTGGTACTCAATGTGCTTGTAGATATAGTGGATGATGTGGTACTACTTGTAGATATAGTAGATTGCGTAGATGAAGTTGTAGAACTAGTGGATATTGTGCTAGATGTTGTTGATGTTGTAGAGGAGGTGCTTGATGTGGAGGAGGAAGTTGTTGTGCTAGATGTTGTTCCTATGTAATTAATTTCTGTCCGATAAATCTCATGCCATGTATCCGTTGCTACGCACTCAAACGTAATACTATCATATAAAGCCATTGCAAAATCAATACCATTAGCTAGTGCTAACACACTACTATGCTGCAATGTAGTGTTGCTATCTTTAGCTATGATTTGCCGAATATCTCCAATCACACCTCCATCTAAGCTAGTAATCGTAGTAGCAAAAGTGTTTGCAGTAGCAAAACTCTCATAATTACTAATATCTGGAGTTGTGTCTCCATCAGTGAATGCTCCTACAATTCTACTAGACCGGGTGCCTGTGTTAAAAAAGGAATAATTGTCTCCATTTATGTCTTTAGCAAGTTGGTTTAAATTGTTAAAGAAATTTCCAAAAGTAGCCACGCTTTGCATGCCTGTTTGGTTAAATGCAACCGGTGTTGCTCCATTGCCCGTAATTGTGCCTAAAAATACATAATCTGAGTTTGACGAGATATCTGTTGTTGTGATTGTTATTCCTTTTACCCACACCCGATATGCAGTTACAGTTGTTGAAATAACACCTCGTACAGATAACTGATGAAAATTACCTGTTGTAGTTACATAATTATGAGACCCATCCCACTGGATAGTTAAATCTTCATACCACCCAGAAGAGGTAGAGAGCAGTGTAGCTAACCACACACGCACTGTTCTTCCAGCCCAACTGTGCCCCGACTCAGTCAACCCATCAACGACTAACGTTATTGTGTTGTCTCCATTGTCTGTGATTGAGTCAGGGTTACCTAATTCTCCAAGTTGCTCTTGCCAATATGCGTACTCTGGAACCCCTGTCTGTGCGTTTGTCTCTACAGCACTAGCTACAGGATCACTAGCTTCTACTTCCACATATTTTAACCCTACATAATAGGTAGTTAAATTTGTGTTTTCAAATGGTATATTGTCTAGTAAACTAGAAGTAACTACATCTAAGATGTTTCCAGTGCCTGTTATTGCTTGTATAGCTGAAACTGTTACTGTGTTTGCTTGAGAGGAACTAAGTACTCCACCACTAATAACGCCAGAGGTGTACGTGCGTGCTAGAACATCAGTAATATTATTGTGCAGTGTTCCGTACAGGTACGTATCCAAAAATGATACTGAGGTGAATTTTCTGTTGTATAAGCGAGCTCGCTTATCGTTGGTAGCCAATCACCTATCCTCCCTTCCCCTATGGTTCAATGAGATTGCTTATATACCGTAGCACATGCGATGTGTCCGAGCTCAAGGTAACTAGTAATCTCAAAAGTCTTGCATCCTTCTGGGATTGAGCATACTGTTTTAACTTATTAAGTTTGCTTGACACATCTGCAATTAGGTACCCAGCGTCTTCCCAGCTCTCAGGTTCTGTAATTGTCAAAGCTAATGTTTGAATTACAGCCTCTACATGTTTTGCTTGTTTTTTCATTAATGTTCATCCTTATTGATAATACTCTTCTGTGGTACCTATAACACTAGTTGTGTGCCCACCAAAACACAATCCTAAAGATTGGATACCAGCACCACCAACACTTGCACGAGCTGTGTTTAGTGAACCCACCTCTCTCCAACTTGTACCGTCATATTCTTCAGCAACATCGGAATTTGATGAAGCGCTATCTTGACCACCAAAAGATAGTGCAGCAGATTGAGTACCGCATCCG
>Ga0105103_10000265_pt1 | contig 29054 bp, 27 predicted proteins | sample PPLLaktember2015_2_FD_79107 | JGI IMG/M metagenome (GOLD analysis project Ga0105103, IMG submission 79107) | Freshwater sediment microbial communities from Prairie Pothole Lake near Jamestown, North Dakota, USA - PPLs Lake P7 Core (6) Depth... | ecosystem: Environmental > Aquatic > Freshwater >...
ACACGCCACCACTGCGCCTACCAGCAGGGCAGCAACCCCTGCGTTGAATTCACGTCTGATCATCTTTCAACCTTGTTTAGTGCAAAGTATTTTCAACATACACCCAGGGGCATTTAACGTCGTTGCGTCTGCGCAAGCCGTCGGCACACGGCCTCAACCGAATGCGCGCCGTGCATCCGGGCGAGGTGTTGCGCGAGGAGTATCTGGCGCCGTTGAGTCTGAGCGTGAACGCCCTCGCCATGGCGCTGGGAATACCTGCCACGCGCATTCACGAAATCGTGAAGGAGCGCCGCGGTGTCACTGCCGACACAGCCGAGCGGTTGGCGCGCTACTTCGGAGGCGATGCCGCGTCGTGGCTGGCGCTGCAGGCCGACTACGAACTGAAGACCTTGGCCACGCGAGACGACATTGCCCGCAAGGTATCGCCGCGCGAGGCAGCGCCCGCATAGGTCAGAACAGCTGATGCTGAGTTTGCGTGAACCCAAGCGACTGCCGGGTTCACCGCGCGCACCCAGGATCGATGATCGGGCGGAGAGCGTTGGAGGCTGAGAGCCTATCCGAAGCGCTGAGCGACGTCACCGCTCCCGGACCGTGACGGTAAAATTTCGGGCGAAAAAGTGAGTCGCGACAATAGCTTAAGGAGTTCGAAGCCGGCACTCGTGAGCCGATTTCTGGATCTACCCAGACGCGCACCGATAGTGTTCGCGATGGTCGCGCGAGTCGATGGATGTCGATAGATCTCGAAAGGTCACTTTCGGTCGAATCGCCTGGAAACCCGCGCCAATGCTGGTGCCTGACAGGTTGACGGTAAAAACCTGAGGGGTAGCTCCGAGCTCCCTACGAATCAACAATTTAGAAGGCTCGTTGATGATTGAGTGGGAGTAGGGGCCGCAATGGTGACGGTCTTTAGGCTGCATCTTCGTCGTCTCCAGTCATCTGGGTGCGCAGATGCGCGTCGCTGGCGAGCCGCTGCCTTGTTGCCAAGATACGGAATCCTGAAAAAAAGTGCCGCTATGCGGTAGGGAGAGGCGGGCGCTCAGGCCGTGTTCAGATTTGCGGCGGCACCTCTCGCAGCGGCGACGGGGAACATCAGGACCTCGCTTTGACCATCATTGACCAATCTCCCAAAGCGGGAGATACTCATCAAGATGAGGGTCATCGCGAAGAGCAGCCTGAAGAAGTTCTGGGCGCGCCCCGCTTGCGCCGATGCGCGAGGCCCGCTGCACAGCTGGTACGAAGAGGCACTCAAGGCGAAGTGGCGCACGCCGCAGGACATCAAGGATCAGTTCGTCAGCGCGAGCATCTGCGGCAACAACCGCGTGGTGTTCAACGCGGGTGGCAACAAGTACCGGCTCGTGGTCGAAGTGCTTTACCAGGCGGGGATCGTCTGGGTGAAGTTCGTTGGGACGCATGCGCAGTACGACCGCATCGACGTGGAGAACGTGAATGACTATTAAGCCGATTCGAAACGACGACGACCTGAAGAAAGTGTTCCGCCGCCTGGAGAAGGTTTTCCAGGCCGAGGAGGGCACGGCGCAGGCCGATGAGCGCGACGTCCTGGTAACCCTCGTCGAGGCCTACGAGAACAAGCACTACGACTTCGGGCCCGCGGACCCGGTGGATGCCATCAAGTTCCGGATGGAACAGGAGGGCCTGACGCCTCGTGACCTGGAGCCTTTCATCGGTCCGAGCGGGCGGGTGTCCGAGGTGCTGAACCGCAAACGGCCGCTCAGCCTGCGGATGGTCAAGCGACTGCACGACGGGCTGAAGATTCCCTACGAGAGTCTGCTGACTGAGGTGTCCTGACCCTGCCTTAGCTTTCGATGTCTGCCCTCTTGCCGATACATCGGCCTTGACTGTTCTGGGAGCGAGACGCCCGACACCGGTCTCAAGGGTCCGCACGTCTGCCGTGTGGTAGGGGTCTTTCGCAGAGGCCCTGCACCGCCGCATCGCGCGCGCATGAAGTCAGTCCGCGGCGACGCCCGCCGGTTCGCGCTCTACTCCATCAGTTCGATCATGCGAAAGCCCACCCGCACCAGGCCGCGCCGCTGCAGGCGCGCCAGTGTGGCGTTCAGGGTCTGGCGCGACACGCCGACCATGCTGGCCAGGTGCGACTGCGACAGCTGGATTAGCGGTACCGGGGAGCCGTGCTCGCGCTCGACCTGCGCCACCAACTGCAGGCGCGAGTAGACCCACTCGTCGCGCGTCAGCCCTTGCGCGTGGGCGTAGGCACGGAACGCCGTGGCGAAGCGCTCGGCCAGCAGCGCCGCGAAGTGGACTAGCCAGCGCGGCTCTTCGTCGACGATGCGCTGCCATTCTTTCGCGCTCAGGTAGAGCGCGTGCGTCGGCGCATCGGCGATCACGCTGCCGACCGAGCGGGCGCCCGACAGCAGCGGGTACTCGCCGGTCCACAGGCCCGGGCCGCCGACGTGCATCAGCACTTCCCGCTCCTCGCCGACCGCGCAAACGTGTCGCGTGCGCCCGTGGACGAGCCCGAACATGCCGCGCGGCGGATCACCCTGCCGGAGCAGGTGCTGGCCGGTGCGGAACCGGCGCAGCACCCCCAGCTGCACGATGCGCGCCTGCAGGGCCGGCGGCAGCGAAGCGAACCAACGACCGCGGCGCAGGACCTCGATCTCGGGAGCGTCGGGCGACACGGGCAGTGCGTTGGTGGTAAGCAAGCGTGGCGCGTGCGGTTCGGCAGATCGACAGTTGTCAGGATCTTGACAACTCGCTTCTAGGCTAACTGCAAAAATTCGCCATTGCAACGCGCCGACGCTGGCGCGGCAAGGTCACGAGCGAGCGACAACCATGTTCACACTGGGGGTGATGTCAGCGCGTACGTCGCAGTGGGCGGCGTCGGGCACGCTTCGGGCCCTGTGGGCGTTTGTCCTGGCCGCGGGACTGGTTGCGCCACTGCGGGCACGGGCCCAGGCACCGACCGACGGTGCAACGTCCCAATCGCTCTGGACCCGCGACACGCTCGGTAGTGACTGGGGCGGTTTCCGCGACGCGCTCGACCAGTACGGCATCCGCTTCGACTTCTGGGCGACCGGCTTCTACCAGGAATTGCTGGAGGGCGCGGGCAACGACGACGGGGACTGCAGCGGCCGTGTCGACCTGATGATCAACGGCGACACCGGCAAGCTCGGTCTTTGGCAGGGGGGAGGCTTGCATGCCCACGTCACCTAACGGGGCGGCGATCTGCCGGGTTTCCATGGAGGGGCGCTGTTTCCGGTCCACACCAGCGGCCTGCTTCCTCTCAGCGGCAAGGACGACGTGGTCGCCACGTCGCTGTATCTGAGCCGGCGCTTCGGCGACGCCACCCGCTTGATGCTCGGCAAGATCAACGCCATCGACCTCCTCGCCAGCCATCCGTTCTTCGGCGGGTGGGGCACCGACCGTTTCTGGAACGTGGCCTTCGTCGCCCCGCCGCGCGGGGTTGTGCCACCGGTGATCATGGGCGGCATCCTCACCCACTCGTTTGCGCCTTATGCGCTCACGGCGATGGTGTTCGACCCAAACGACCAGACGACCAACTACTCCTTCAACGGCCTGTTCAGGGACGGCGTCAACGTCTCGCTCGGCCTGTCCTGGTCGGGCGAGTTCGCGGGACGCAAGTCCGGCGCGGGGATCACCGCGACCCACAGCACGGCAGAGGGCACCGATTGGTCGCAGATCGGCCTGCCTCCAGGCTCGCAGACGACGACGGAGAAGGGTTCCTACAACGTCGCGGTCGAGCTTTCGCACTTGCTCGTGGAGAGCGCCCGGGTGCCCGGCAGGGGCCTCGGTGCATATGCCAAGGCGGCGATCGCGGACGGCAACCCGAACCCGATCAAGCGCTCGCTCGTAGGGGGTGTCGCCGGCCATGCGATTGTCCCCGGGCGACCGCTCGACAATTTCGGCGTCGGCTACTTCTTCTATGATTTCAGCGACGAGTTGCAGGACGCAGTCGCGCCGGTCGGCCGCTTCAACGACGATCAGGGCATCGAGGTCTATTGCAGCTTCGTGCCCGCGCCCTGGTTGCGGTTGACCGCAAATCTGCAGTGGGTGAACCCGGCCACCGCCGCGAACAAATCGGTGTGGCTGCGTGGCCTGCGCGCGCGCGTCGCGTTCTAACGGCGTCGACGCGCCATGAGCCCACAAGGGAATCCGTCCAACTACCAGGAGAAGTCCCGATGAACGAACGAAATAACTTGCTATCGATAGCTGCGGCATTCGCTGCCGGCATGGCCATCTCAGCACCGGCATTGGCCCAGCAGACCGCCGACAGCATCTGGTCAGGCGGCCCGATTGTCACCATGAACGACAAGGCCATGCGCGCCGAGGCGGTGGCGGTGGCAGGCGGCAAGATCCTGGCAGTGGGCAAACGCAGTGATGTGATGCGGCTCAAGGGCCCGACCACCCAACTGATCGACCTCCAGGGCCGCGCGCTCGTCCCGGGTTTCGTCGACGCACACGGGCACGTGGTCATCGGTGGCCTGCAGGCGATTTCTGCCAACCTGTTGTCACCGCCCGACGGCAAGGTGACCGACATCGCATCGCTGCAGCAGACCTTGCGCGACTGGGTCCAGCAGAACGCTGCCGTCGTCGAGAAGACGAAGGTGATCGTCGCCTTCGGCTACGACAACTCGCAGTTGAAGGAACTGCGCCACCCGAGCAAGGAAGAACTCGACGCCGTCTCCAGGGACGTCCCCATCATCATCATCCACCAGTCCAGCCACCTGGCGACGGTCAACTCGGCCATGCTCAAAGAGATGGGCTACGACGCCAACACCAAGGACCCGGCAGGCGGCGTCATCCAGCGCAAACCCGGCACCACCGAACCCAACGGCACGCTGGAAGAGACGGCGTTCACCGCCGCAGCCCCAGTGGTACTCAGCCGCGTGGGCCCAGAAGGCTTGAAGATCTTCGCCCGAGAGGGCGCCAAGCTTTGGGCGCGCTTCGGCTACACCACCGCCCAGGAAGGCAGGACCACGCCGCAGGTGGTCGACATGATGAAGCAGGTGGCGGCCGAAGGCGGCTTCGCGAACGACGTGAATGCCTACCCCGACGTGCTGGTCGACCGCGCCTACATCAAGGCCAACCAGAGCAATGCCTACACCAACCGCTTCCGCGTCGCGGGCGCCAAGCTCACCATCGACGGCAGTCCGCAGGGCTTCACCGCGTGGCGCGACCGGCCCTACTTCAAGCCGGTCGGCAACTACCCGGCGGGCTACTCTGGTTATGCCTCAGCGACCGCCGAGCAGGTGATGGACGCCGTGCAGTGGGCCGCCGAGAGCGGCATCCAGATCATCACCCACTCCAATGGCGAACGTGCGTCGGACCTGCTGATCGCCGCGCACCGGGCAGCGCAGGCGCGCTTCCCGCAGTCCAAGGCGCTGCGCAACGTGCTCATCCACGGCCAGTTCCTGCGCGAGGACCAGCTCGACAGCTACAAGGCGCTGGGGGTCATTCCCTCGCTGTTCCCGATGCACACCTTCTACTGGGGCGACTGGCACCTCGACCACACCGTCGGCCCGCAGGCGGGCATGAACATCTCGCCCACCGGCTGGGCGCGCCAGCGCGGCATGATCTTCTCCAGCCACCACGACGCGCCGGTGGCCTTCCCGGACTCGATGCGCGTGCTCGATGCCACCGTCACGCGCCGCGCGCGCGGCTCGGGCCGCATCGTCGGCCCCGCGCAGCGCGTCGACGTGATCACGGCGCTCAAGGCAATGACGATCTGGCCGGCCTACCACCACTTCGAGGAGAAGAGCAAAGGCAGCCTTGAGCCCGGCAAGCTGGCCGACTTCGCCATCCTGTCGAAGGACCCGACGGCGGTAGCACCCGCCACCATCGCCGACATCCAGGTCACCGAGACAGTCAAGGAAGGCAAGACGATCTTCCGGCTCGAACCCGGCGCGCGGACCGACGGCGGCATGCCCGACATCACGCCGTTGCTGGTCGCCTTCGGCGGGCATCGCGGCATGCTCGACAGTGGCTGCGCGCACGACGCTTTGTTCCGCATGACCGCGGCCATGGCCGGCGGAATGGCAGGCCGCTGACGCAGCCGTCTTGCGTTGGAGCGCTGGCGGTCGCAGCAGCCCTGCGGCGGGCAGCGTTCGCTCCTGCGCGCGCATCGACAATTTCGAACACACCGTCGTCCCGATGTCGCGCGTCGTGGCAAGGCTTTCGACAATCGAACACCGTGACGGACTGCAACGTGGCGACAGATCTGTGGGCGGGTGTGCGAACTGCAGACCTCCACCTGCTGAAGAACACGCCGAAGGGCGCGCTGACCGACCTGGGCCCGCCGCTGCTGCGCGGCCGGGTGTTCAAGGCCAAGATGGGCATCACCCGCCACCGTGCCTGGCTGGCCGAACACACCGGCCGGGTGCAAATGCCGTACCTGGTGGACCCCAACCCTGGCGTGGCCGTGTACGAGTCGGCTGACATCCTGGATACCTGGACGCCACCTAAGGCCGCTGAGCAGCCAGACTGTCCGGCCGCCGAACTTGCACGCGCAGTGCCGGGCACCGAATTGCCCGCGATCAGCCCAGGCGCATTTCGTGGCGGCCGGCGGGAACTCAAGGCGCCTGTTGCAGTCTGCTGGGTTGCTACTGGCTTGTTGCCGTGCTGCCGGTAGAGACGAGGAGAGTTTCCATGCAAGTTTCAACCCCTCAAGCCGAGCCTGCTGCAGCGCATGTGCTGGCGCTGCTGGTATCTGCCAACGGCAAGATCGACGACGCCGAGCTGGCTCGGCTGGAAGATCTGCGAGCCTTCGAACGCCTGGACATCGCTCAGGCAGACTTCGTGACGTTGGCGCGACACTGCCTGGTCGATATCGGCGCCGGGTTGTGCGAGCGCTCCTGGCTGCGCAGCTCGGACATGCACTATGTCGACGTCCTGCTCGACGCGGTCCCCGACCCGGCAGTGCGCTTGCTGGTGTGCCGGTTGAGCGCTGCGGCGATCAGCGCCGATGGCAAGGTCAGTGCCGATGAGCGCCTGCTGTAAGGACACATGCTGGCACGTTGGCGCATCCATCCGGACACGGTGACACAGGACTTCCGCCGCGACTGCATGAATTGAGTTCCGGCCGGCGCGTGCGGCACGCGCAGGGCACAATCCCGGTGCATGAGCGACGAGCAGCGCATCCGCGACGAAGCCGGCATGCGCCTGGCGCTTGACCAAGCCCAGAATGCCTGGCTGGTGGGCGAGGTGCCGGTGGGCGCGGTGATCCTGCGCAACGGCCAAGTCATCGCCACCGGCTACAACAGGCCGATCACCACCCATGACCCCACGGCGCATGCCGAGATCGTGGCGCTGCGCCATGCCGCGCAGCTGCTCGAGAACTACCGCCTACCGGACTGCGACCTTTACGTCACGCTGGAGCCCTGTGCCATGTGCTCGATGGCGCTGCTGCATGCTCGCTTCAAACGCGTGGTCTTCGGCGCGCCCGACCCCAAGACCGGGGCGGCCGGCTCGGTGCTGGACCTCTTCGCCGAGCCGCGCCTGAACCACCAGACCGAGTTGCTGGGTGGCGTGCTGGCGCCGGCCTGCGGGCAGCTGTTGCGCGAGTTCTTTGCCGAGCGACGTGCGCAGCAGCGTGCCGAGCGGCCGGCCGCCGCCGACGGCACGACGCCAGACGACGAGGTCATTCCCACCGGCGAGGTGCTGGAGCTGGGACTTCCGCCGGCCACCGAGCCCACGGCACGATGACGCGCCTGGTGCTGTTCAGCCCGTCGGGGGTGACGGTCAAGGCCGCACCCGTGCGCCTGGCGCAGCGGCGCCTGGCAGCGCTGGGCTTCGACTGCGTGCTCGATGCCGACGCGCTGAAGCGCTTCCAGCGCTTCGGCGGCACCGACGACGTGCGCCTGGGCGCGCTGCACCGCATCGCCGCCCAGGCCCCTTCCATCGCCATGGCGCTGCGCGGCGGCTACGGCCTGACCCGGCTGCTCGACCGCATCGACTGGCCGCTGCTGGCGCGCGGCGTCGCGGCGGGCACTCGTTGGGTGGGGCTGAGCGACATCACCGCGCTGCACCTGGGGCTGCTGGCCCATGGCGGCGGCATCGGCTGGGCCGGGCCGACCGCGGCCGAGGACTTCGGCCGCAGCGACGAGGCCGGCGGCGTGGACGACGTCACCGCCGCCTGCTTCTGCGAAGCGATGAACGGCGAACTGGAAGCCGTCGGCTTCCGCACCGAAGCCGGCTTCGACGGCCTGGACCTGAAGGGGCGGCTGTGGGGCGGCAACCTGACCGTGCTGATGTCCTTGTTAGGCACGCCGCACTGGCCGCGCGTCAGGGGCGGCGTGCTGTTCCTGGAAGACGTGAACGAGCAGCCCTACCGTGTCGAGCGCATGCTGCTGCAGCTGCACCAGGCGGGGGTGCTGGCGGCGCAGAAGGCGGTGCTGCTGGGCCACTTCACCGTGCACACCAAGTCGCCACTGGACCGCGGCTATTCGATCCGTGCCGCGGTCAAGCAGCTGCGCTCGGTGTGCAGCACGCCGATCCTCACCGGGCTGCCCTTCGGCCATGTGCCGACCAAGCTGACGCTGCCGGTCGGTGCGCGCGTGCAACTGGCGGTGCAGCGACGCGAGGTGTTCATTGCCTGGTGACGGCCGACTCCTGCGGCAGCTGCTGGCCGGGTGGCGGGCCGCGCTCGTGCTGGCACTGGCCGGATTGGGGCTGGCGGGCTGCAACAACAACCCCTTGCCCAGCGGGCTAGCGGCCACCAACACGGCGGTCAGCGCGTTCATGCAAAGCTCGCCGCGGCACCTCGACCCGGTGGCCTCGTACTGGAGCAACGACACGCCCTACACCTACCAGATCTACGAGCCGCCCTACGGCTACCACTACCTGCTGCGGCCGTTCAGGCTGGTCCCGAAGACGGCCACCGCAGTGGCTGCACCCACCTACCTGGACAAGTACGGCAAGGTGCTGCCTGCCGATGCGCCGGGCGAGCTGGTCGCCGAGAGCGTCTACGACATCCGCATCAAGCCGGGCATCCTGTACCAGCCGCATCCGGCCTTTGCCAAGGACGAGCAGGGCCAATATCGCTACCACACGATGAAGCCCGGCGAATTGGGCCAGCGCCGTTCGCCGCTGGACTTCGAGCACAGCGGCACGCGCGAACTGGTGGCCGAGGACTACGTGTACGCGCTGAAGCGGCATGCAACCACGCGGATCAGCGCGCCGATCTTCGGCGTGTTCTCGGAGTACGTGCTCGGACTCAAGGACTACGCCAAGCTGGTCAAGGACGAGGATGCAAAGCTGAACGCCGGTCGCGACGCCGCCAGCCAGGACAAGCCCTTCCTGGATTTCCGCCGCTGGCCGCTGGAAGGCGTCATTGCGCCGGAGAAGGACCTGCTGCGCATCCGCATCAAGGGCAAGTACCCGCAGTGGAGCTACTGGATGGCCATGACCTTCCTGGCCCCGGTGCCCTGGGAGGCGGAGGCGTTCTACGCCCAGCCAGGCATGGCCGCTGCCGGCCTGACGCTGGACACCTGGCCGGTCGGCACCGGCCCGTACATGCTGAGCGAGTGGATCAAGGACCGCCGTCACGTCTTGAAGCGCAACCCCAACTACCGCGGCGAGCCCTATCCGTGCGAAGGCATGCCTGGCGACAAGAAGGCCGGGTTGCTCGACGACTGCGGCAAGACCATGCCCTTCATCGACAGCTACGTCTTCACCGTCGAGCGCGAGGGCGTGCCGCTGCGTGGCAAGTTCCGCCAGGGCTTCTACGACATCGAGGTCTTCGAGAGCACCAACTCGGGCCTAGACTATCTGGTCGAGATGCAGGACTCGGAAGAAGTTCGCCAGGAGTACCTGAGCAAGGGCCTGCGCCTGCCCCGATTCGCCGACGCGACCAGCTACTTCGTCGGCTTCAACATGCTCGATCCCGTCGTCGGTTGGGGTGACACGCCCGAGCAGCGCGAGCGCAATCGCAAGCTGCGCCAGGCGATCTCCATCGCCATCGATTGGGAGGAGCACTCCAAGGTGTTCCCGAAATCTGCGGGCGAGACGGCCATGAGCCTGCTTCCGCATGGGGTGTCCGGGTCGCGCCACGGCACCCCCGAAGGCCACAACCCGGTGACGCACAAGCTCGTCGACGGCAAGGTCGTGCGCCGCGATATCGCCGCGGCGAAGCAGTTGCTCGCCGAAGCCGGCTTTCCCGATGGCCGCGACGCGAAGACCGGTAAGCCGCTGGTCATCAACTACGACTACTACTCGGTGCCGACGCCCGAGACCAAGGCGTCAATCGACTGGATGGTGCGCCAGTTCGCCAAGCTGGACATCCAGCTCGAGGTGCGCGCCACCGACAACAATCAATTCCAGGACAAGGCGCGCAAGGGCAACTACCAGGTGTTCTGGCTGGGCTGGCTGGCCGACTATCCGGATGCGGAGAACTTCCTGTTCCTGCTGCACGGGCCGAGCGGCAAGACCCGGCACGGGGGCGAGAACTACGCCAACTATGCAAACCCCGAGTTCGACCGGCTGTACGCGCAGATGAAGCTGCTCGAGGACGGGCCGCAGAAGCAGGCGCTGATCGACCGCATGGTGGCCATCACTCAGCAGGACGCGCCCATGAGCTTCGGCTACTTCCCGTACTCGTCTGGTGCCGCCCAGTCCTGGGTGCACAACTACCAGCCGGCGGTGCTGATCCGCGACCACGGCAAGTACCTGCGCCTGGACGTGGACGAGCGTGTGCGCAAGCTGGCCGAATGGAACCGGCCGGTGTGGTGGCCGATGGGGCTGATCGGCGGCTCCGTGCTGGCGCTGCTGTGGCTGGGCTGGCGCAGCCTGCGCCGGCGCGAGCGCACCAATGCCCGGGGTGAGGTGATCGCCTGATGGGTGGGTACATCGTCCGACGCATCGCCTACGGTGCGCTGGTGTTGCTGGGCGTGAACCTGGCGACCTTCTTCCTGTTCTTCACCGTCAACACGCCGGACGACATGGCGCGACTGAACATCGGCGGCAAGCGCGTCAACCAGGAAGTCATCGACAAGTGGAAGGCCGAGCGCGGGTACGACAAGCCGCTGTACTTCAACGACGCGGAGCAGGGCACCCACAAGATCACCGACACCATCTTCTGGGAACGCTCGGTGTCGCTGTTCGCGCTGGACTTCGGCCGCTCGGATGCCGAAAGCGCCGGCGACATCGGCCACGAGGTGGCCACGCGCATGTGGGTCAGCCTGCAACTGGCGTTGCCGCTGTTCGTGCTGCAGCTGATCGCCAGCACGGCCTTCGCGCTGCTGCTGGCGCTGTTCCGCCACACCCGGCTCGATTTCTGGGGCGTGGTGGCCTGCGTGCTGATGCTGTCGATCAGCAGCCTGTTCTACATCATCGTCGGCCAGTATTTCTTCTCGCGCGTGCTCAAACTGGCGCCGATCTCCGGCTATGTGTCCGGCTGGGACGTGATCAAGTTCCTGGTGCTGCCGATCGGCCTGTCGCTGGTGGCGCGGCTGGGTGGCGAGGCGCGGCTGTACCGCGCGATGTTCCTCGAGGAGCTCGGCAAGGACTACGTGCGCACGGCCCGCGCCAAGGGCCTGTCGGAGATCGTCGTGCTGTACCGCCACGTGCTGCGCAACGCGATGATCCCGATCATCACCAGCGCGGGCAGCTACCTGCCCTACGTGTTCCTGGGCAGCCTGGTGTTCGAAAGCTTCTTCGGCCTGCCGGGGCTGGGGGCCTATGTGATCGAGGCCATCACCAAACAGGACTTCGCAGTGGTGCGCACCATGGTCTTTCTGGGCTCGCTGCTGTACATCGTGTCCTACATCCTGATCGACGTGGCTTACACCTGGGTCGACCCGCGCGTCCGTCTCGCCTGAGCATGCCCAGATTCGTGCTGCTCTGGACCGACGCCGCCATGTGGCTGATGGCGCTGGCGATGGCCGTCTACGTGCTGCTGGTGTTGCGCCGGCCGGGGCTGCGTGCCAACTGGAAGCGGGTCTTTGCCGATGCGCCGGCATTGGCGTCGGCTGTGGTGTTGGCGCTGTGCCTGGGCATCACACTGCTGGACAGCCTGCACTACCGGCCGCTGCTGCCGCCGGCGGCTGGCAGCGAGGGCAGCGCGCCGGCCTACGACACGCGCACCCGCTCCGTGCTCGACGCACTGCTGTCGCGGCTCGTCGATTCCCGCGAGGCCACCTACTCGCGCCCGCTGTCCTACGTGGGCTTCACCAAAGAGTCGGTCGAGGTCGACGGCGAGGTGCAGCGTGTGGCGCCGCGCCTGAAGTTCGGCGGTGCGCACCTGCAGGACCCGGCCACGCAGTGGGTCGGCGACCTGGCTTGGCGCAGTGCCGTCGGCCTGCTGCTCGGTGGCATCTTGGCGGCCGTGCTGTCGGCCGCGCTGCTGGCACTGGTGGCGTGGCGCGGCAAGCGGCCCTGGCGCGAGGGTGTGGCCGCCGCCTGGCGCGGCGAAGACGCGATCCCCTGGCGCGTGGCCTGCCTGACGCTGGGCGCAATCGGCCTGTTCGTCGGCCCCGTGGCCCTGCTCGCCGGCCACTACCACGTCTTCGGCACCGACGTCACCGGCAACGACGTGCTGTACCAGACGCTCAAGAGCATCCGCACCGCCTTCGTCATCGGTACGCTGGCCACGGTGGCCACGCTGCCGCTGGCAGTGGGCCTGGGCATCCTGGCCGGCTACCTGCGCGGCTGGGTCGACGAAGTCATCCAGTACCTGTACACCGTGCTGTCGTCGGTGCCCAACGTGCTGCTCATCGCTGCCTGCGTGCTGATGGTGCAGGTGTTCATCGACCAGAACCCCGAGGCCTTCGAGACCGGTGCCGAGCGCGCCGACGTCAAGCTTTTCCTGCTGTGCGCGGTGCTGGGACTGACCGGCTGGGCCGGCCTGTGCCGGCTGCTGCGTGCCGAGACGCTGAAGCTGCGCGAGCTGGAGTACGTGCAGGCGGCGCAGGCCTTCGGCGTGCCCGGTGCACGCATCATGCGCCGGCACATCTTCCCCAACGTGGCGCACCTGATGCTGATCGTGACGGTGCTGGACTTCTCGTCGCTGATCCTCTACGAGGCAGTGCTGTCCTACGTGGGCGTGGGGGTCGACCCGTCGATGAACAGCTTCGGCGGCATGATCAACCTGGCGCGCAGCGAGATGAGCCGCGACCCGGTGGTATGGTGGTCCTTTGCCGCGGCCTTCGGCTTCATGGTCACGCTGGTACTGGCCGCCAACCTGTTTGCCGACGGCGTGCGCGATGCCTTCGACCCGCGCGCGCGCGTCTTTCGGCCGCGGCCGGGCCTGAAGAAGGCCGCGTCATGAACCCGCGCGAGGGGCTGCAGGCCAACGACCTGAAGGTGGAGCTCGACGCCGAGGCCGGCGTGGTGAGGGCGCTCGACGGCATCCGCCTGAGCATCGAGCGCGGCGAGACCTTCGCGCTGGTGGGTGAAAGCGGCTGCGGCAAGAGCATGACGGCGCTGGCGCTGTTGCGCCTGCTTCCCGAGAACGGCCGCGTCGCCGGCGGCCAGGTGCGGCTCGGCGATCTGGACGTGCTCGGCCTGCCTGAATCCGCGATGCGCAGCGTGCGCGGCGCGCGCATAGGCATGATCTTCCAGGAGCCGTCGACCAGCCTGAATCCGGTGATGCGCATCGGCGACCAGATCGTCGAGGCCATCGAGACGCACACCGTGCTGCGTGGCGCGGCGGCGCGCGCCAAGGCCATCGAGTGGCTGGGCCGCGTGGGCATCCCCGAGCCCGAGCGGCGCATCGACGAGTACCCGTTCCGCCTGTCGGGCGGGCAGAAGCAGCGCGTGATGATCGCCATGACGCTGGCGGCCGAGCCCGACTTCCTGGTGGCCGACGAGCCCACCACCGCGCTGGACGTGACCATCCAGGCGCAGATCCTGGACCTGCTGCGTACGCTGCAGCGCGAGCAGCACATGGGCCTGCTGCTAATCACCCACGACCTTGCCGTGGTGGCCGGCATGGCGCAGCGCGTGGCGCTGATGTATGCCGGGCAGATCATCGAGGTGGCGCCGGCGGACGAGTTCTTCGCCGCGCCGAAGCATCCCTATGCGCGCGCACTGCTGCGCGCCTTGCCCGACGCCGGGCGGCGCGGTCAGCCGCTGCAGGCCATTGCCGGCACGGTGCCGCCGCTGTGGAGCGTCTTCGAGGGCTGCCGCTTTGCACCACGTTGCAGCCTGGCGCTGCCGTCGTGCACGACGCATGCGCCGCAACTGTTCGATGCTGGTGCGCAGCGCCAGGTGCGCTGCCTGCTGCATGCGCCTGGGGCGGGCGAACACCGCTTCACCGTCGAGGGGGAGGTCACAACGGTGGTCGACAACCCAGTCGAGGCCCGACAGGCCGCCACACCGCTGCTGCAGGTGCAGGGGATGAGCGTGTCATTCCCGATCCGCAGCGGGCTGCTGCAGCGCGCCAGCGGCGCCTTCCAGGCCGTGCGCGATGTCAGCGTCGAGGTCGCGCGGGGCCGAACCCTGGCCCTGGTGGGCGAGTCGGGCTGCGGCAAGACGACCACCGGCAAGGCCATCGTGCAGCTGCTGCGCGGCCAGGCACGCATCGACGGCCAGGCCTTGCTGGAAGGCCGCAATCTGTTCGAGCTGCAGGGCGATGCGCTGCTGGCGGCGCGGCGCGACGTGCAGATCATCTTCCAGGATCCATTTGCATCGCTCAATCCGCGCATGCGCGTGTTCGAGCTGCTCGAGGAAGGGCTGCAGGCACTGCACCCGCAACTGTCGGCGCAGCAGCGACGGCAACGCATCGAGGACCTGAGCGAGCGCGTCGGGCTGGGCAGCGGCGCACTGGAGCGCTTTCCGCACGAGTTCTCCGGCGGCCAGCGCCAGCGCATCGCCATCGCCCGCGCGCTGGCCGTGCAGCCCAAGCTGGTGGTCTGCGACGAGCCGACCTCGGCGCTGGACGTGTCGGTGCAGGCGCAGATCCTGAATCTGCTGCGCGAACTGCAGCGCGACATGGAGCTGAGCTACCTGTTCATCACCCACAACATCGGCGTGGTCGAATACATCGCCGACGAGGTGGCGGTGATGCGCGCCGGCGTCATCGTGGAGCAGGGGCGCTGCGCTGCGGTGCTCGGGTCGCCCGGGCACGAGTACACCCGCGAACTGCTGGCGGCGGTGCCGCGGCTGGCGCAACGCAGCTGAAGACGGCGTCGGCCGCGGCCGGCAGCGTTGCCACTGGGCAACACCGCGGGCTCTCGGGGTCGGGCCAGCAGGCAGAGCGCGTGCCTGCGCCTCCTTCAGCGAGCGCTGCCCCTGAAGCCCGGTCCGGCCCGGATCTGCGCTCCACCACACAGGCGCCATATGGCCTGCCAGCGCAGCCGTCTAAGGGGATGACCCAGGGGCGGACTGGGGAGAAAAGCATCCAGAATCCGTTTACGGAAGTGCGCATGCCGGAAACATCAGCTTCACAGACTGGCATGTTTCCCGCTATGACGATGCGTCGAAACCGTCAACCAAGATGCCGAGGAGCAAGCTCATGTTCAAGAAGACGAAGATCTGCAAAGGTTTGATGCTGGCCTTTGGCGGAGGCCTGCTGGCCGCCACGTTGCCGACGACGGCCTGGGCGCAGCGAGTCGAGATCACGGGCTCGTCGATCAAGCGCGTCGAGGCCGAAGGCGCGCTGCAGGTGCAGACCCTGACGCGCACCGACATCGATCGCACCGGTGTGCAGACCACCGAACAGCTGATGCAGACCATCTCGGCGATGTCGTCGTCGGGCCAGACCACCGCGTCCACTGGGATCACGGTAGGCACCTATGGTGCCGGCAGCGTCTCGCTGCGCGGCCTTGGCGAGGAACGCACCCTGGTGCTGTTGAACGGCCGACGCTTGGCGTCGTTCGCCAGTGGTACCGGCGCGGTGAACATCAACAACATTCCGCTGGCGGCGATCGAGCGGGTGGAAATCCTCAAGGACGGTGCCTCGGCCATCTACGGCTCCGATGCCGAAGCCGGCGTCGTGAACTTCATCCTGGTCAAGAACTTCCAGGGCTACCAGATCGGCGGCACTGTGGGGTCGCCGACAACCAGCGGAGGCGGCCAACAGTATGTGGCCAACATCGTCGCCGGCTGGGGCGACCAGACCAAGGACAACTGGAACCTCACCGTCTCAGGGCAGTACCAGAGGAATCAAGCACTGTTCTCCAAGGACCGGAAATACGCAAATACAGATGAGAAGTATCCGCTGACGCTGCCAACTGCGACCGGTCAAGGCAACATCCAGGGCGGCTGGGTGCTGGGAAGCGGACCGGTCAACAATTTGCCGGGAGTGGAGTACAGAGGAAGCAGTGGTTTTGCCTTTGGCAGTCCGCTGGCCGCGAGCGGCAACTGCGGCCAGGTGAAGAATCTGAACGCCGATCTGCTGAACGACTATCCCTACTGCGTTTACGACAGCGGCGCCAACCTGGCCCTGTTCTCGCAGACGGAAAACACGTCCTTCACCGGGAACTTCAGCTTCAAGCTCCACGACAAGGCGGAACTGTTCGCGGATGCGCTGTGGTCGCGCTCGATCGCCACCACCGAGATTCAACCGAGCCCGCTGCGTACCAGCTTCATGGAGACGGACGATCTGTTTGGCGTGCAGGGCGCGCCGGGTTCGACCGACCGCGTGCTGCTGCTGCGTGCGACCAATCCAAACTACGCGATCGCCAACAACTACCTGCTCTCCACTCCGGGGTTGGCGGCACTCGCGGGGCAGGATCTTGGCATCACCGCGCGCGTCTTCGACTTCGGCAACAGAATCCAGGAGGACACCAGCACGCAGGGCCGCTTTGCGATTGGCGTACGTGGCGAGGTCATGGAGCAGTCGTACAACGTCGCGCTGGTGACGAGCCAGAACAAACTCAGTGGCAAGGTGACCAGCGGCTATTTCTCGCAACTGGGCTATGCCCAGGCGACACAGTCCCCGAACAGTGACTGGAATCCCTGGTCGCTCAACCAGTCCCAGGCCTGGAAGGATCTGGTCGCAGGCACGGAATACGTCGGTTCGACGCTCAGCTCGAAGTCGACCCAGACCAGCCTGGACGCGACCTTGTCTGGGGACGTCTGGCAGCTGCCGGCGGGGATGATGCAGTACGCGGCTGGATATCAATACCGGACAGAGAAACTTACTCTGTCGCCCAGCGCGGCACTGCTCAGCGGGGATATCGCCGGCCTGGGCGGCGCGACGAAGGGCTACGAGGCGGATCGTTCCGTCAATGCGGTGTTCGGTGAGCTGAACGTTCCAGTGGTCAAGAACCTGGATCTGAACCTGGCCGCGCGCTATGACGACTACAACGACGTCGGTTCGACAACCAACTGGAAAGCCAATGTGCGCTGGCAGCCGACCCAGCAGTTGCTGCTGCGTGGCTCGTACGGCACGGGGTTCCGCGCACCGACGCTCAACAATCTGAACGAGCCGAACGTGATCCAGACCTCCGCGACGATCCAGGATCCCGATCCTGCGACCCAGTTCTCAGGCCAGGTGAACGAAGTCACTGGTGGCAATCCGGACCTGAAGCCCGAGACGTCCTCACAGTATTCGCTTGGGCTCATCTTTCAACCCTTGCCCACGCTCGCAGTCGGCCTCGACTGGTTCTCCATTCAGGTGAACAAGGCCATCTCGCAGCCCGCCACGCAATGGGTCATCGACCAAGCCTGGGCGGGCGTCGAACCGTACAAGAGCAGGGTCAAGCGTGATCCTGCGACGGGGCTCATCACGGAAGTCTTCAACCCGCTGGGTAACAACGGGACTATTGAGACGCAGGGTTTCGATGTAGACATGCGATATCGCGAGAACCTAGGTCCCGGCGTGCTGGCCATGTCCCTGAATGGCACCTACTACACCAAGTTCAACCAAAGCGTCTCCGGCACGGGGACGTCCCAGAAGGTCGCGACGATGACTGATCCCACCGGGACCAGTCCCGTCATCAGTTCAACCGCGGGGCTGGACGGAATGGGGGTTGTGCTTCGCTACAAGCAGTACTTGTCTGTAACCTGGATCCAGGGAGACTGGGCCACGACGGTGGGCAATCAGTTCACCTCGGCCTACTACGGGGGTGCCGACTGGGCTGTGGCGCTTGGAGACCCCGACGCGCCAGTCAAGCCTATGCGCATGCCGACGCAAACGCTTTGGGATCTACAGGTGGCTTGGTCTGGGGTCAAGAATTTGGTGCTCACGCTTGGCGCTCGAAACCTCTTCGACAAGCAGCCGGCAGGGTTCTCCAACGCCTTCTTGAATCAGTTCCAGTCGGGTTACGACAGCTCCCAATACGACGCACGCGGCCGGTTCGTTTACCTCACTGGCAACTTCACGTTCTAGGCTCGCCTTGCCTGGCGAAGATGCGCAGTCGACCATTGCTGCACATGGGGTCGACCTTTCGATCTTGCATTGTGTCAGGCGGACTTCAGGGCGGATGGTGTGTGGACGCCACCGGTTTGAGCTTGCGGCTCAGCTGCTTGGTGTCGGCATCGTGCGCACCCAGAGCCTCCAGCACAACCAGTTGATCGCGTGCCTTGTGCAGCTGTCCGTTGTACCAATAGGCAATGGCAAGGTTGCGGTGCACCTCATCGAATCCGGTGGTCAGGCTCTGGGCGCGCTCAAGCGCTGCAACGGCTGCGCTGTACTGAGCCTGACTTAGGTGCTCCAGGCCAAGACCGTGCCAGTAGTAGGGGTCTTGCTCACGACGCGCCATTCGGCGCTGCTCGTACACTTCTGCCTCGGCAGCGCGGTCTTGCGAAAGCAGCAGCCGATGCAACGAATCCAGGGCCAAGTCGTTGGCATAGTTGAGCGAAAGTGCTCGGCGCAGCAAGGCCTCGGCGGCACGCACCTGCCCGGCACGCAGGTACAACTGTGCAAGGTTGCTGTAACTGGCCGAGTAGGACGGCTCGGCAACAATTGCCGCCTTGAAGTGCGCATAGGCCAGCCGGTCATTGTCCAGTGCAAGCTGCTGCGAGGCGACGTTGTTGAGAAAGCGGGCAAGGACCGCAGCGTCGCTCAATGGTGTGCCGCGTTGCCGAGAGCCGATGCGGGGCTCGAAGTCGATCAGGACGTCGCGCGTTGGCTGCCCACGGCTGGCAATGTGCAATGGCCCGTCAGCGCGAAGCAGCACGTTGACGTGCGCATTGAGGAAGTCGATGCGGCCTCGGCGATCGAACGAAGCGGGCACGCGCACTTCCTGCAGTTGGGCCTGAAGATTCAGCATGCGCGCCAGTGCAATGCTCAGCACGCTCAACGACAGGCAGTCACCGCGCTGATTGCGCCAGGTCTCGGCTGCCGTGGTCGAATGGCCACCGGCATAGGCGAAGGCCTTCATTTCGGGCCCGAAGAGAATCGTTAGCAGGTAACGTCGACTCGCCGCCGGATCCGCTCCAGCAAGTTCCGGGGCGGAGCGCAGCGACTGGACGACCTCTGGGTCCAGCGCGAAAAGTGACGCTGCCGAAACTTTGACCAAGGTCGGTTCGTATCCGAACTCTTGGTCCATCCAAACCACGTCCTGGAAATCTGGCGCGAGCGGGGCTACGCTGCACGCAGCCGCACTAATCAGCACGGCCAGCAGGGCGCCAAGCTTGCGGCACATCGGTACGCCGCCGCACCTTACGTTGCGCTACTTCGGCGCCATGCGGATGGCGCCATCCAGCCGGATCACCTCGCCATTGAGCATGTCGTTGGTGATGATCTGGTGTACCAGCTTGGCATAGTCCTCGGGCTTGCCCAGGCGGCTTGGGAAGGGCACGCTGGCGGCCAGTGCATCCTGCACCTCCTTGGGCATGCCGAACAACATCGGCGTGCCGAAGATGCCTGGCGCGATGGTCATGTTGCGGATGCCGTTGCGCGCCAGGTCGCGCGCGATCGGCAGCGTCATGCCGACCACGCCGCCCTTGCTGGCCGAATAGGCGGCTTGGCCGATCTGGCCGTCGTAGGCCGCCACGCTGGCGGTGCTGATCAGCACGCCGCGCTCGCCGGTGGGCTCGGGCGCGTTCTTGCACATGGCCTCGGCGGCCAAGCGGATCATGTTGAAGCTGCCCACCAGGTTGACCATGATGGTCTTGGTGAACTGTCCCAGGGGGTGCGCACCGTCCTTGCCCACGGTCTTGATGGCAGGCGCGATGCCGGCGCAGTTGACCAGGCCCATCAGCTTGCCGGCGGACGTGGCCGCGGCCACCACGGCTTGGCCATCGGCCTCCTGGCTGACGTCGCACTTGACGAAGAGGCCGCCAATCTCGGCGGCCACCTTCTGCCCGGCCTCGACCTGCAGGTCGGCAATCACGACCTTGGCCCCGTTCGCGGTCAGCATGCGGGCCGTGCCTTCGCCCAGGCCCGACGCGCCGCCGGTGACGATGAAGACCTTGCCTGCGATGTCCATGAGCTACTCCTGGTGATGGGGGTTCAGGCGAGTGCCGCGAAGGCGCGCTCGGTGATCTGTTCGACCGTGCCAGTGCCGGAGATGCGGCGGTAGCGCGGCGCCTGCGCGGCGCCGCTGGCCGCCCAGGCCGAGTAGTAGTCGACCAGCGGCCGCGTCTGCGACTGGTACACCTCCAGGCGCTTGCGCACGGTGGCTTCCTTGTCGTCCTCGCGCTGCACCAAGTCCTCGCCGGTGACGTCGTCCTTGCCGGCGACCTTCGGCGGGTTGTACTTCAGGTGGTAGGTGCGGCCCGAGGGCAGGTGCGCGCGGCGGCCGCTCATGCGTTCGATGATGGCTTCGTCGGGCACGTCGATCTCGAGCACCACGTCGAGCTTGACGCCGGCGCCCTTCATCGCCTCGGCCTGCGGGATGGTGCGCGGGAAGCCGTCGAACAGGAAGCCCTTGGCGCAATCGGGCTGGGTGATGCGTTCCTTCACCAGGCCGATGATGATGTCGTCGCTGACCAGTGCGCCCGAGTCCATCACCTTCTTCGCCGCCAGGCCCAGCGGCGTGCCGGCCTTGACGGCGGCGCGCAGCATGTCGCCGGTGGAGATCTGCGGGATGCCGTACTTCTGGCAGATCTGCGTGGCCTGCGTGCCCTTGCCGGCGCCCGGTGCGCCAAGAAGAATGAGTCTCATGGAGTTGTTTGCCTTCGCCGGTGCGGCGGCTGATGAATAGGGAAGGGCGGCCGAAGGGCGCTGGCCCCGTGGTGCGGAAAGATTATCACGGCTGCCTCTGCGCGGGCCTTACACGCCGCCGCCTTCAACGCAGCAGCGCGCGCACCCGCTCCAGGTCCTCGGGTGTGTCCACGCCGGTGCCCGGCGCGTGCGCACTGACATGCACCACGATGCGGTGGCCGTGCCACAGTGCGCGCAGCTGCTCCAGCGCCTCGGTGGCTTCCAGCGCGGTGTGCGGCAGCGCCGGGAAGCTGCGCAGGAAGGCGGCACGGTAGGCATACAGGCCCACGTGCCGCAGCGCCGGCGGATCCTGCGGCAGCGCAGGGTGGTCCGCGCTGCCGCCGTCGCGCCGCCACGGAATCGGCGCGCGGCTGAAGTACAGCGCCAGGCCTTCAGCATCGAGCACCACCTTGACGATGTTCGGGTCAAGGTAGTCGCGCAGACTGTCGATCGGATGGGCGGCAGTGCTCATCACGCAGTCCTGCCGCTGCTGCAGCAGTTCGGCGCAGTGGCGGACCAGCACCGGGTCGATCAGCGGTTCATCGCCCTGCACGTTGACCACCACCTGCGCGCCGTCCAGGCCCAGCAACTCGCAGGCCTCGGCCAGGCGGTCGCTGCCGCTGGCATGGTCGGCGCGGGTCAGCAGCGCGCGCACGCCATGCGCTTCACAGGCTTGCACGATGCGGTCATCGTCACCGGCCACCACCACCTGGTCGGCGCCGGCTTCGGCCGCGCGCTGCGCCACCCGCACCACCATCGGCAGCCCGCCGATGTCGGCCAGCGGCTTGCCGGGCAGGCGCGTCGAAGCCAGCCGCGCCGGGATTAGCACCGAGAAGCCCATCAGCCGGGCTGCGCGTCCAGGTTGCGGGCCTCGTGCTCCAGCATCACCGGGATGCCGTCACGGATCGGGAAGCCGAGCCGGTCGGCCGGACACTGCAACTCGGTCAGGCGGTTCTCGCTGTCGCGGTGCGGCTGCAAGGGACCCTTGCAGACCGGGCAGACCAGCAGGTCCAGCAGGCGGTGATCGATGCTCATGGTTGTACCTTGGTGCTGCGCACTGCGGAATTGGTCTTGGGAACGGCCCGACGGCTCATGCGCGGTACGCGAGGCGCAGGTTGTCCACCACAGTACTGCAGAAGTCTTCAGGCAGCTGGAAGTCTAGCGCCACGACCCAGATGCGCGTGTCGCCAGCCGGCTCGTGTGGCAACTTGACCGCGTCCTTCTCGGTGACCAGCACATCCGGCGTGTCTGCCGGCCAAGGCAGCTGCTCGAACGCATGGTGGTCGGGCAGGGGCAGGGCCGTGGGTTGCAGCCCGAGGTCGCGCAACATGGCGAAGAAGCGCTCGGGCACGGCCATGCCCGCGGCCGCCAGAACGCGGCGTCCGCGCAGGGCCTGCAGCGCCGGCAGGCTGGGTGGAGCGCCGCGCCACCAGTCCTGCAGCAGCGCGGCGCCGGCCAGCTGGCGCCGCGCCAACGCCCCCGGCCACGAGGTGCTGGCGAACGCGGCGTTGTACAGCACATGGCTGTTCACCGGCACATGCCTGGGCACCGGCTGGCGTAACGGCCCGGCAGGCAGTTGCCAGCCATTGCCGGTGCCTCGGTCGTCGAAGACGATGACCTGGACATCCCGCGCCAGCGCCAAGTGCTGCAACCCATCGTCGGCCACCAGCACGTCGACCTCGGCATGGGCGGCACACAGGCCGCGGGCCGCATCGATACGCCGCCGCGCCACCCACACCGGCGCGCGGGTGCGCAGGCGAATCAGCATCGGTTCGTCGCCGACCTCGGCAACCGGGCTGTCGTCCAGCAGGGCGGCGGCGGCTTGGCCGCTGCGGCCATGGCCGCGCGAGATCACGCCTGGCGTCCAGCCAGCGCGGCGCAACGCCTGCACCAATGCGATGACGGTCGGCGTCTTGCCTGCGCCGCCCGCCACCAGGTTGCCCACCACGATCACCGGCACCGGAGCGCGCTCGGCCTTGAGCCAGCCCAGGGCATAGGCCGCGCGGCGCAGGGCCGATACGGCGCGGTAACACAGGGTCAGCGGCGACAGTGCCCACGCGGCAACCCCGGGGCTGCTGCGCCACCAGACTCGGGCCAGGGCCGACTCGACGCGTCCGGCCAGGGACACGGCTATTGCGCGGCCTTGGCCTCGCCGGTCTGGGCCGCGAAGCTCAAGCGCGCCAAGCCGGCACGTCGTGCCGCATCGAGCACGTTGATCACCGACTGGTGGGTCGACAGCGCATCGGCCGAGACGATCAGGATCGTGTCGGCACGGCCGGCCGAAGCGGCCTTCAACTCGGCCGCCAGCAGCTCGACGCTGCGGCCGTCCACGGGGCGGCGGTTCAGCGTGTAGCGGCCATCGCTGCTGATGGCGACGATGATCTCGCCCGGGCGCTCGCGCAGCTGCTCGGCATCGGCCGCAGGCAGGTTGAGTTGCAGCTCGGTGAAGCGCGAGTAGGTCGTCGACAGCATCAGGAAGATCAGGATCACCAGCAACACGTCGATGAACGGGATCAGGTTGATCTCCGGTTCCTCACGGTGGAGGTGGCGCCTGAAGTTCATGCGCTGGCCTCGGCCGCGGTCTGCGGCGGCATGCGCACCGCAAAGCGCATCAGGTGCGGCACCAGACGCTCGGTGGCCAGCTCCATGGTCAGCAGGTACTCGTCGACCCGCCCGCGGAAATAGCGATAGAACATCAGCGACGGGATCGCGATCATCAGCCCGAATGCAGTGTTGTACAGCGCGATCGAGATGCCATGCGCCAGTTGCTGCGGGTTGCTACCGCCCGTAGGAGCCTGCGAGCCGAAGATCTCGATCATGCCGATGACCGTGCCGAACAGACCGAGCAGCGGCGCTGCAGCCGCGATCGTGCCCAGCGTGTTGAGGTACCGCTCCAGCCGGTGCAGCGCGATGCGGCCCGCGCTTTCGAAGGACTGGCGCACCGCCTCCTCGGTGATTCGCGGTTCCGCGATCACGCTGCGCAGTCCAGTGGCAAAAACGCCTCCCAGCAACGAGTTCTCGGCCAGTTTGTTGACCACGTCGCCGCCGGGCAGGCTGCTGCGCGTGACACCCAATACCTCGTCCAGCAGGTTGGCCGGAGCGATCTGGCTGGCGCGCAGGCTGATGAGCCTTTCGATGATGATGGTCAGCGCCGCAATGGAGCAAAGGACGAGGGGCCAGATGGGCCAGCCGGCGGCTTGGATGATCGAAAGCAAGTCGTCCTCTGTATGGGTTCTTTTCGGGGAGCGCGATGCGACGCGCCGCGGCGCGATTATGGCCCCTGGTCCGCAGGGCGACTCGGCGCGATGAAGTGGCTGCGCAACACGTCGGCCGGTAATCCACTGCAACTGTGGATAACAATGTGAGTAACCCAGCGCCGCGGGGCGCAGAACCGCGCGGTTGCTGGGCCCAAGTCTTGTTGCCCAATTTTTCATCAACGGAATTCCTTTGAAATTCAAGCACTTGCACCGGTCTTATGGTTCGATGACGGCCTTGTCGGCTGTTTCGGCCAATAACGGCGGGCCTGTGGATGTCCGCAGCCCCATGGACACTGGTTTTGCCGATGGCTGAGGCATCCATCGCCGCTGCGGCTCGTCAGGCCTGGGACGTCGGCGCGCTGCTGCTGGCCACCGGCGACATGCTGCAGGCGCGTTTCGGCGCCGTCACCGTGCGCGGCGAACTTTCAGGCCTCGTGTGGGCCGGCAGTGGGCATCGTTATTTCTCGCTGAAGGACATGGCCGGGGCCAGCGCGCTGCTGCGCTGCGCGATGTTCCGCCGCGCGGCGTCGTTGCTGGACTTCGACGCCCAGGACGGTCAGCAGGTCGAGGTGCGCGGCCGCCTCTCGGTCTACGAGCCGCGAGGTGAGCTGCAACTGGTGGTCGAGTCGATGCAGCGCCTGGGGGCAGGAGCGCTATACGAGCAGTTCCTGCGCATGAAGGCCCGGCTCGAGGCCGCGGGGCTGTTCGACGCCACGCGCAAGCGCGCCATCGCTGCCTGGCCATCGACGCTGGGCATCGTCACCTCCACCGCCAGCGCCGCCCTGCACGACGTGCTGGCTGCGCTGTCACGGCGCTCACCCCACGTGCGCGTGGTGATCTATCCAAGTCCGGTGCAGGGTGCCGATGCAGCCGCTTCCTTGGTGGCGGCACTGCAACAGGCGGCAGCGCGCCACGAGGTCGACACGTTATTGCTGGTGCGCGGTGGCGGTTCACTGGAAGACCTGTGGTCCTTCAACGACGAGTCGCTGGTGCGGGCGATCGCGTCGTCGCCGGTCCCAGTGGTTTGCGGTGTGGGCCACGAGAGCGACGTGACGCTGGCCGACCTGGCCGCCGACCTGCGCGCCGCCACGCCGACGGCCGCGGCCGAACTGGCGGCGCCGGCCCGTGCCGAGGCGCTGGCCCGGCTCGATGCCCTGGGCGACCGGTTGCAGCGGCGTGTGCACCATTGGAGCGACACGCAAGTGCAGCGTCTCGATGCCCTGGCGCTGCGCCTGGGGGGACCGGCACGCGCTCTGGCGGCACAGCGCCAGGCGTTGATTTCGATCGAGGATCGCTTGCGTCTGGCGCTGCGCCGCAGCGTGGCGGATGCGGCGCGCGACCCGGCACAGCTCGGTACCCGTCTGCTGCGCGCCATGCAGCGCCAGTGCGAACAGCATGCACAGCTGCTGCAGGCCGCAGCGCAACGCCTGTCGGCGCTCGATCCGCACCGGGTGCTGGCCCGCGGGTATGCCTGGATGGCCGACGGCCAGGGTCGCCCGGTCTTGTCGGTTCGGGCCGTGGCGCCGGGGGCGCGGCTCGAGGCCGTCTGGGCCGACGGCGCCGCTCAGGTCGAGGTGCTGGAGGTGCGGCCGCAGGATCCCGCGCTGCCATCCGCCCCATAGGCGCATCGCCCTGTCAGGGCTCGCCCCCGTGCCTACAATGCACCAGCTTCAACCTCGGCCGCGCCGTTTCTGGCGACGCGGCCGCTTCTAAAGGACACACGATGGAACACACCCTGCCCGCATTGCCCTATGCGCTGGACGCATTGGCCCCGCACTACAGCAAGGAGACGCTCGAGTTCCACCACGGTAAGCACCACAACGCCTACGTGGTCAACCTGAACAACCTGCAAAAGGGCACCGAATTCGAGTCGATGGCGCTCGAGGACATCATCAAGAAGTCCTCCGGCGGTATCTACAACAACTCCGCGCAGATCTGGAACCACACCTTCTTCTGGAACTGCATGAAGCCGGGCGGCGGTGGCGAGCCTGGCGGTGCGCTGGCTGCGGCGATCCGTTCCAAGTGGGGCACCTATGCCGCCTTCAGGGACGCCTTCGTGAAGAGCGCTGTCGGCAACTTCGGCTCGGGCTGGACCTGGCTGGTCAAGAAGGCCGACGGCTCGGTCGACATCGTCAACATGGGTGCGGCCGGCACGCCGCTGACCACCGGCGACAAGGCGCTGCTCACCGTCGACGTGTGGGAGCACGCCTACTACATCGACTACCGCAACCTGCGCCAGAAGTTCGTCGAGACCTTCCTCGACAAGCTGGTCAACTGGGACTTCGCGCAGCGCAACTTCGGCTGAAGGAGCGGCACCCGCTCAGGGGGCCCTCAGTTCCCGAACGGGGGGCCCTTGAGCTTGAATCCGGGCTTGATGCCGCGCCTCGCAAACCAGCCCTGGTTCATCTCCAGCGCAAAGCGCACCGGCTCGGCCGAACAGTGCGACTGCTCCGACTGGGGCTGCATGTCGGCCAGACTGACGACGCGGCCGTCGTCGGCGATGAAGGCGATGCTCAGCGGCAGCAACGTGTTCTTCATCCAGAAACAGCGCCTTTCCAGGCCATCGAAGACGAAGAGCATGCCTTCGTGCTGCGCCATCTCGGTGCGGTACATCATGCCGGTCTGCGTCTGCAGCGGGGTGCGCGCCACTTCGGCGCGGATGTTGTGCATGCCGGCGCCGAGCGTGACGGTGTCCAGCTTCGGCTGGGGCGCGTTCTGAGCCGATGCGCTGCCCGCGGCCAGGCTCAGCGCCAACCCCAGCAGGCGCAATGACTTGTAGCTCGATCGAATGCAGATCATGTAAGGTCGCTCGCGTGGAACGCAGATTGTCGATCATCATGCGGACTGGCCGTCACCGCCCGGGGCCGATGCGATGAACTCGTCCGCCACGCTCGCGCCGCTGGCCGCCGAAGCCGCGCCCGACACCGCGGTGCTGGACGACCCGCTGGAGCAGCAGCGCTTCACGCGCTGGTCCACCGGCAGCGACGGCCAGCGCGTGGCCGAATCGACACTGCGGCTGTCGGGCATGTACTGTGCAGCCTGTGCCGGCATCATCGAGCAGGCGCTGGCGGGCGTCGACGGCGTCACTGCCGCCACCGTCAGCGCGGCGGGACAGCGTGCTGCGGTGCGCTGGGATCCGCAGCGCACGCGGCCCTCGCAACTGGTCGAGGCGGTGCGCCGCGCCGGCTACGATGCCGCGCCCGACGCCGCCGCGCCCGCGCGCGAACTGCGCCGCGCGGAAAGCCGCAAAGCGCTGTGGCGCCTGTTCGTCGCCGCCTTCTGCATGATGCAGGTGATGATGCTGGCCACGCCGTCCTACGTGGCCGGCCCGGGCGAACTGGAGCCCGACCTGGCGCAGTTGCTCAACTGGAGCAGCTGGGTGCTGAGCCTGCCGGTGCTGCTGTTCTCGGCGACGCCCTTCTTCAAGGGCATGTGGCACAGCCTGCGCTCGCGCCGCATCGGCATGGACGTGCCGGTGGCCATCGGCATTGTCGTCACCTTCATCGCAAGCACAGGCGCCACCTTCGACCCCGGCGGCATCTTCGGCCACGAGGTCTACTTCGATTCGATGACGATGTTCGTCAGCTTCCTGCTGGCGGCGCGCTACCTGGAACTGCATGCGCGCCAGCGCGCGGCGCAGGCGCTGGAATCGGCGCTGGACAGCATGCCGCAGCAGGCCACGCGGCTGCTCGACGGCGGCCGCAGCGAACAGGTCAGCGTGCTGCGTCTGGCGCCGGGCGAGCGCGTCCGCGTGGCGCTGGGCCAGGCTTTTCCTGCCGATGGCAACCTGCTCGACGGCCGCACTCGGGTGGACGAGGCACTGCTCACCGGCGAATCTACGCCAGTCCCCAAGCAGCCCGGCGATGCCTTGGTGGCCGGCAGCATGAACCTGGGTGCGCCGGTGACGATGCGGGTCCAGCGGGTCGGCGCCGACACCCGGCACGAGGCCATCGTTGCCTTGATGCGCGACGCGATGAGCCAGCGTCCGTCGATGGCCCGCGTGGCCGACCGCTTGGCCGGCCCGTTCCTGTGGCTGGTGCTGGGCCTGGCCGGTGCGGCTGCCGCGGCCTGGAGCGTGATCGACCCGTCGCGCGCGGTCTGGGTGGCGGTGTCGGTGCTGATCGTCACCTGTCCCTGCGCGTTGGCGCTGGCCGTGCCGGCCGCGCTGGTGGCCGCGGCCGGTGGCCTGGCCCGGCGCGGTGTGCTGGTGCAGCGCCTGGATGCACTGGAAAGCATGGCGCAGGTCGATCGCCTGTTCATCGACAAGACCGGCACCTTGACGACCCAGGCGCTGCGCCTGCAACGGCTGCGCGTGCTGCGCCCCAATGCCAGCTTGCCGACGCATGATGCAGCGCTGGCCGTGGCGGCTTCGCTGGCCGCGTGGTCGCGGCATCCGTTGTCGGAGGCCTTGAGTGCGGCCGACGCGCTGCCTGCACCCTGGACCTGGACACAGGTCGACGAGGTGCCCGGTCACGGCCTCAGCGGCCGCGACCCGCACGGCATGGCCTGGCGTCTGGGTGAGCGCGATTGGGCCTGCGCCATCAGCAGCCTCGGGCCACCCGTGGACGAATCGGTCGAGACCGCTGTGCAGACCTGGTTGTGCGCCGCAGACGGCGGCAGCGTCTGCTTCGGCTTCGACGAAGCGCTGCGCGACGGCGCGCGCGAAGCGATGATCGCCTTGCGCGATCAGGGCTACCAGTTGAGCCTGCTGTCCGGTGACAGTCCCGATCGTGCGCAGCGCATGGCACAGCAACTCGGCCTGCATCAGG
>Ga0105103_10000267_pt1 | contig 28948 bp, 24 predicted proteins | sample PPLLaktember2015_2_FD_79107 | JGI IMG/M metagenome (GOLD analysis project Ga0105103, IMG submission 79107) | Freshwater sediment microbial communities from Prairie Pothole Lake near Jamestown, North Dakota, USA - PPLs Lake P7 Core (6) Depth... | ecosystem: Environmental > Aquatic > Freshwater >...
ACCAGTACATCGACGCGCTCGCGATGTTCCTCGTCAAGGACCCCGGGCAGTACCAGGTGATCGTCACGAACAACCTGTTCGGCGACATCATCACGGACATCGGTGGCGCACTGCAGGGCGGGCTGGGCATGGCCGCCTCCGGGAACATCCATCCTGGGCGCACGTCGCTCTTCGAACCCGTGCACGGCTCGGCGCCGCCGCTGGCCGGGAAGAACCTGGCCAACCCGGTGGGCGCCATCCTCTCGTCCGCACTCATGCTCGAGACGCTCGGGCACCCGCAGGAAGCGGCCGCAATCGAGCGGGCGGTCGAGGCGGCGATTGCGGCCCGCCAGACCACCACCGACATCGGCGGTACCCTCGGCACACGCGAGGTGGGCGACTGGATCACCCACGCCATCAAACCTTGAACTCTGAACTCTGAACTTTGAACTCTTGAACTCTGAACTGATCGGGGGTCTTCATGTCACAGACCGTCTACATCCTGGGTGGCGCGCGCACGCCGATGACGCAGTACGTGGGCGCGCTGAAAGACTTCTCCGCGATTGACCTCGGCGCCATCGCGGCCCGCGGCGCGCTGGCGCGCACCGGCGTACAGCCCGACTGGGTCGATCACGTCGTGTTCGGCAACGTGCAGCAGAGCAGCGTCGATGCTCACTACGGCGCCCGCCATGTCGGCCTGAAGGCAGGCCTGCCGATCGAAGTGCCGGCGCTGACCGTCAACCGTCTGTGCGGCTCCGGCATCCAGGCGGTCCTGAGTGGCGCGCAGCAGATTCAGCTCGACGAAGCCGGCGTAGTGCTCGCGGGCGGCATGGAGAACATGAGCCAGGTACCCCATGTCATCCGCGGGCTGCGCTCGGGCCTGAAGCTTGGCCAGGGCAAGATGGAGGACTGGCTGTGGGAAGGCCTCAACGACCCGTACGCCGGCTGCTCGATGGCCATCACCGCCGAGAACTGCGCCGAGAAGTACGGCATCAGCCGGGAGCAGTCCGACACCTTCGCGCTCCGCTCGCAGCAGCTGGCGCACAAGGCCTGGACCTCGGGCGTGATGAAGGACGAAGTGGTGCCCGTCGAGATCAAGACGCGCAAGGGCGTCACGCTCGTCGAGCAGGACGATCACATGCGCCCGGACACGACGATGGAGATCCTGGCGAAGCTGCCGACGGCGTTCAAGAAGGACGGCGTGGTCACGGCGGGCAACGCGAGCGGGATTGTCGATGGCGCCGCGGCGCTGCTGATTGCGGGTGAAGCCACGGTCAAGGCCCGCGGGATGAAGCCGCTCGGCCGCATCGTCTCGTGGGCGACGGTGGGCGTGCAACCCTCGATGATGGGTATGGGACCCGCGCCCGCCATCCGGAAGGCGCTCGATCGGGCGAGGCTCTCCCTCGCCGACATGGACCTGATCGAGATCAACGAGGCGTTTGCGCCGCAGTATCTCGCCTGCGAACAGGAGCTCGGCCTCGACCGCGACAAGGTCAACGTGAACGGCGGCGCGATTGCGCTTGGCCACCCGCTGGGCGCCAGCGGCGCCCGCCTGCTGCTCACGTTACTGCTCGAGCTGCGCCGTCGCGGCAAGAAGTACGGCGTTGCGTCGGCCTGCATCGGCGGCGGGCAGGGCATCGCGATGATCGTGGAGAGCGTCTAGAACCGGCAGACGGCAGAGGGCACAAGCCTCAAGACCTAAGACTCAAGACCTAAGACTCAAGACCTAAGACTCAAGACCGAGGCAGAGACCATGGCGATCAAGACAGTGGGTGTGTTGGGGTGTGGGTTGATGGGCGCAGGCGTGGCGCAGGTGTCCGCGGCCGCGGGGTTCAGGACCATCGTGCTCGAGGTGAACGAGGACGTGCTGAAGAAGGGCCTCGGGCGAATCGAGAAGTTCCTGACCGACGGCGTTGCCAAGGGCAAGGTTACCGAGGAGGTGAAGGCCACCACGCTCGGTAACCTCTCAGGCTCGACTCAGTACGCGGACCTCGAGGGCTGCGACCTCGTCATCGAGGCAATTGTCGAGAACGTGGCCGTGAAGAAGCAGGCGTATGCCCAGGTCGAGGCGGTCGTCGGTCCCCACTGCCTGATCGCCTCGAACACCTCGTCGCTCTGCATCACCGAACTGGCAGCGGCGACGTCGCGGCCGGACAAGGTGGGTGGGCTCCACTTCTTCAACCCTGTCCCGCTGATGAAGCTGGTCGAGGTGATCAAGGCGCTGTCGACCAGCAAGGAGACCTACGACGCCCTGTTCGGGTTTGCTCAGGCCATCGGCAAGGAGCCGATCACCGCCCCCGACCGTGGCGGCTTCATCGTCAACCGCCTGCTGGTGCCGTATCTGCTCGACGCCATCCGCTGCCTCGAAGAAGGCCTCGGGACGGTGGAGGACATCGACAAGGGGATGAAGCTGGGGTGCGGACACCCGATGGGGCCGTTCACGCTGCTCGACTTCGTCGGGCTCGACACCACCTACTTCATCGCCAACATCATGTTCGAGGAGTTCCGCGAGACGCGGTTCGCGCCGCCGCCCCTGCTGAAGCGCATGGTGCTCGCCGGCTACATGGGCAAGAAGTCCGGGCGGGGCTTCTACCAGTACTAACCACACAGTTCACTCGAGTTAAGCGTTCCGTCAGCTGCGCTCGTCCGGTCGAACCAGCGAGCCGATGGACGCTCCACGCAGTGAGCCGAGGGGTGAAGTCAGCGGGAGAGCTTTTTCAGCAGCGCCTCGGCCTGCTGCTTGTGGCGCCGGTCTTCCGGCGCCCAGTCCGGATCCAGTGGCGCATCGAGCGCGGCGCGCAGCTCCTGGCGTGCCGCGTCCCGCTTTCCCTGGGCCTCCAGCGTCTCGGCCAGGAAGACGCGGGTGATGACGCTGTTCTCCCCATAGGTCAGCGCCTTCCGCAGGTGCTCCTCCGACCGGGTGGTGCTGCCACCGAACAGACCGGGAACCTTGAAGTACCACCGGCCCAGCGCGCGGTCCGCCGAGCCCTGGAGGAACACGGGGTCGAGCGCCAGGACGGTCTCGAGCGCCTCCTTGATCGGCTTCCGGTATTTCACCCCCTGCCGCAATCCGAACGACTCTGCCAGCGCGCCCATGTTGGCCGCCATCCAGAAGTGCCCTTCCGGGCGCTTCGGCTCGCGCGCGGCTGCGGCCCGCCCCGCCACGATGCCCTGCTCCAACGCGGCGCGGCGCTGGGCCTGCGGCAGACCGTTGGTGCCCAGCCAGTAGCGCGCCCGTGCCAGTTTCCAGGCCGACTCGAAATCCCCGGGGTTCGCTGACAGCCGCGCGGCCCAGACGTCGGCTGCGCGGGTGGCACTGGCGAGGGTCTCGCGGTCGCGATAGAGCGCGTCGGGATCTTCGTCGGGAACCTGAGCCGCCTGCCATGCATCAAACGGAGGTATGCCGATATCCGCCGCCGCTGCCGCGCCCGAGACACACGAGATGCCCATGTACAATACCCAGATGCAGCATCTCATCCAGCAGCTGCTGGTGCAGCTCGGTGAAGACCCGTCACGTGAAGGTCTGGTGAAGACCCCGCAACGGGTGGAAACCGCGCTGAAATTCCTGACGAGCGGGTACGACGCTGATATCGACACGGTGCTCAACGGGGCAATGTTCAGCGTGGATTATAGCGAGATGGTGATCGTCAGGGACATCGACTTCTACAGTCTGTGCGAGCATCACCTGCTGCCGTTCTTCGGAAAGTGCCACGTCGCCTACATCCCCAACGGGCGAGTCATCGGCCTCAGCAAGATTCCGCGCCTCGTGGACATCTTCGCGCGCCGGCTCCAGCTGCAGGAGCGGATGACCAACCAGATTGCCGAGACCATCCGCGAGAAGATCGCGCCACTCGGCGTGGCGGTGGTGTGCGAAGGCACGCACCTGTGCATGGCGATGCGCGGCGTCGAGAAGCAGAACTCGTATACGGTGACCAGCGCCATGCTCGGCGCCTTCCGTGACAACGCCCGCACGCGCATGGAGTTCCTGGAGCTTCTCAAGCTGCGCCAGCCCGCGATGTCGCAGAGCCCGCTGCCGCTGCCCGTCGGCGTTTCCCACCTCGACGAGTAGTTCGTCCACGCCACGCGGTTCGCGCCTGCCGACGTCCCGTCTTCCGGTTGCCGGATGGCGGTTGCCGGTTGTCGGACACCGGATGGCGTAACCCCGTACACGCGAAGGGCCACGAAGCCCATGCTTCGTGGCCCTTGTCGCGCACGCCCGGGGGCGTGACTGCCTAGAACCGGAACGCCACGTTGAAGCGAATGTTCCGCGGCCCGAGGATCTGCGCGGGCGAACCGAACTGCGGCACGGTGTTGATGGTGCCGGCCGGATCGCCGTTCTGGCGCAGGTTGATCGTGCCGCCGAGCGTGCGCGCGTCCCACGCGATGTTGTTGTTCATCAGGTTGTTGAAGTCCACCGACGCCTCGAGCTCGCGCGAGCCAGCGAACCGCATCGTCTTGAACGCCCGCAGGTCGATGGAGGTGCGTTGATCCAGGCGGTACGAACCGAGCGGCTCGACGTTCACGGTGGTGTTGCCGCCCACGGTCAGCGCCGTGTTCAGCTGGCGCGTCAGCAGAATGCCGCTCTGCGCGTTCAGGTTACCGGCGAGGCCGATGTCGTAGAACGGCGTGATGTAGGTGCCCGTCAGCTTGAACTGGTGCGGGCGGTCGCCGAGCTGCCCGGTCACTGGGCCGTCGGCGTTCAGCAACGCGTTCGGGTTGACGTTCACGCTCACACCCTCGATGCGCGTCTGCGAGTAGGTGTAGCCGGCCAGCATCTGCCACCGGCTGGACATGCGCTTGGTCATTGTCACCTCGAGGCCCTTGTAGGTCTGCAGGCTCGAGAGGTCGTTGGTCAGGTACACGAGGTTGCGGCTGAGTTCCGGTTGTAGAACTGGAACGTGCCATCGTCAGCGGTGCCGAACACACCGTCACGCCCCGAATCGGGCCGCGTGGTGAGGAATGTGTCGTAGGGGTTCGCGGGGTTCGACGACGCCTGAGGATTCTTCTCGCGGCGGTAGGTGTAGATGGCGCTCAGACGCACCGAGGGCAGCAGTTCGTGATCGACGCCGCCGGTGTACTCGTCGGTGTAGGGCCGGCGATAGTCGGGGTCGAAGGAGACGGTGCTGACGTTGACCTGACTGATGATGGGCGTCCCGGATTGCTCACCCGGCTGGTAGCGCAGGTCGCCGTTCAGGTCGTTCCAGGTGTACTGCTGCGAGTAGTTCCCGTTCGGGTTGACGGTGTCGAGCACGCCGCCGCCAGACGGGATGATGTAGTAGTAGCGGCCGGCGCCGAACTTCACGGCCGTCTGCCCGTCACCGAACAAGTCGTACGCCGCGCTCAACCGCGGCCCGGTGGTGTACCACTCCACGATGTCACGCTGTTCGGGGAACGTCCGGTTCAGCTCCGGGAAGAACTGACTCGGCGGGCTGCTCTGCTCGGGCAGGTAGCCTTCCAGCCGCTCCCAGCGGAGGCCGGCCGTCAAGGTGAGCCGCTTCACCGAGTAGCTGTCCTGCGCGTACAGGGCCGTGACGTCTACGGCCGACTTCGAGTAGAAGGGCGTGGCGAACAGCGTCACGATCTGCGAACGTCCGGTCGCGCTGGCGTAGGTGAGCTCGACGTCGTCGAAACGGGAGACGCGGTTCTCCACCGGCGAGTGTGCCTGATCGAAGCCGAACTTGAACTCGTGCCGGCCGCCCGCGAACTCGTCCAGGTAGTACTGCGCCGTGGCGTTGCCCTGGTAGCGGTCGCGCCACCGCTCGGTGCCCGCCGTAAAGTTACGGGTGCGGATACCCGTGGTGGCGTCGAGCAGCGTCTGGTCGTTGCCGTTCAGGTAGGTCGGGAAGAAGATCTTGTTCAGGCCGAGTCGCGCATCGATGAAGAAGTTGTTCGACAGGACCGAGTTCCACAGGACCTGGTAGACATCGAACACGTCATCCTCATTGCTGGTGGACGCTTGTTCGAGCAGGTTGCTCGTCGCCAGGAAGCGGTTGGGCTTCTTGTAGTACTGGCGCGAGTAGAAGCCCGTGAGCCGGTTCTTGTCGTTGATCTGATAGGTGGCGTTCACCATGCCCGACGTGATGTCGGTCTTGTCGAGCACCAGCGTCGAGAACGCGGCCGGGACGTTGACGTGCACGCGCCAGTCGCGGAACGACCCGAAGATGCGCAGCTTCTTGGCGATGACCGGCCCGCCGCCGCTGATGTTGATGTCGGAGACGAAGTCTACCGCGTTGGTCTCCGGCCGGAAGCCGTAGCGGAGCAGCTCGTCGTCCACGTTCTGCCACTGCGTGGCGTCGCCCAGCCAGGTGAACGTGCTGCGGCCACGCCACTGGTCCGTGCCGCCCTTGGTCACCATGTTCATGAACACGCCGCTCGTCGGCACGGTGATGTCGTGCGCGCCGGTCGAGACCTGGATGTCGTCGAAGGCATCGAAATCGTAGTAGAAGCCAGCCGCACCGATGGCGGCGGGGTCGCCCACGTTGATGCCGTTCAGGAACTGGGTGTTCTGCGAGCTGGCGGTGCCGCGGGCGCTGTACACGCCCTGCAGGCCGCCCGACGTGCCGCCCACATCAGGGCGGGTGATGAGGAGGCTCGGGACCTTGTATTCGACCAGCGACCAGATGTCGCGGCCGCCGGGAGTGCCCTGCAGCAGCTGCTCGCCCAGGTTCGTGCTGACATTCGCGCTGGTGGTGTCGACGACCGGCGAGGCGCCGGTGACCGTGACGGTTTCGGCCAGGGTGGCGACCGTGAGGGTCATGTCGAGCGGGGTGGTCTGGCCCGTCAGGACCGACAGGTTCTCACGAACCATCGGCCGGAAGCCCTGCAGCTCGACGCGGACCGAGTAGACGCCCGGCGGGAGCGACGGGAAGCGGTTGACCCCACCGCTGTCGGTGACGCCCGTCGCGGTACCGGCCACGAGCGCCGGGCTGCTGATGGTGACCGACACGCCAGGCACGGCGGCGCCCTGTTCGTCCTGGACCCTGACCAGGATCGATCCCGTCTGGACCTGGGCGAAGGCGGGCGAGATTGAGAGAACAATCGCGGAAATCGCGCAGAGGAAACGGATGGACCAAGTGCGGATCCGTCTCGGTCGATGACTTGCGTGGGCTTTCATGGGAATCCCCTTCAGAATTACGTTCGGCACCTACGGAAACTTGGAGCAACTTTCAATGCAACCCGGCGGTCATCGCGCTGCAGGCTGACATCGAGTGACAGGCAGCGCCGCGATATGACACGAGCCGGCTTGGAGGGAACCGTACAACACCCTCTCTGCAAGCGGTCTGCCGTGAACTGTCGAATGCTGCCGCTATACTGAATCCCCATGCGCATGCTTGTTGTGGTTCTCGCGCTGGCGCTCCTGGCTGCTCCGGCCGTGAGCGCGCAGACGAAGAAGGCCGCCCCGAAGAAGACCACCCCAGCCACGCGGCCCGCGACGAAGACAGCACCACCGGCCGCGACTCTGTCGCGGATCCAGGCCGAGCTCACGTGCCCGTCGGAACTCGGGGTCGGGGTCACCAGCAAGCGCCGGTTCTGCGACGTCCTCGCGGGGCGCGACCCGGCCAGCGGCATCCTCATCAAGATCCCCCCGCACCGGGGGCCGGTCACCCTCTCGTTCGAACTGCACAACCGGCACACCTATTCGGAGGACCTGGTCAAGGCCCGCACCGCCTTCCGCAAGTACACGGCGACCGTTGGCGTGCTGACCATGGACAACACCCTGGTCGATCGGGCGGCCATCCAGACCGAGTTCCGCACCGAGCGCGACCTGTTCGATCGCATCGCCGGGGGCGCGGGCCCCGGTGGGGTGAAGGCGGTGGCGCCGAGCGGCACCGAGTTCATCACACTGCAGCTGCCTGAGGATGTGGGCGAGCAGGTGAGCGTGCTGGGCGAGAAGCTGACGGTCGTCCGGCCGGACGGCACCGATACCTTCGTCTCCGAAGGCCGACCGCTGGCCACCATCAGCAACGTCATGGTCGAGTACCGGCCAGGGCCGCCCCCGAAGAAAGCGCCGGCCCGCAAGCCCTGAGCGCGCCGCCTTCATCCCGGCGGGTGTAGGATGGGAGTACGGTCCCCTTCGGAAAGGTGGTTCCCGTGCGCGCCAGACTTCTCGCAGCGCTGTTCGTCGGCGTGGCTGTCCCCTTCGTCTGGGCGGCCATTGACGAACCGATTCAACCCATCAAGCCAGCGGTCGTCAGCCAGCCAGATCTCGTCGAGCTTGGCAAGAAGCTGTACTTCGATCCGCGCTTGTCGCGCTCCGGCTTCATCTCCTGCAACTCGTGCCACAACCTCAGCATGGGTGGCTCGGACAATCTGTCCACATCGATCGGACACAACTGGCAGAAAGGCCCCATCAACTCCCCGACCGTGCTCAACTCGAGCCTGAACGTGGCGCAATTCTGGGACGGGCGAGCCAAGGACCTGCAGGAGCAGGCCGGCGGTCCCATCGCCAATCCCGGTGAGATGGCGTTCACCCACGAACTCGCGGTCGAGATCCTGGAGTCCATCCCCCAATACGTGGTCGACTTCGAGAAAGCTTTCGGCGCCGGCAAGCTGACCATCGAGCGGGTGACCAAGGCCATCGCGGCGTTCGAAGAGACCCTCGTGACGCCGAACTCACGGTTCGATCAATGGCTGGCGGGGAACGAGCGGGCGATTACCGCCGGCGAGCTGGAGGGCTATCAGCTCTTCAAGGTGAGCGGCTGCACGGTGTGCCACAACGGGCCGGCGGCTGGCGGCGCGTCGTTCCGGAAGATGGGCGTGGTCGAGCCCTATCGCACCGACAACCCCGCGGAAGGCCGCAAGGCGGTCACCGGGCGGGATGCCGACCGATTCAGTTTCAAGGTGCCCACGCTTCGCAACGTCGAGCTGACCTATCCCTATTTCCACGACGGCGCCGCCAACACGCTGGGCGAGGCCGTGGACGTCATGGGCCGGATTCAGCTCGGGCGGACCTACACTCCTGACGAGAACGCCAAGATCGTGGCGTTCCTGAAGACGCTCACGGGTGACCAGCCGCGATTCGAGATGCCGCTGCTGCCGCCCTCGTCCGATCGCACGCCGCGGCCGAACCCGTTCAAGTGAGGGGGAGGTAGAATCGCTGCGCCAATGGAAACCCCACTGACGCCTCTCGAGTTCATGCGGCGCGCGCGGCGGCTGTATCCCACCCGAGAGGCGGTCGTGGATGGCGCCCTGCGCTGGACCTACGACGCGTTCGGCGCGCGCTGCGACCGCTGGTCGTCGGCCCTGCAGGCACTGGGGGTACGGCAGGGCGATCGCGTCGCCTATATCGCACCGAATACCCATGCGCAGCTGACGTCCTTCTACTCCGTGCCGCAGATCGGGGCCGTCCTGGTGCCGATCAACTACCGGCTCATCCCCGAGGAGTTCTGCTACCTGATCGAGCACAGCGGCGCCACCGTCGTGTGCGCCGACGGGGACTACCTGGAGGCGGTCGATTCGATTCGCGCCAGGCTGCCGCACGTGCGCCACTTCGTGGCGTTGGACCGCTGCAGGCAGGGATGGCTCGATTACGAGACGCTGGTGTCGCAGGCGTCGCCGGTCTTCACGAGGCCGGCAATCGCCGAACGTGACCTGTTGACGATCAACTACACGAGCGGCACGACGTCGCGCCCGAAGGGCGTGATGATCACGCACCGCAACGCCTGGATGAACTCGGTCGGCATGCTCACGCACATCCGGATGACGCCGGGCGACGCATACCTCTGGACGCTGCCGATGTTCCACGCCAACGGCTGGACGTTCACCTGGACGGTGACGGCGGTCGGCGCCAAGCACGTCTGTCTCCGCAAGGTCGAAGCGGCGGCCGTGTTCCGTCTGGCCGCCGCCGAGTACATCACCTGGATGTGCGCGGCTCCCACCGTGCTGATCACGCTGGCCAATGCGCCCGCGGAGCTGAAGGGCTTTGCCCCGCGGGGCGTCAGCGTGATGACCGCCGGAGCGCCGCCGGCCGCGGTGACCATCGAACGCCTGGAGCAGGGCCTCGGGTGGACCGTGACCCAGATCTACGGGCTGACCGAGACCGCCCCCGCAATCTCCATCTGCGAGCCCCGCCCCGAGCACATCGGCCTGCCGTCCAGCGAGCTGTCACGCATCAAGGCACGCCAGGGTGTCGAGCTCATCACCTCGGGCGAACTCAAGGTCGTGGACGAGCACGGGGTGGAGGTGCCGGCCGACGGCGCCACGATCGGGGAGATCGTCGCAAGGGGCAACGTGGTGATGGCCGGCTACTACAACGACCCGGAAGCCACGGAGCGCGCCATGGGCGACGGCTGGTTCCACACTGGAGACGCCGCCGTGGTGCACCCTGACGGCTATCTCGAGATCCGCGACCGCCTGAAGGACGTGATCATCAGCGGCGGCGAGAACATCTCGTCCGTCGAAGTGGAGGCCGCGCTGCTGCGGCACGAGGCCGTCCAGGAAGCCGCGGTGGTCGGCATGCCGGACGAGAAGTGGGGCGAGGCACCGCACGCCTTCCTGGTCTTCAAACCCGGCCGGGTGGCGGCGCCTGAGGATCTTCGTGCGTTCTGCCGCGAGCACATGGCACGTTTCAAGGTGCCGCACAGCTTCACGTCCATGGCCGAGTTACCCAAGACGGCGACCGGCAAGATCCAGAAGTTCGTGCTCCGCCAGGGCCGGCCGAACCTGTCGAAGCAGTAGCGCAGGCAACGATGCACGAACAGGGACTGCGCACCATCAGGTCGGATGACGCTGAACGGCCCGGGCCAGGCTCGTGACGGCGCATGACCCGCTCGCGGGATCGACTCTGTTCGCCGGCGTGCCCGCGCGCACGCGCTCGGCCCTGCTCGAGCGGGCCGCCACACGCCAGCTGGCCACCGGCACCCGGTTGCTGTCCGCCGGTCAGCTCCACCACTCGCTGTTCGTCATCCTGGAGGGGGCGGTCGACGTGTGCCTGGCCGGTCACGATGGGCCGCTCGTGCGTCTCAACGCCGGCGAGTGCGTCGGCGAGTTGTCCCTCATCGACGGGCAGCCGGCATCCGCCGACGTCGTGGCGGCATCGGCGACAACCGTGCTCGAGCTCTCGCACGACGACGTCTGGGCGCTGATCAACAGGAGTGGAGTGTTCGCGCGCAACCTGCTGCGCGTGCTGGCGGGCCGCGTTCGCAACGACGACCTGGCGCTGACGATGGCGAGCGACCGCCGCCGGCATTACGAGCGGCTGTCGATGGCCGACGGCTTGACGGGCCTCCACAACCGGCGCTGGTTCGACGCGGTGTTCCCCCCGCACCTCGACCGGCTGCGGGCCGAGAATCGACACGTGGCGTTGCTGATGGCCGACGTCGACTGGTTCAAGGAACTGAACGACGTCGAAGGGCACCAGGAGGGGGATGCGTTGCTGCGACGCATCGCGGTGGCGCTCACCGACGGGTTGCGTCCGGACGATCTGCTGGCACGCTACGGCGGAGAGGAGTTCGCGGCGCTGGTCGCCGACCTCGACGGCGTGGCGGCGCTCGAAGTCGCGGATCGGCTGCGGGCCGCGGTGGGCTCGCTCGAGCGTGCTGGCGCGCGTCCCTGCACCATCTCGATTGGCGTGGCCGTGGCGATGCCCGGCGAGCCGTTCGACGGCCTGGTGCACCGGGCCGATGCCGCGCTGTTTCGTGCGAAAGAGGGCGGGCGCAACCGCGTCAGCGACTGACGCTCACGCTCCCGTTAGCCCTCGATCTCCGCCTCCGCCTCGATCTCCACCAGGTTCTCGTCGCCGATCAGTTCGGCCGCGACCAGTGTGTTCGCCGGCTGGATGTGCCCGAACCGCTCGCCGTGGGCGCGGGCCACCGCCTCCCAGTCCGCGACGTGCCGCACGTAGACGCGCGTCTGTGTCACATCGTCGAGCCGGCCGCCGAGCGATCGCAGCGAGCCTTCGATCTTGTCGATCACGAAGTGCGTCTGGGCCGCGACGTCGGTGCCGCCGATGTGGCGGTGGCGGTGGGTGGAGGTGGTGCCAGACACGAGGATGCGATTCCCCGTCCGGATCGCGCGGGAGAAACCGGCGAGCGGTTCCCACGGCGTTCCGCTCAGGCACTGTGTGCGGGTGCCGGCGGTGCGCACGGCGTACGGCGGCGGGAACGAGTCCACATGATGACTGAGGTCACCGGACGCGGTGAGAAACGGCGGCGTCCGGTATTCGTCGCCGCAGTCACCCGGGATCGGCGTCAGGTGCGCGGTCGCTTCGGCCAACTCGGTCCGGTCTTCGGCGGTCAGCGTGAACTCGAAGAGCCGGACCGTATCGTCGATGTGCTGGCGCTCGCCGAGGCGGGCGCCGATGATGACGCCGCCCACTGCCGGGTGGTCGAGCACCCAGCGGCTGGCGACGTTCGCGATGGACACGCCGTGACGTTGTGCCACTCTCGAGGCCGCCACGAGCACCTCCTGGTAACGCTCCCATCCCCCGGCGACGCGAATGAAGCGGCCGTACTTCATCCGCGACCACGTCCCGGTCTGCTCCCAGTCCGGCTCGGGCTGGCCGAGCCAGCGCTCGGTGAGCCACCCTCCAGCCACCGTGCCATAGGCCAGCAGGTGCACTCCGGTCTTGAGGCACAGCGCCGACATGGCCCCGGCGGCACGGGAGTCGAGCAGCGAGAACGCCACCTGATTGGTGATGATCGGGATACCACTCGCGAGTGCCATGTTCAGGTGCGCGGTGTCGGTGTTGGTGAAGCCCAGGTGGCCGATCAATCCCTCCTCCTGCAGCTCCTGCAGGAAGAACAGCGCATCCAGCCAGCTCGGATCCGCGTAGGTCCACGCGTGGAACTGCAGCAGGTCCAGCCGCTCGGTGCGCAGCCGGGTGAGCGATCGGGTGATGGCGGTGCGGACGTCCTCGCGGGTGACGGCTCCTGGCTTGGGCACCCATTTCGTCAGCAGCTGCACGCGTCCCGGCCCCCGGGTGTGCCGATAAAGGCCGGCCACGTCCTCCGCCGACCCATAGTGATCGGCCATGTCGAACGACGTCAGCCCAGCGTCGACGTACGGCTGCATGGCCGAAGCCGTATGCGCAAGGTCGATGGTCCGGCCGTCGCGCTCCATGTCGGCGATTTGCCAGAGACCGGTGAGGACGCGAGACGTGGACAAGCCGGGCGCGAGGTTGATGCGTTCAACGGACAAGGACGGTCTCCTTGGAAGGGAATGGCTACTCGGGAGGCAACTCGCGGAAACGTGCGACCACGTCGACACCCTGATGCCGCAACGTGGCCAGTTCACGGAGGTAGATCACCGTGCCAATGCCCATCACGATGAGCCAGATAGGCGTGGACCGCAAGTACCACGCGGTCACCGGCATCGTCAGGTCACGCCAGGTGTGCACCCCGAGGAACGTGGTCAGGACCAGGATGCCCACCACGGCGAGGGGCGCCTGCACGGCGCGGGACGGCAGCACCGTGACGGCGCGGGCGAGGACCGGGTTGCGGTAGGGCAGCGCCAGGACCGAGATCGCCATGAGCAGGAAATTGACGAGCATCGACGTGACCAGGATATCGACGCCAAGGAAGAAGTCGCCGGCGAGGTGACTGCCGAGCACGCCGAGCGTGGCCATCACCGCGCTGGCGACGATGGCCACGTGCGGCGTTCGATGGCGCGGGTGGACCGCGGACACGGCCGCCGGAAAGATGCCATCCTGCGCCCAGGCGAACATCAGACGCGACACCGCCAGCAGCATGGCCGGCAGATCCTTGATGAGCGCCACCGCCGCACTCGACACGATGACGACGGTCCAGAACGGCGGCAGGAGGAAGCCGAGCAGGCCCGGAGCGGTGAGGTCGCGCCGGCGGGCTTCGCTCGCGATGTACTCCCACGGCACGGCGTGATAGACGGCCGCCGTGAACAGCAGATAGAACAGGCCGACCGACGCCACGGCGATACCGATGGCGAGCGGGAGATCGCGGCCCGGCCGCCGTGCTTCGCCTCCGGCCTGGGCAATGGAGTCGAAGCCGATGAACGAGGCGAAGAGCAGCGCCGAGGCCGGCATCAGCACCGACAGCGTCAACGGCGGGAGATCCGCGCGCGGCACCTCGGTGCCGCGGATCGCAAGGGCCGCGCTGAAGTCGGCGTGCGTGAACCAGAACCCGGCGACGATGACCACGGCGCCAAGCGCGAAGGTGAGGAACATCAGCGGCACGATGAGGCGCTCGTAGGCCTTGACGCCTCGCAGGTTGACCGCCGCCGCGGTCCACAGGCAGCCGATGGAGATGGTCAGTCGCACCGGCCCTGTCTCGAGCAGCGCCGCCACCTGGACGGCATCCATGGCGACGGCGATGTCGCGCAGAAACGGCACCAGCACGTAGGACACGACGCCAATCGCCACGCACAGCGAGAACCATTGCGAAAACGAGGCGATGAAGCCCAGATAGGCGCTGAGGGCCCGGCTGGCATAGACGTAACTGCCGCCCGCGCGCGGCATCGCGGAGGCCAGCGTGGCATACGACAGACCGGCCAGCACCGCGGGGACGGCGGCGATGGTGAACGCCAGGAGCACGTGCGGCCCGATGTCCGGGACGTGCCGCTGAATCATGAACGGGATGACGTTGATGCCCGCGCCCACCATGCTGCACACGCCGGTGGCGACAAGGCCCATCAGCCCCATCTCGCGGGCCAATCGGGTCGGGTGCGTCTGATTGCGCGGCGATGACGGCATGCGAGCGGAGCCACAGTGTACGCCGACTCGGCCGATGGCGCCTTCAAAAGGCAGCCTTGACACCCATGAGCGGTCAGAGGCACATTTGCGCCGCTCGTGGAGTCAGGCGCTGGCTCCGGTGTCAACCACCTGCACCCAGAGGGATGCGATATGCGACGTGGTCTGGTTCCTGTTCTCCTGCTGCTGTTGGCAACCCCCGGACTGCTGAGCGCGCAAGGCAGTCCGGCCATCTCGAGCGCCGAGCCCTTCAAGCTCGGCACCTTCGAGATCGAGGGCGATCCCCGGATCGGGATCGTCCTGCAAGACAAGATCATCGTCGACCTGGCAGCGGCCAACCGCGTCTTCGAGCGCAACCCCGCCAATGCGGCGGTCCCGATGCCGGAGGACATGCGGGCACTCGTCGGTCAGTACGAATACGGTCTCAAGTTCCGCCTCTACGAGATCGTCAACGACCTGGTCGCGAACAAGCGGCTGGCGGCTTCGCCCCGGCCGCGGTACATCTACGACCTGACACAGGTACGCACGCTGGCACCATTGATGCCGCGGAAGATCCTCAACGCGGCGGTCAACTTCTACAGCCATGTCGGCGAGGGCGGCACCCCGGAGGAGCAGCGGAAAGCGGCCGAAGAGCGTCGCCGTACCCGCGGCGTGCCATACCTGTTCCTGAAGCCCACCGAAGGCGCCATCATCGGCAACGGTGATGCGGTCGTGCTGCCCCACGGGCGTGACCGCATCGACTGGGAAGTGGAACTGGGCATCGTCATCGGCCGCGCCGCCAAGTACGTGCCGGCGACCAAGGCCGCGGAGCACATCTTCGGTTACATGGTGACCGTGGACATCTCGGACCGTGGTGGCCGTCCGCCCGATTCCCGTCCGGGCTCCGACTGGTTCGTGGGAAAGGGGCACGACACGTTCGCGCCCATGGGGCCGTGGATTGTGCCCAAGGAGTTCTATGGCGATCCGATGAAGCGGCTGCGCCAGACGCTGAGCGTCGGCGGGCAGCAGATGCAGGAGGGGCTGCCGGGCGACATGATCCACTCGGTCTACGAGATCATCGAGTACGCCTCGTCCATCATCACGCTGTTCCCCGGTGACGTCGTCAACAACGGCACGTCCGGCGGTGTCGGCATGGGGACGGCGGTCCGCGGCAAGCAGACGTTCCTGAAGGCTGGTGATCAGATCGTGGCCAGCATCGAGGGCATCGGCACCCTGACCCTGCCCGTGGTGGCCGAGCCGCCGCCAACGCCCGGCACGGGCTCGTACCTGCCGCCGGTCAGCAGCTACCGCAAGCCGCAGCAGTAGCCTCGGGGCTGAGGCGGGGATCCCGGACGGGTGCCCGCCTCGCTCGCTACCGCGTGGCGTCGTGATAGCAGCGCAGGATGGCGTCGGCCGACCGATCGATGTCAGCATCCGTGGTGGACCAGTTGGAGATCGAGATGCGCATCGCCTGGTGCCCTTGCCAGATCGCGCCGCCGGCCCAGCAGGTGCCCTCCGCCTGCACGCGGGTGATGACGTCGCGGGTGGTGTCGTCAGCGTGCTGGTCTCCGCCGTCGAACTGAACCAGCACCTGATTGAGAACGACTTCGTTCAGGATGCGGACGCCGGCGTCACGGGACAGACGCTCCGACATCCGCCGCGCCAGCGCGCAGGTGCGCCGGACGAGATCGGCGATGCCGGCACGGCCGAGCGAACGGATCAGCGCGTAGAGGGGAATGACGCGCGATCGTCGCGAGGACTCTGGCACCCAGTCCATCCCGATCCGCTCTTCCTCGTCGCCACGCTGCAGGTACGAGGCCTTCAGCCCCATTGCCGCGCGATGCGGCGCCGGATCGGCGACGATCGCCAGGCCCGAATCGTAGGGCACGTTCAGCCACTTGTGCGCGTCGGTGGCCCAGGAGTCGGCGCGGGCCAGGCCCTCGACCTGCGCGGCCAGTTCCGGCACCGCCGCCGCCCACAGACCGAAGGCCCCGTCGACATGGACCCAGGCGTCCCTGGCATGCGCGAGGTCGGCGATCCGGCCGATGGGGTCGCTGGCACCGGTGCTCACGTTGCCGGCCTGGGCGCAGACGATGAGCGGTCCGCTGGCTCTGGCGAGAGCAGCCTCGAGCAGGTCAGCGCGCATCCGGCCGTGCTCGTCCGCGGCCACGACGATCACTTCGTCAGCGCCGAAGCCCAGCAGGCGCAGCGCGCCCATCGCCGAGATGTGCACCTCGCCACCGGCGATCACCGTGACGTGCGGCGCCCGCTGCAGGCCCTGTGTCTCGACGTTCCAGCCGGCTCGCCGCAGCACTTCGTGCCGGGCCGCGGCCAGGCAGGTGAAGTTCGCCATGTGGCAGCCGGTGACGAACCCGACGGAACTGGCGCGCGGCAGGTGCAGCAACTCGAGCAGCCACGCCGAGACGATGTCTTCCATCACCGCGGCCGCGGGTGACATCACGTACAACGCGCCGTTCTGATCCCAGACGCTGGCCAGCCAGTCGGCGGCGACGGTCACGGGTATGGCACCACCGGTCACGAAACCGAAGTAGCGAGGCCCGACGGTGGCGACGATGCCCGGATTGGCGTGTTGCGCGAGTCCCTCGATGACATGAACGGGGTCGTCCGGCCCCTCGGGCAGCGGCCCGCCGAGCGCGGCTCGAAGCGACGCCGGCGTAGCCGTGCCGCCGACGTGGCGCGCGGCCACGTCCCGCAGATAGGCCAACCCGAGTTCACGGGCGCGGTCCAGCACCGAGTAGGGATTCGTCACGTGGCCGTCCATTCGTCGAGGATGGTGCCGAGATCCACGTCGGGCGCAATCAGGCAGATATGGCCGTGGCCGTCGAGCACGCGCATGGTCGCGTGCGGCGTCAGCGACGCCATCAGCCGCGCCTGTTCCACCGAGGGCACCAGATGATCGCGATCCGCGGCGAGATACAGGACGGGCGCCTGTATCTCTGGCAGCCGTGGGCGCACGTCGTACTGGCGCAGCATGCGTAACCGCGACAGGTAGCCGTTGCGCGTGGTGGCGCGCATCAACTGGTGAAAGCGCCGGATCTCGTCCTTGCCCGTGTGAGGCGAGTGCATCCGCCACGCGGTCAGCTGCCGCACCATCCGCATCACGCCCCACGGCGTCGAGCGGAGGAGATGGTATCCGAGCCACAACCGCGCCTGGGGCCCGAAGTACGGGAACGAGTTGACGATCACCAGGCGGGCGACACGCTCCGGGTGCGCCAGCGCATAGCTCAAGGACAGCGCGCCGCCGAACGATTCGCCCACCAGCGTCACGCGTTCGCCCGGCGAGGTCATGGCCTCCACCCGCGTGTGCAGATCGGCCACCAGCTCCTCGAGCAGCGTCGCATCGTCACGCAGGCGATGCGTCGCCACGCGGTACCGGCGTTCCAGGCACGGCACCTGCCGGTAGAACAGCAGGCCCGTGCCATCGAGACCAGGGACGAGGACCAGTGGGTCGGCCATCTCCGGTATGGTACCCTGCCCGGTGTGACGTTCGCTCAATCCGCCAGGTTGACGTGGACCATCGCCTCCATGTTCGTGGTCGAGACCGTCACCTTTGGGCTTGCCGTGCTGCCGGCCTTTCTCTTCTGGCACTGGTGCCTCGCCTGGGTGCCCGAGGAAGGCCTCCTGCTGCGCCCCACCGCGATTGCCATGTCGATCGTTCCCGCCTACCTCGTGTTCTCGCTCGCGTTGTCGATCCTGTCTGCGGCGGGGATGCGCGTGCTGGGATGGCGCACGCCTCGTGACGGTGACTGGAGGCTCCGCGACCTCGAGTGGCCGGTCCTGAACTGGATGCGGTACATGATCTCGACGCACGTGGTCCGGGTGTTCGTGGGCACGTTCTTTCGGGCTTCCCCGGTGTGGAGCTGGTACCTGCGCTGGAACGGGGCCCGCATTGGCCGCGCCGTGTATGTCAACAGCCTCTCGATCTCGGATCACAACATGCTGGAGTTCGGCGACGGCGTGGTGATCGGCGAGAACGTGCACCTGTCCGGCCACACCGTCGAAGCCGGCGTCCTGAAGTCGGGGCGCGTCAGGCTTGGACGGTTCGTGACCGTCGGCCTGGGCAGCGTGGTGGGGATCGGGGTCGAGGCGGGGGAGAACTGCCAGATTGGCGCTCTCAGCGTGGTGCCAAAATACTCGAAACTCGATGGCGGGGCGGTTTATGCTGGTGCGCCCGCCAGGCGCGTGGTTCGTTCCTGACCGTCACCCGCCCTCATCCGCCGGCCCACCTGCGTGTCACACCTGCTGTCGATCATCGTTCCCGTCTACAACGAAGCACGTACCGTCGCCGCCGTGATCGACCGCCTGCTCACCATCGACCTGCCGATGGCCCGTGAGATCGTGGTCGTGAACGACGGCTCGACGGATGGGACGCGCGAGGTGCTCGATCGGGTGGCACCGCGGCCGGGCATCCTCCAGATCATGCATGCGGCGAGCAACGGCGGCAAGGGCAGCGCGATCCGTCTCGGCTTCGGCCGCGCGAAGGGAACGGTGTTCGCGATCCAGGATGCCGATCTCGAGCTCGACCCGGCGCAGCTGGCGATGCTGGTGCAACCGATTCTCGATGGGCGCACGCGCGTGGTGTACGGGTCGCGCTTCCTGGCCGGGCGGCCCGACGCGCCATGGATCACGATCGTGGCGAACCAGGCGCTCACGACCGTGACCAATATCCTGTACGGGGCACGGATCACCGACATGGAGACGTGCTACAAGATTATGGCCGCCGAGGTCGCCCGCAGCCTCTCGCTCGAAGCCAATCGGTTCGACATCGAGCCCGAGATCACCGCGAAGCTGCTGCGGGGCGGCCACGACATCCTCGAACTGCCGGTCCGCTTCGAGCCGCGGAGCCGCGCGCAGGGCAAGAAGATCGGCTGGCGCGACGGCGTGCACGCGGTGCAGGTGCTGGTGAGGTACCGGTTCCGCTCGTAGGCGCATGGCGGGCTAGCGGCGATCGCCCGGCAGCGAACGGACGCGTGCCATCGGGAGGTCCAGCCGTTGCGCCCATCGTTCCCATTGCAGCGCGGTCTTCGTCTGCATCACCGCGTCCAGGGCCTCGCCATCCCGCAACTGAAGCGCCTCGTAGAGCCGCTTCCGGAAGTGCGTCTCGAGCGCAGCGACGGCCACGCGGCCGCGCCGCGTCTCGTAGACGCGGTAGGTGGGCCCCGCGCCACCGAGAACGCCGCCCGGCAGCGTGAGGCCGAGGCGCGCCGGCATGGCCGCCGTCTCGAGCGCATTCCGCAGCCCCACCTGCGCGTGTGCCGGCGCCGGCTGCCGCAACAGCAGCAGCGCGGCGATCACGGCCTGCTCCGCACCGAACAGGTCGGCCAGCAGCGTGCGGGGCATCTCGACACCGATGAGGCCCGCGCCGGCCTGATAGGTGAGGTCGTGTCCAGGCCGCTCGGGATCGCCGATGTCGCCGACGATGTTCAGCCAGCGCAGATTCGGGTGCGTGCGTGTCAGGGTCGCGTGATCGAGCTCCAGGCGGCCGAGTGCCAATGGCCGCTGACTGGCGAGCAGCAGATCGGCGTGAGCCAGGAGTCGATCCAGGGTGGCGCGTCCTCGCGCGCTCTTCAGGTCCAGCTGCCGGACTTGCACGCCGCGGTGCAGGTCCTGATACCACTCCGGGCTGAACCCTGCCATGGGATCGCCGCCGGGTGGCTCCACCTTCACCGCCGTGGCGCCTTCGGCGACCAGCCGGGCGAGGGTGACTGGGCCCGGAAGGTTCTGCGCGAGGCTCACAACCCGCATGCCCGCAAGCGGGCGTGCGGGGCGGCGCTGACGGCTCCCGGCCGTGGTGCGCGAACGAGGAACGGAACGGACGGACCCCATGCCGGCGCCCCGAGGCTACTCGCCGAAGTGAATGCGCTGCTCGACTTCGTGGAAGCGGCGCGCGGCCTCGGGTTCGGGAGCGAGCAGCGACACGACGATGCCGACGACGAACGACAGCGGAATGGTGACGAGCCCGGGGTTCCTGAGCGGGAACCACGCCGTGGGCTGCTTCAGGATGTCGATCTGAATCGTGGGCGAGAGGTAGATGAGCAGCAGGGTGGACGCGGTGCCGACCAGCATCGAGGCCTGTGCGCCTCGCGTCGTGAAGTTGCGCCAGAAGATGGAGAGGATCAGCGCCGGGAAGTTGGCGCTGGCGGCAATCGCAAAGGCGAGCCCCACCATGTAGGCCACGTTCTGGCCCTTGAAGACGATGCCCAGCGCGATCGAGGCCAGGGCCAGAAGCACCGTGGCTCCGCGTGCCACCACCAACTGCTCGCGCTCGCTGGCGTGGCCGCCCCGAATCACGCTCACCCAGATGTCGTGCGACAGCGTTGCAGCTCCCGCCAGTGTCAGCCCCGCGACCACGGCCAGAATCGTCGCGAACGCGACGGCGGCGATGAAGCCGAGAAATGCCTGTCCGCCGACGACCTCGGCGAGCAGCGGGGCGGCCATGTTGCCGCCGGCGTCCACGGCGCGGATGGCATCCTGTCCGACCAGCACCATCGCACCGAAGCCGAGGATGAACGTGAGCAGGTAGAACGCGCCGATCACCGCGGTGGCGATCGCCACCGACACCCGTGCGGTCTTCGCATCGGGGACGGTGTAGAAGCGCATCAGGATGTGGGGCAGGCCCGCGGTCCCGAACATCAGGGCGATGCCGAGCGACATGGCATCGAGCGGATCGGAGACGAGACGGCCAGGCGCGAGCACCGCCTCGCCGTACTGCCGTGAGGCTTCCGCGAACAGCGCCAGCGGGTTCATCGCGAACTGCACCAGCACCAGCATCGCCAGCAGGAACGCGCCGCCGAGCAGCAGCACGGCCTTGACGATCTGCACCCACGTCGTGGCCAGCATGCCGCCGAACAGGACATAGGCCAGCATCACGATGCCGACGATCACGACGGCCGTTTCGTAGGACAGGCCGAACAGCAGGCGGATGAGGTTGCCGGCGCCCACCATCTGGGCGATCAAATAGAACGAGATGACCGCAAGGCCGCCGAACGCGGAGGCGACCCGGACCGGGCCCTGCTTCAGCCGGAAGGCGACGACGTCGGTGAAGGTGTACTTGCCAAGGTTCCGCAAGGGCTCGGCGATGAGGAACATCACCACCGGCCACCCCACGAGGAACCCGATGGAGTAGATGAGGCCGTCGAAGCCGGAGAGCGCGACCAGGCCGGCGATGCCGAGGAAGCTGGCGGCGCTCATGTAGTCGCCCGCGAGCGCCAGCCCGTTCTGCACGCCGGTGATGCTGCGGCCGGCGGCATAGAAATGTTCAGCGCTACGGGTGCGTCTGGCCGCCATCCACGTGATGACGAGCGAGAGGCCGATGAACAGCACGAAGCCGCCCATGGCGACGAAGTTCGGCTGCATCGCCGCGCCGTTCACCGAGGCCCCGAATCGCGCCGGATCGAGGCAATGGCCGTGTCGTAGTGCTGATTGGCCCAGTACACGTAGATCACGATCAGGATCCAGGCCGCGAGGATGACCAGCGCGCCGAGCAGGATGCCCAGCGACAGGCCCGGGACGATGATGGTGGCGAGCAGCGGCTTGCCATAGGCGATGAGCAGGATGAAACCGACGTACACCAGCGTCATCGCCACCGTCAGGCTGACGGCGATGCGCCAGCGGGCGGCGTCCAGCGCACGCAACTTATTCGACACGGGCTCCACGGGCCGCCATTCTACTCGACCTGTGCAGGCCGGCTACGGTTGCGCAGGCGGAGGGATGTCCAGCGTCACGTGAAATACCCATGCACTGTCGCGCGCCTCACTCCGCACCCGCGCGGGAATCGGCGCCACCTTGCCGCCCTCTGGATAGGAGTCGGCCCAGGGCGCGAAGGGCAGCGTCATCTGCTGTTCGGCGCCATCAGCGGGCTCGAGGCTGAAGATGAAATAGCCGGCCTTCTCGTATGCCGGCAGCCACAGCGACACGACAACTCGCTGGGCCGGGCTCGAGTCGAGCATCAGCTTCGTCTCGACCGACTGGTACTCCCCCATGAACGGCGCTGCCGGCGCGACAGTGCCCATCGTCTTGCGCGCCCACTCCTCGGAGGCGCCCATGGTACGGTCGAAGAGGCTGATCTCGAAGGGCGCAGCGCCCAGGCGGCCGGAGGGGTCGGAGACCGCGATCTCGAAGCGGTGCGTGAAGACGCCCGTCCCGCAACCGCTGAGCAGCAGCTGCGCGAACGCGATGCACAGAAGTCTCGCCTGCATGAGGCATCACACTATACTCACCGGCAAGGAAGGACGCCCCGATGAAGTCGTTTGCCGCCGCCTGCCTCGCCCTCACGGTTGCCGCCTGTGGCGGCGCTGCTCCCACCACCTCGCCCGCCGCCAGCACCGGGTTCACGATCGACGATCTCGTGGAGATCAAGCACCCCTCGACGCCCGTCTGGTCGCCAGATGGCCGGCACGTGGTCTTCGTGTGGGACCGTGCGGGTGTGTCGAACCTGTTCCTGTCCGATGGATCGGGAGCACCGCCCACCGCACTGACAACGGACGGTGCGGGTGGAACACCGTTCTGGAGCCGCGACGGCCAGCGCGTCTATTTCTCGAAGGGCGGCGACCTGTGGCACGCGCCGGTTGCGGGCGGATCACCGTCGGCAGTGTGGACCACGGCTGGACCCGAGTCGGAGATCACGCTGTCGCCAGATGGCGCGCGCGTGGCGTTCGTGCGAGGCGCATCTGGCCGCGCCGGCAGCGAATTGGTGGTACAGACGCTGGCTACCGGCGCGACGTCGGTCGCGGCGTATGACGAGCGCAGCATCGGCGGTGTGAGCTGGTCGCCGGATGGCGCGCGGCTGGGCTTCTCAGCCGGGGCGCATTCCATTCGTCACGAGCAGACGCCGGAGTACTCCGGCGCCAAGATCATCTACACCGTGACCGAGCGCGTGCCCGGGCAGGCCTTCGTCGTCAATGCCACGGGCGGCCGACTGGTGCCGATCGGCAGGCCCGGCGGCGGCGGGAACCTCCGCTGGCTCGGTGCGGATCGTGTCGTGTTCGACCGCCAGTCGCCGGACTTCAAGCGCCGCTCGACATTCGTGGCCGATGTGGCGACGGGCACCGCCCGGATGCTGCGAGAAGACGTGGACCAGAAGTTCTGGAGCATTCCCGGCAACACGGGCGCGGCGGCGCAGCCTTCGCCCGACGGGAAGTGGATCGCGTTCCTGAGCGATCGGGACGGGTGGGATCACCTCTATGTCATGGCGGCCAATGGTGGCGAGCCGGTGCAGGTGACGACCGGCGAGTTCGAAGCCTGGCGGCCGGTCTGGTCGCCGGACAGCACGCGCATCGCGTTCGACGCGAACATGCCCGGCAAGCCAGGTACCCGGCATCTGGGCGTCGTGACGGTGTCGGGAGAGGGCACACCGAAGGTGAGTGTGACGATGATCACGAGCGGGCGCGGCACCAACATATCGCCCGAGTGGTCGCCGGATGGCACCCGCCTGGTCTACCAGCACACCGACCCGCAGAATCCCGCGGACCTCTTCGTGATCAGGGCCGAGGGGGGCGAGCCGGTGCGATTGTCCGACTCGCTGCCCAGGTCCATCGATCGCGCGGCCCTCGTCGAGCCCGAGTACGTGCACTACCCGGGCCCGGACGGGCAGCAGGTGCCCGGTTGGCTGTTCGTGCCGAAGGGGCTCGATCGCTCCAAGAAGCACCCGGCCATCGTGTGGATTCACGGCGACGGCGTGAACCAGAACTACGACGGCTGGCACGTACAGCGGAACTACGCCGTCTACTACTCGTTCCACCAGTACCTGATGCAGCAGGGCTATGTGGTGTTCGCGCCCGACTACCGCGGCAGCATCGGGTATGGCCGCGACTGGCGTCAGGGGGTCTACATGGATGTCGGCGGCAAGGACGCGCAGGATGCGTGGATGTCGGCCAACTACCTGAAGTCGCTGCCGTACGTGGATGCTGACCGGATGGGTGTGTGGGGCCTCAGCTACGGTGGCTTCTTCACGTTGATCGCGGTGACCGATCAGCCCACGCTGTTCCGGGCCGGCGTGGACGTGGCCGGCGTCGTGGACTACGCGATGTACTACGAGGATCCGTACCACGGCGGCTGGACCGCGAGCCGCATCGGCACGCCCGAGCAGAACCCGGACGTCTACAAGAAGGCGTCACCGCTGTCGAACGTGGACAAGCTGGCGCGGCCGCTGCTGATCCTGCACGGCACGGCTGATGTCAACGTGCCCTACCTGCACTCCGTCCGGCTGACCGACGAACTGCTGAAGAAGGGGAAGGGCGATCTCTTCGAGTTCATGACCTATCCCGGCGAGTTCCACTATTTCACGCGTGCCCACGTGCTGAAGGACGCCTGGACGCGAGTGGACCGGTTCTTCGCTGCCCACCTCAAGCACGCCGTGGCGGCGAACTGAAGGCGGCGCTTCGCGCCGTAGGCCCGCGGTGGGCGGCCCTTCGGGCCGTAGGCCTTCGGCGGGCGCCGCTTCGCGGCGCAGGCGGGCCGTTCGACCCGCGGGAAGGATCCTGCCGAACAAAGGGAGTGCCCGACAAGGCGGAAAAAGAAAGGGGCCGCGACGGTCTCGTCGCGGCCCTTGAAGTCAGGCCTGAAGCCTCGAGCCTCAAGCCTCAGCGTGAAGCCTAGTTCTCCGGCTTGTGCAGCACGTCCTGCACCGGCTTCTTCTTGCCGCCGAGGCCCTGGATCTGGATGACCGGGGAGCCGGGCTCTTCCTTCAGCACGTGCTGGCGGTAGAGCTTTTCCATCTCCGCGTGATGACGCGCCTCTTCGGCGGTCATCTCGGTCTTGTGCTTGCGCGCCTTCAGCTTCTCTTCGCGCGCGTTCTTGGCGATACCGGCGTCGTCGAGGTCGGTCTGCGCACCGGCAGCCACCGCCACGGGGTTCAGCTTGAGCGTGTGCTCGGTGGTGCTGAGCGGCACGTTCTTGTTGCCGGCGAAGATCTCGTGGCGGCCGTGCTCGTCGTACCACTTGGTCAGCGAGGCCGTCATGTGCATCTTCTCGATGATGTTCCGCCAGCCGATGCCGGTGTTGTAGGCGCAGAAGGAGATTTCACCCTGCTGCGTGGCATACGGAATGATGCACATCTCGGTGCGGCGGAAGTCGTAGTTGAACAGGTCCTGGAACCACATGCCGGCGATGAACAGGAAGTTCCAGCGATCGGCGCGGCGCTTCTCGATGTCCGAGATCGTGCGGTCGCCCTCGACCTTGCCGTACTTGCCCTTCTGAGCGCTCTTGGTGGCGCCGAAGGTCTTGTCGAACTTCTTCAGCAGGTCCGACAGCTTGAAGTGCGTGGGCGCCTTGAACGAATCGTAGTTGCGCGCCAGCGCCAGGCCCATGCCCAGCATCGACAGGAACCGGCCGCGCGAGGCGTCGTTCACCTGCGCCAAATCCTTGGCCAGCCGCTCGGCCTTCAGGAACGCGGTGACCGGCACCGCCTCCTTGGTTTCCTTGTCGATCATCACCGCCATGCCGATGCCGCAGTTCGGGTGGCAGCCGCAGGTGACGTTGCCCCACTCGCTGTCCGGCGCCTTGACGGTATCGGCCCAGTCGGTGAAGGTGCCGATGAACGAGATCGGGAACCAGTCGCGGATGGGCTCGCCGAGGCCGGTCTGGTTCTTCACGTCGTGCGCCAGGTGCGACAGCGTGTAGCGCTGCGCGGCGCGGCGCTCGGGCGTCACTTCCTCGTCGCGGCCGGTGAAGCTCACCGGCTGGAACGACAGGAAGTTGATCTTCTTGGGGTTGTCGAGCGCGAACTCGATGACGCGACCCACCTGCTCGTTGTTCAGCCCGTTGACGATGGTGATGACCGGTACGATGTCGACGCCGGCCTTGTGGAGGTTCTCGATGGCGCGGAGCTTGACGTCGAACAGGTTGCCGACGCGGCGGTGCGAGTTGGCGGCGTTGCCGATTCCGTCGAACTGCAAATAGGCGTAGCGGAGGCCGGCCTCGGCCGCAGCCTTCGCGAAATCGAGGCTCTTGGCGAACTCGATGCCATTGGTCGCGGCCTGCACCGAGTTGTAGCCGACCTTGCGCGCGTAGCGGACCGCGTCGAGGAAGTAGGGCGACAGCGTCGGCTCACCGCCGGAGAACTGCACCGACATCTGGCGCTTCGGTTTGATGGTGATGGCGTTGTCCAGCACCGTCTTGATGTCGTCCCACGTGAGCTCGTGCACGAAGCCGACCTGGTTGGCGTCCATGAAGCACGGGTCGCACATCATGTTGCAGCGGTTGGTGAGGTCCACCGTCAGGACCGAACCACGGCCATACTTGATGGTGCTGCTGCCGTGGTTGTGGAGCTTCTCGTCGTTGTGGGCCTGGATGTCGCGGCCGGGGAACACCTCTTCGAGGTGCTTGAAGAACGCCGTGTCGATCGCCATCACGTCTTCGAAATGCCCGTGAATAGGGCAGTCCTTGATCATGACGATCTTGCCGTCCTTCTCCGTGATGGTCGCCTTGATCTCGCCGACCTTCTCGTTGAGGAGCATCTCGACCGGCTTGGTGCCGTCCACGATCGCCTGGCGTGCCTCGCGGACACAGTTCGGACACAGGGAGTCGGTCTCGCGCGGCCAGCCGAGAGGCGGCTTGGTCTTCTGATAGCTCTTGAGCAGGGGCTTGTCGGACCACTTCGGCGTGATCGACTCGTTCTGGGCGATCTGGTTCACCCGTGAGAACACCTGCCAGGCGCCATTGGCGGCGATGGCGAGAGCCTTCTCTGCGTATTTGATAGGCGCGTGCATAGGCCTGGACTCCTCGTAACTGACTGTTTGGCGGTATTTTAGGGGGTGTGCCGGTAGGCGGCCCCACCTTTCGCTGAGTTGGCGGGAAGCGGGGGTGAACGGGCAGATGCTGGTCTGAACGGCCGATACACGACCAGATTGGTCGCCTTATGGCTCGGCCCCAGCACTTCACGCCCCCGCACTATCATGAGCGGCGATGACGCGTATCACTCGAATCGGTCTGGCAGTGTTCGGCGTGGCGCTCGCGCTCGCGGGTGGTGGACGGCTATCGGCGCAGCCGGCCACGGCGCCGCCGCCGGAGCGCCTGGCGCTGGTCAATGCCAACGTCGTGAACGTGGTCACGGGCGCCGTGCAGGATGGGCAGACCCTCGTGCTCGCCGGCGGTCGCATCGAATCGGTCAGCGCCGCGGCGCCGCCGGCGGGCATCCGCGTCATCGACGTGCGCAACCGGTGGGTGATCCCCGGGCTCATCGATGCGCACGTGCACATCGCCAGCCTGGCGCAGATGCGTGCCGCACTGCAGTCCGGCGTGACGACGGCAAGAAGTGCCGGTGTGTCCGGCTATGTCGACGTCGGCCTCCGCGAGTTGGTGAAGCGCGGTCATGTCCCCGGTCCCGATCTGCTCGCCTCCGGATATCACGTTCGCACGCAGCCCGCACCGGAGCTCTTTCTCTCGGATCCGGATCTCGGCGACCTGCTCGGCGGGGTGACGACGGTCGATGGGCTGCGCCGGCTCGTGCGCGCCAACCTCTCTCACGGCGTGGACTGGATCAAGGTCAACGCCACGGAGCGCGCCGGAACGCCGGACACCGATCCCAGAAAGCAGATGTTCAGCGCGGGGGAGCTGGAGGTGATCGTCGGCGAGGCGGCCAACAAAGGCGTCTCCGTCCAGGCGCATGCGCACGGCGCCGAGGGAGCCCACGCCGCGGTCAAGGCAGGCGTGCGCAGCATCGAGCACGGCACGTACCTGACCGACGAAACCCTCAAGCTGATGGCCTCACTCGGCACGTTCTTCGTGCCCACCGCCGACATCGTCAACGATCTGGCCGAGGCCGGGGGCGATTACGATGATGCGGCCCTGCAGCGTCGCGGCCAGATGATGCTGCCCATTCTCAAGGCGGCGCTCCGGCGGGCCAGGGAACTGGGCGTGAAGATCGCCGCGGGTTCCGATACGAGTTACGGTCCGCGCAGCGTGACGGCGCTGGCGCGGGAAGTGGTGGTGCTGTCGGAGTCGGGACTGACGCCGCTCGACGCGCTGCAGGCGGCGACGACGAGGAACGCTGAACTACTGAAGCTGGACACGCAGATCGGACAGCTGGCGCCGGGCTTCGAGGCGGATGTGATGGTGGTGGGCGGTAACCCGCTGCAGAATACGAGAGTTCTGCTGGATCCATTCCTGGTGGTGAGCAACGGCCGCGTGGCGCTCGACCGCATGAACTTCGGGAAATAGCATCATGGCTAAGTTCCAGGCAGTTCCGCATTCCACCCGAAACGATTTGCCCGCCGCCACCCGCGCTCGCGTCGGCGCTCTCCTGAACGCGCGCCTTGCGGATACGATCGATCTGCAGCTGCAAGCCAAGCAGGCCCATTGGAACGTGAAGGG
>Ga0105103_10000268_pt1 | contig 28899 bp, 49 predicted proteins | sample PPLLaktember2015_2_FD_79107 | JGI IMG/M metagenome (GOLD analysis project Ga0105103, IMG submission 79107) | Freshwater sediment microbial communities from Prairie Pothole Lake near Jamestown, North Dakota, USA - PPLs Lake P7 Core (6) Depth... | ecosystem: Environmental > Aquatic > Freshwater >...
AGGCTCTTTTATTCAGGAACCGTGTAGCATTCATAACACTTGAAATGTCCGCCGACGAGGTTGCTGAAAGACTTTATAAACGCTTGACAGCAACCGGTAGTAAGGATGGTGAGTATCTGTTCCCGGTTTTTGATTGCTTGAAAAACCAAATTGGTTCCTGTTTAAGAGTTGAGAGAACAAATCATGTAAATTTGAGGATTGAAGGGGAGGAGAAACCGACGTATGCCCAGGCTAAAAATTATAAAGTCTGTACCTACTGTCGAGATAAGTTTCCAAATGAATTCATACCTGAATATTGGGTTACCCCAGTATTGAAAAAGAAACTTGGCTTTCCCATAACAAAACGTGTTCTTTCTTCTTTCTCAACTATGTATGGAAGGAATTTGAGGGTTCTGTCATACCCAGCTTATGAAGCAAACTTGTCCGGGGTTAGGCGGGATCTTGACGTCTTGGAATTCTCAGAGGAATTTATACCGGATGTCATCATTATTGACTACGCGGACATTCTGGCACCGGAGGACCGTAATTTAAGTACAAGGGATCGATTGAATGAGACATGGCAATATTTGAAGAACCTTGCAATGAAGAAACACTGCCTTGTAGTAACAGCCTCTCAATCGAATCGGAATTCTTTTGAGAAGAAGCAGATTGGTGCGGTTGACGCCGCAGAGGACATCCGTAAGATGGCTCATGTTAATGCCATGATATTTTTGAATCAAACTCCTGTTGAGAAAGATTTCCAGGTCATGCGGTTGGGGTTCTTCTTCCGTCATAAATTCTTTTCCGACTCCTTCCAAATTCAAATAACAACTCAGTTAGACACAGGACAGTTCATTCTGGATAACGAACGGTATAGGACAAAATAAATTTTCAGAGTATTTTTACCGCCTCTAAGGATACTATGCTATAATAAGAGTGAATGGAAAAGGAATAGAAACGGAAAGCACACATTCACTTAAAACAGAAAGGAGAACAGAGATGCCAGTACAGAAGCCAAGTGAGATTGATGTCAACCGGTTGAGGGAAGCTATCAAGATTACAAACTCTCTTCCCTTCATTGAGAAACGCCTTCGCTCCGCAGGGGTCACCACGGAACAGATGAGGGATTCCTTCCTAACCACGATCGAGAAGCTTAGTGACGCCGATCTTGCGAAAATCCCCGCGGCCGTTGGAGACACGTACAATATCATTGCAGGAACAGCACAGACGGAGCCAGAGGTAACTAAACCAGAAAAGGAGACGGTAAAGGAGGAGCCGGTCATGACGAAGAAGAAGAACAGGAGAGTCAAGAAGACGGAGCCGAAGGAAATTGGGAAAGAGGAACCGGTGAGCGAGGAGAAAGCCCCGCCGAAGAAGGAGAAGGAACCGACGAAGGTGGAGAAGACGCCAACGGGGAGAGCACCGAAAGCGGAGACCACGAAGGGCATGAGGAGAACTGAGGCCTACGCCAAGATTCTGAAGGGAGCCAAAGCCCCTCTCACCAAGAAGGAGATCAAAGATAAGATGCTTACACTCTTCAAGGGAACGGAGAGCGAAGCACAGTTTGCCGCCTCCCTCTACTCCCAGGTCCTCATCGACATGGGTTTCGCAAAGCTTGATGAGGAGGGGAGGGTATGCCTTCTGAAATAAAGAGGGATCTCCCGGACACTATAACGGAGAAACACACAATTGATGGGCGCCAAGTCTTCTACGTAAAAAGAGAAGACTTGGCGTGCCCTTCCCCCGGACCGCCTTTCGCAAAAGTCCGGGGGCTTTACCCACGTCTTTTATCATTGAAAAAGAGAGGGGTGACTCATGTTGGCTATATGGAAACTTCTGTTTCAATGGCGGCATGGGGCATCTCATACTTCGCAAAAAAGTTAGGCATGAGCGCAGTCATCTATATGCCTCATTACAAGGACGGGTTCAGGGACGAACAAAAAGCTCAGGTCAAAAAATGGAAACGGTGGGGTGCTGTAATCACGCCCTTGGAAAAACCAAATCGATTATCCATCAATTATTACCGTGCTAAAAAAATGTTCCTTCAGGAATACCCTCAGGGGGTTTTTCTTGAACATGGAATTCCATTACAAGAGACAATAACTTCCGTTTCCGAACAAGTCCGTTTGCTCCCGAAAGAAGCGGTTGGCGGGACTATTGTTATGTCCATTGGGAGCGGAGTAATGTCTGCGGGGGTTATTGTTGGAATGAGGAAATATTTCCCAACAATAGATTACGACCTTTGGGGAATATTAGCCGCTCCAAAAAATGCAGCGCTAAAACGTTCTCAGATCATGAGATTGTCAGGAATTAAAATGCAATCCGGGCTCTTCAAAGATTCGTTGGTCAGCCTGTTTATCAAAGATGATGGGTATGCTTATACCCAAAAAGAGTTGTGCCCTTGCCCATTCCCTTGCAACCCTTATTATGATCGGAAAGCGTTTCGTTGGTTACGAGATAATATTCATATGCTGAGGAAACCGGTTCTCTTTTGGAACATTGGCGCTTAATTAATGGAGGGTTTGAATGAAAAAGACTACAAAGGAAAAAAAGGAAATCTCCATAATTCTAAACGGGATTGAGGGTCACCCACTCAAAGTCGATTCCGTATTGAAAATTCCCGGTTCCATCGTTTATATGCTATCCTCACGAGTTAAATTCATGTCCCTTGATGCATTAAAGGTGATGATGCACAACATCGCCGATATTGTTGAAGAAGCGAGCGTGCTCTTCAAGATGGGAGGGGTTTCCGTTACACGATATGCGAAGTCTATTCGTAAGAAGGCGGATCTTGCAAAGGACACAGAAACTTTATTTTCCTATTTGTATGACCAACTTCTTGCATCAGAACATCTCAATACGCTCCCCGGTTTTGGATATGTGACTTTTGAGAAGAATGAAGAAGGGGGATTGAAAATAAAAGGACGTTATATGATTAACCCTGAAAAAAGCGGGGTTAATTTTCTTTAGGAGGAACAAATGGGGGGACTTGGTTTCAAGCCAGATTTGTTTAGAAAAGCAATTGACCATTACGGGGTTTGGCCGGTGACCGTTTGGGACTTGAATTATTCCGGCAAATTTATGCAGGCATTAAAACAACAGATAGGGGATGTCTGCGAGAACAGAGCCGGTTCCGGCTCCCTTGGTTACCAATCGAAAAATAAAAAACAAACACGGAAAGGGTGCTTCAGCACAGAAAGAGAAGATACAAAAAGTGTCTATGGGGGAAAGATAACGGAGTCCATCTTCAACCCTGAGACTGCCATTTCCATATTGAAATTGTATGCCCCAAAAGAGGGCGTTGTTTACGATCCGTTTGCCGGCGGTGGAACAAGGGCCATTATCTCGGCTAAATTTGGATTGAAATATACTGGCGTCGAAATTCGTAAAGAAGAAGTTGATGCTGTGATTGAGAGGTGCTGTGCAAGCGGGGTTAAATCCGGTGAGGTTGTAATTTACCATGCTTCCAGCACAAATGTCCCGCATATCAAATCGGAGTCCGCCGACTTCCTGATAACTTGTCCGCCTTATTATGATCTCGAAAAATATAAAGGGGGGGAAGACGATCTTTCTATGCTTCCTACTTATGAAGCGTTTCTTGATTCCATCCAGGCCGTAATTCAAGAATCTTACCGTATTCTTAAACCGGGCACAACTTCTTGTTGGGTTGTTGGCCTTCATAGGGATAAAAACAAGGAACTGCTCTGCCTTCATCATGATATTGCCAAGCTTCATAAAAAAGCCGGGTTCTTTCATAAAGAAGAAGTAATTCTCCACATGAAAAACACGGGCGCAATCCGGAGGGTTGGTACATTCGAGGAAGGTTCTCATCATTTAGTGAGATCGCATGAGTATTTATTGGTCTTCGAGAAAAAATAAGGAGGGAGATATGAGCGTTAGAAGTAAATCAAACGGGGCCGCGTTTAGAAAGAAAAAAGAAGTCTCCGAAGCAGGGATAGTTGGTAAAGAATATAAACGTATTGTGGAAAAAGGTGAACAGATTAAAAAGGGGGAAGAATTAAAGAGGCAGAAAGAGATCCCGGTTTTATTGAAAATTATTGAGGACACCGAATTACCCCCAAATAAAAGGGGCACTATTAAATACCGAATGACCGCGGAATTCACAAGATTCCATGTTGATAGTGAACCAGCCATTTCATTCAAGACTGTATTCCCAACAGCCGCTGAACGTATTAGGTTTTATAATAAATATGACCCTGATGCACCAGAACATGGGGGGTCAGTAAGAATATTTACCCATTTTAGTGCTACAGAAAAAAGGGAATCTAAACAGGAAAGGAAGAAAAGACTGGCGGCTGAAGAAGAATACAAAAGAAACCATCTACCAAAACTAACCAGCGGTCTTTTTCAACAGAAGACTGGTGCTAATGCTGAGCCCGAAGCAAACGCAAGTGACCCAATTGAAAAAATAAAGCAAGTAAACGATACTATTCCAAAAGGGGTTGTAAACCCAACCAAACACATTTCAACTATTGAGATTCCTTTTCGTGACCCCGAAGTCAGGAAATGGGTTCTTACAAATGCAAAGGGTATTTGCGAATTATGCGACCAAAAGGGTCCGTTCGTTACTAAATCGGGACGTATTTTTCTTGAGGCACATCATGTGGAAGGGGCCTCCAATTTTGATACACCAAATACTACTGTCGCTTTGTGCCCAAATTGTCATCGAAAGTGTCACTATGCCAACAACGCTGATTTAGTAAAAGAAGAATTAATAAAAAAAGTGGACAGACTTCAAATTAAATAAGGAGCCCCTATGGCAAAAAGAGGGTTGTTTGATAAAGGCGCCGATCATGAGGCGTCCGGGGTGAGCATTGCTTCTTTGAAAAAGTCGAGGGAGGTTCGCAGGGATTTCATTGTTAAATACGGGAGCATTCCCACTTCGATTTTGGTTCATGATAGACATCAAAAAGCGATGGATTTAATTCGGGATGGGTTAGAAGAAGCACCTGAAAATGGCAGAAGCTATGAGAAGTGCCGGTTTGTTACAGGGGACCCTTTGTTGGATCAGGAATCAAACTTTTATCTTCGTAATCGGTCTGTGAGGAAAGGTAAATCATATAAATCGAAAAGGTCATATGGAAGCGGGGATTATAAAACCGGTGACCAAGCTTTAGATAATACCGGGTTTGGCGCACGGGGTCATTTTGTTCGGCAAAGTTCCGGAGTAAGAAATGACCCAACGCAACCAGCACCCCTCTCATCCTTTTTTCAAAATATCGGACGATTGATGATTGATTTCTATTGCCCGGAGGGAGGGGTTGTTTATGACCCGTTTGCAGGGCACAACAGTAGAATGGAGCTCGTTTGGAAAAGCGGTCGCCATTATATTGGAGTGGATTGCTCTGCCACTTTCATGCACGCAAATGAAGTCATTCGAGACGTCCTTTTCAAAAGGAATGAACAGGCTGTAAAAAAGAACGATGCAACTGTTAAGTTGATATTGGGGAGCTCCGCCAAGGTTGACTTACCGGACAATCACGCGGATTTCACAATCACATCACCCCCATATTATAACCTTGAATGGTATGGAGATGAACCTGAACAATTAGGTAATGCGCCAACGTATGAGAAATTTCTCGAGCTGTTAAAAAGTCATGTAGCTGAAAACTTACGAATTCTTAAACCCGGTGCTTTTTGTGCGTGGTTCATAAACGACTTCCGTTTGGATAAAATTTTCTACCCTTACCATATGGACTTATACCGCATTTTCGTTGAGGTTGGTTTTAAACCGTTCAATATCTATATTGTGGATCTTGGAAACCCCATAACACAAGCGTTTGTTCAATTCATTATTTCATCAAAGATATTCCCTAAAAGGCATGAATATTGTTTGCTGTTCAGAAAAGGGGGCGAATGAGCTACAAATTAACAATTCTGTCCCTTGGCGCCGGTGTTCAATCATCGGTTCTGTTTCTCATGGGTTGTAAAGGGATGATTCATTTTGACGTGGCCATATTTGCTGATACAGGTTGGGAGACGCAAGCAACTTATAAACATCTTGTCTGGTTAACAGAAATAGGAAAAGTAAGTGGTAAAGAAATTATTAAAGTAGCGGCTGGAGATGTTAGAAACGGGCGGTTTGTTCCAAAATACAGGGGAACCTACCCACTTATACCAGCTTACACAACAAATGATAAAGGAATTCTCCGTTGTTTAAGCAGGTGGTGTACTTACCATCATAAATTAAGGCCCATTGAAATAGCAATCAGACAGCTTTTGGGTGTTAAACCGAAAAAGAGTATCCCCGTTGGAGCGGCAGAAAAAATTATGGGCTTTTCTTTAGATGAGATAACAAGAATTGATAGAATGATTTTATCACATATGAATAAAAAAGTAACCCCCCGATTCCCCCTTGCTGAATTAGGAATGACAAGGGCGGATTGTAAAAAATGGTTGTGGGATAATTACCATTTAATTGTTCCCAAGTCTGCTTGTGTTGGTTGTCCATATAGAACGAACGAGGATTGGTTGGAAGTTAAAACGGATGTCGAGGACTTTAATTCAGCCATTGAATACGACCATCTAATTCGTAATGCAGTACCACGGAGTAAAAACGGTTGTTTTTTACATCCAACAAGAAGACCATTGGAAGAAGTCAATTTTGTTATACGAGAGCGACCTTCAAAATGGGATTCGGGGTTGGGCTTGTATAAACAGAGTAAACATTTGCTGTTTCTAAGAAACGTTGAGCATATGAATAAATAATAAGGCCTTTTTCTATAGTAATTTTTACCGCCGGCTGAAGTTCTATGCTATAATAAAGACGAGAAAAATGAACATAAATAAATAAAATTAAACAGGAGGAAAAATGAAGAGAGAAGAATTGGTTGCGGTGTTGAAAGCGGTTATGGTTGGGGTGGATGTTAAAAAATCATCGGACGGGTTCGATATATTTGTATTCAACACGGACCTGGTTAAAACATTTAATTATAATATTTCAGTTTCCCACCCATGCGCAACAGGGGTTGATTGTGCAGTTAAAGCCGACAGCCTCTTCACTGTTTTATCAAAAATGGAAGGGGAAGAAGTTTCTATCAAATTGGACAATCAAAAGTTGGTTGTGACCGATGGGAAAACAACCTTGAAATTATCTATTATTGAAGACCTTGTCTCGGCCCATATGGAAGCCTTGAAATTGGATGAATTAGAATGGAAGCCCCTTCCAAAAGATTTCATTCACGGGCTATCTCTTGTCGCATTCTCCGCCGCCAAGGACATCACTTTTGGTTCTCTGAATGGGGTTGGGATTTCTAATGAAGGATTGTTTTCATCGGACAATTGGCGTGCATCATGGTTCAAAATAAAAAGTAAGATCGAGCAGTTCGTAATCCCCGTTGCTTCAGCGTTCGATATTTGTAAATTCGAGAACCACACTCATTATGCTCTGAGCAATGAATGTTCGTGGTTCCATGTTCGTAATAAGGATGGGGTCATTATTAGTTGCCGTCTCCTTACAGCCGAGGATTTCCCGTTTGATGGAATTAAGACGTTCTTTACAGATAAGAAAGGTAAGAAATACAAGTTCCCGGATGGGATTGAGAAAACGTTGGAAAGGACCGGGTCCTTGGCAATGGAAGACCGGGTCAGCGGTGAATCTTTCATTTCAATTTGGGCGAGTAACGGCAAGTTGATTTGTCAAGGGGTAAAAGAATTTGGGGAGGTGACCGAGGAGCTAACCATTAAGAAAGACTCATTCCCTGCGAAAGCAAAGCTTGATATCTCTCACCGCTTCTTGCAAGAGGTCCTTCCTAAATCAAAGGAATTCCTCTTTGATGATAAAGTCATCGTTTTTGAACTGGAGAATTTTGAACACCTTATCACCACAATTGAGGTTTGATCATGGGGGGGCTCGGGTTCTTTAAGAAGTCAACCTCTTCCATTGGAAATTCTGTAACCAACCGGTCAAATGGCGGGTGCTCTGAGTGTGGGCTGGATAAGTTTTGCACTTCACCTTATATGAAAGTAACCGGTGAAGGGAGGAAGGAAGTGCTTATCCTTGCCGAGGCCCCCGGTGAAGAAGAGGACCGGTTGGGCACCCAATTAATCGGGAAAGCGGGTCAATTACTCCGTGGGAAACTTAGTTCCCACGGGTTGGACTTGGATAAAGATTTTTGGAAGATCAACGCTGTCAATTGTCGTCCAACGGACCCGAAGAAACACAAGGATAACCGTGAGCCTACGAAGAAGGAGATTCTTTGTTGTAGACCGAGAATTATATCCGTAATCCAATCTTTGAAACCAAAGATTATTTGGTGCATGGGGTCCTCCGCCTTGTATTCGCTAATGGTTGATAAATTTGAAAATGATAGGCTGGAAATAAGCTCTTGGAAGAGAACCTTAACCCCCGATGAAGAAACGGGGGCTTGGGTTCTTCCTTTGTTCCACCCATCAGCTTTATTACAAAACAAGGATGCTTGTTTGGAAGCCAATTTTGATCTCGATTTGAAATACGCTGTTTCAGCTCTAACTTTGGAAAGGCCAGAAATAGAAAAATTTAATGACTACGTGGAGATTGTGACAGACTTTAACCGAGCGATGTCTATTCTCAAAGAGGAACCGGAGAGCGTTGCCATTGACTATGAAACTTCGGGGTTGAAACCTTATAAAAAGGGAAACCGGATTTTGTCTATTGGGCTATCTTCATCCGAACACAAAGCGTGTGCATTCCCATTACAATACCCACATTGGGATGCTTCTCAACAAGAAGAATTATTAGATGCCCTAAGAAAATTCTTAACAAACCCAAAGGTAGAAAAGGTCGCTCATAATATTAAGTTCGAACATAAATGGGCAAAGAACATTCTTGGTGTTGAGACAACTCCGTGGTTATGGGATACATGTCTTGCGCAACACATTTTAGATTCAAGGAAGAACCATGCTGGGTTGAAATTTCAAGCTTTAATCCGGTGGGGCGTGGTCAACTACGGAAAACATTTAGAATCCCTGAAGACAAAATCTGGGCCGGATGGTTTCAATTCCCTTCACAAAGCACCGTTGAATGACTTGTTATTGTATAATGGCCTTGACGCATTATTCTGTTTCCGGTTATTCAAGAAACAGCCAAAAGAGCTCAGGAAAGGCAAATTATTTGATGCTTATGATCTATTACATGATGGCACCCTTTCCCTTTCTGATTCTGAAGACCACGGTATTTGTATTAATGAGGAGTTTTATAAAGAGAAGAAGAAAGAACTAATGCTTGAAGCAAAGGTATTGGAAGAACAAATAATGGATTGTGACCCAATAAAAGAGTTCACGAGACGGTTTGGAAGGACCCCAAATCTTGACTCACCACCGGATTTGAGGTCGATCTTCTTTGTCATCATGGGTGAGGTACCGAAACGGGTCACTGCGATCACCCAAGCCGCTGCTGTCACCGAGGAAGTCTTATTGGGAATGAAAAACGAGGTTGCGAAAAAGATAATTCAGAAAAGGAAGATTGAAAAGATAATCTCCACTTATATTGGGCAATTCGAGAGAGAAGTGATCAATGGGAAAATAAACCCTTTATTCTCCCTTGAAACAACAGAAACCTTTCGTTCCTCCTCTGAGAAACCAAATTTTCAAAACATTCCTAAAAGGGATGAAAAAGCAAAAAAGGCCGCCCGTTCTGGAATAGTGCCCCGCCCGAACCACTTCTTCAGGGAGGGTGATTACAAAATGCTTGAAGTCTGTATTATGGCCTGTTACACACATGACCCTGTTCTTATTCGTTATATTAAAGATAAAACATCCGATATGCACAGGGATCAAGCTATGCGTATATTCCAATTGCCTCAGGAGGGAGTAACAGACCAACTGCGTGGGATTACAAAAGGGGACTTTGTTTTTGCTCAATTTTATGGTGATTGGTATAGAACATGCGCAGAGAACCTTTGGGAGGATTCGAAAGAATTAACATTACATGACGGGACCCCGGTGCATGACCATTTATCAAATTGTAATATAGGAACAAGAGCTCAATTTGAAAAACATATTCAAGCTGTTGAAAACCATTTTTGGGATCTTTTAAGAGTATCCCGCGATTGGCGGGAAAGTGTTATTAAGTTTTACAAAGGGAAGGGGCATGTTGATTCCTTTTTCGGGTTTAGAAGAAGCGGGTATTTAAGACGAAACCAAATTTTCAACGCCCCGGTGCAGGGAACGGCATTCCATTGCTTATTGTGGTCTTACAATAAATTGCATGAATATATCAAAACCAACAAATTGGAATCGGTTTTAATTGGGCAAATACATGATGCAATCATAATAGATGTTAAACCGGAGGAGGGAGATGTTATCAAAAAAGCAATGAACCAAATTATGACAAAAGATATTCAAGGAGCTTGCCCATGGTTGATTGTGCCGTTGGAAGTTAAGATCACGGACGGGGAAATAAACGCCTCTTGGTCTACTATGTGAAAGGAAGGTAAAAAATGGAAACAAAACAGCAGCCCCTTCATTTGAAGTACCGGCCAGATTCGTTTGATAAACTTATTGGAAATAAGTCGATCATTGATTCATTACAGGGGGTCTTAGCCAGACCATCCGGTAAACCACACTCTTTTATGTTCACCGGGCCATCAGGGTGCGGGAAAACCACCCTTGCACGTATTTTGGGTAAAGAATTGGGAAGCTCTGAAGTTGATATTTATGAATACAACTCTGCAAACTTGAGGGGGATCGACACTGTTCGAGAGATTATTCAATTCGCTAAATACAAACCAAAACAAGGTCTGGCAACCACGTTCATTCTTGATGAATTTCATAGAACCACCGGTGACGCTCAAAATGCAATCTTGAAAATCTTGGAGGACACCCCAAAGCATGTATTCTTCATTATTTGTACGACCGACCCGGAGAAGGTCTTACCGACGATCAGGAACCGTTGTTCTTCCTACCAAGTACAATCTCTAACAACTCGGGAATTAACGGGGTTGCTCAAACAGGTTGCTACCTCTGAAAACGCTGAGCTTCCTGAAACGGCGTTTGTAGAAATAGCGAAAAAAGCAAATGGTTCACCCAGACGTGCGCTTGTTATTCTCGACCAAGTAATTGACATTCCAACAGACATTGAATTGATGAACGCAATTCAAAATGGGGTTGCATCAGAATCAGAGCTTATAGACATATGTCGTCTTTTAATAGCTAACCAAAGTAACAAATGGGCAACCATGTCTCCATTATTGAAAAATTTCCGTGGTGAAGCTGAACAAGCACGGTATGGAATCCTTGCTTTCCTATCATCTTCCCTGCTCGGTAAGGTGGATGATAGAATTGCAAATATGATCTCCATGTTTTCTGATAGTTATATGTATGTTGGGAAACCGGGGTTGATTAGGGATTGTTATTTTGCTTGCAATTTATTTACCGAGGCACCGAAACGTATGCTATAATAAGAATGAAAGGGGATCATATGTCGCAGGACTTCAAGGAAGATTGTAAGATAAATAAATATGATTTGGATGGTGAATGGGAAAGGCAACCTATCAACTTCCAACAATGGACGGAATCATTAGCGGATGCCATAAACGAGAAAGAGAAATTAAAAAGCAGGATGGACTTTTTATCAGCGACAATTGCGAAGAAAGTTCGTTCCAACCCCCGAGCATACGGGTTAGAAAAGGTTACGGATAAAGCAATAGAATCGATTATAACATTAGACCCAGACTTCTCCTCTTTGTCTGACCAGTTCATCGATGCGAATTATAATATGAATGTCCTCAAAGGAGCCGTGGGTGCATTGGAACAAAAGAGGGAGTCCTTGGCGTGGCTGTCTCGACTATTCCTCAAAAGTTATTATGGGGCCGTTCAAGAGAAAGATTTTGAATTTCCCGAAATTAAAGAACAGATGGATGATGTTGTTCAAGAACTTCACAGCCGAGGAATGGAGAAGAACGAGAGGCTGATTAAGTTGAGAGAAAGGAGGGGTAAGGATGGAAACAGTAATTGATGCTGTAAAATATATTCTTGCCTTCTTTCTTCTCTTGTTCCTCATAGGGGTGATAGTAAGAGTGGTATCAAAGGTGGTATTCAAATCCTTTTTTGAAGAAAGGGCGAAGTTTGTTATGACAATTTTTCAGGAGAAATCAAAAAACGAAAAGGAGGAAAAAAATGAAATTTGACCGAAACAAAGCACGTGAGGACCTTTTGGCGCAGACGCAACTTTCATTCCAGACCAAGGATTTTGCAGGGTTGGGTGCTTCTTATTTGAAGCCCCTGCCAAGACCTTCATGGTCGTGTAAAGAAGGTAAACATTTGATTGATATCATTCCTTGGATTGCTGGTGATAACTTTCCTAACCCAAAGGTCAAACCGGGGGCGTTCGTTTACCATTTGGATGTTTTCATTCATCGTAACATTGGGCCAACTGACTCCCAATTCCTCTGCCTTGCCTCTAATTTTCAGAAGAGGTGCCCCATTTGCGAGAAGCTGAAAGAGCTTCGTTTGGCGAGCGCGGAGAAGGAATTGATCGACGCTGTCCGACCTAAACGCAGAACGGTGTACAACATTGTATGCTTGGATACAAGCATGGAAGAAGAGAAGGGCGTCCAGGTTTGGGAACTTGCCCATTTCTTCATGGAACAGAAACTCGCCTCCCTTGCTGAGAGGCCAAGAACTGGTGGATTCGTTGGGTTTGCGGACCCGGATACGGGAAAGAGCATCTCTTTTGAGCGCAAAGGTTCCGGCTTTGAAAATACTCAGTTCCTTGGGCACCAATTTGTGGATCGTGAGGGGTATATCATTCCGGATGCGCTTTTAGAACAAGCTGTTCCGCTCGAGGAATTCCTTGTTATCCCCACTTATGATGAGCTCTACGAATCGTTTTACAATAAGAAACCGGCCCCTGATGAAGACGGGGGGGGCACACAACCAAGGCGCCTTATGCGGGGGCAGAAAACACCGGCCGAAGACAGCAACAACCCGTGTAAATTCGGTGGCGTCTTTGGTAAGTCAATTGATAACCTGGTACAATGTAATGAATGTGATTTGTATGATGAATGTGCAATTGCAAGCAAGGGTGAACCAGTACCTGTAGCACAGGAACAAACGTCCGGTACAAGACGGAGAGCTCCACAAGAAACGCAGGAAGCACCCGCCGCGCCAGCCCCCGCTGAGTCTACCACAAGGGTGAGAAGGAGGACACTGGCCTAATGATTAAAAAACGATCTGTTCCGGATAAAGTTCAACAGGTCGAAGAAACAATGGCTCCCAAACCACGGAAGGAAGCAAGGGGGCAAGATCGCCTTTTGCTTCCTTCCGGGAGCACCCTGTTGGATTTGGCGTTGTCGGACACTCCTGATGGGGGGTATATTCCGGGGAGTATGGTTAACATTGTAGGGGATAGCTCTGCCGGTAAAACATTTCTTCTTTGGACAACATTTGCGGAGGCCGCTCGTAATTTTTTGTTCAAAGATTACCGGTTCCTGTATGATGAACCAGAAACAGCTTTTTATATGAATATTAAAAAGCTGTTTAACTTAGAAGATAAAAAGATTGAATTATTGAAATCCCCAACTATTCAATCTTGGTTAAAAAACGTCATGGTAACGATAAAAGATAACATTCCTTTCATCTATGGGTTGGATTCATTTGACTCGGTCGGATCGGAAGAGGAGAGAACAAGGTTTGATGATTTAGTAAAAAAGGGTGAGGCTTCTGGCAGTTATAAGACAGAAAAAGCCAGAATGTCCGGTGAATTATTCCGGGTGATTGTTGACCACCTAAGTAAAACCAAGTCCATCCTTTTTGTTATATCACAGACGAGAGACAACATTGGGGCGACATTTGGGGAGAAGAAGATTCGTTCTGGTGGTAATGCCCTGCGTTTTTATTCAACGCATGAGGTGTGGTTGCATATAAAGGGGCACATTAAAAGAAGGGAGCGGGATGTTGGGGTTGATATTATTGCCCGTGTAAAAAAGAATAAACTTACTGGTAAATTGAGGACCGTTGAATTCCCCATTTATTTTGATTATGGGGTGGATGATGTTCTGTCCTGCATCAACTGGTTAGTTAATGAGAAGTTTTGGGGCAGGAAGATGGGGGTTATTAATACGTGTGGCGATTTTATTGATGCAAAGGAGGAGGAACTCATTCAATATATCGAATCTAATAACCTTGAGCCAAAGCTAAAATCCATAGTAACTGAAAGTTGGAATGAAATAGAAAGGAGCATCGCAACGAATCGGAAACCAAAATTCTGAAAGGACGGAAAATGATTCTTGTTCTGGATTGTAATGGGATCTGTCACATGGCTCGGCACGCCATGAAAAATTTCACTTACGAAGAGAGACAAGTCGGGGTCATTTTCGGGTTCATGAGGCAATTGTTGTCTCTGTCAAGAAAATTTGATTCCCCGTCTTTTGTTTTCGCATGGGATTCACAATTTTCCTTTCGTAAAAAAGAGTACCCATTGTATAAAGAAAACCGGAAAAGTAATAAAGACCCGAACGAAAGAGAGGAAGATAAAAACGCATTCCGCCAATTTGATACGCTCCGCGATGAAATCCTTCCATACATAGGGTTTAAAAATAATTTCCAACAGAAGGGCTACGAGGCAGATGATCTAATTGCCTCCGTAGTTCAATTGAACGTTGGGGATTTTGTGATCGTATCAATGGATACGGACCTCCTTCAGTTATTAAACACCCGGACGCAGATTTATAACATCAGAAAAAAGGAGTTGTATGGGGTACGAGATTTTACGAAAGAATATAACACGCCTGTGCATAATTGGCCTCTCGTCAAAGCTATCGCTGGGTGCCCAACAGATAACGTCGAAGGGGTGCCCGGAGTCGGAATTATAACAGCAGTAAAATATATCAACGGAGAATTGAGCCATAGCTCATTCTCTTATAGAAACATTGTTACCAACTGGGACAGTATTGTTGAACGGAACAAGCCCCTTGTAACTTTGCCGTATAATGGACTTCGTGTTAATTTAGCCAATGGTAAAGACCAACTGTCCTTATCAAACTTCATTGACGTTTGTACAGATTATGGGTTTGCTTCCTTCCTTGAACATAAGGCTCTCCAAGATTGGAGGGAACATTTATTCAATATCAAATAAAGGGGGTCTTTAATGAGCAAAGGGACAACGGTTGTTCATTGCAAAAAAGAATCGTTTGATGTTTACATTGGACGCCCATCAATATGGGGGAACCCATTCATCGTTGGTAAACATGGGACACGGGAGGAAGTCATTGAAAAGTTCCGTTTTTACTTACTCAATGACCCTCTATTGAAGTCACAACTGATGGATTTGGATGGTAAAACTCTTGGCTGTTGGTGTAAACCGCAGCCTTGTCATGGTGATGTTATTGTGGAAGTTATAAACCAAATCAAAAAGGGTGAGTTCACACTATGATAAATTCAATATCAATATCAAATTTCCAATCTCATAAAAAAACGTGCATCATATTTGATCAAGGGGTTAATGTTATTACCGGGGTTTCCGATTCCGGTAAATCTTCTATTTTAAGAGCCCTTTTGTGGGTGATTCAAAATAAGCCGTCTGGAGACGCAATAAAGAATTGGGATTCCGGGGAAGAGCCCGTCACTGTTAATATCAAGACCGGGGAATTTAGTATTACTAAGACTCGAGAAAATGGTAAAGTCATCTACTACCTATCTAACAGCGACGATAATGAAGGGCGTAAGAAATTTGAGGCTGTTCGAAGTGATGTCCCAGAGGAGATTGAAAAAGTATTAGCTATATCCGATTATAATTTACAGACTCAGCACGACCCGTATTTCTTATTGAAAGACTCACCGGGGGAGGTGGCTCGAAAACTTAACGAATTGATAGGTTTGGATATTATTGATAAAATATTTAAGAATCTCAATTCTAAGATACTATCTACGAGAAGGTTCATTGATGAACAAAAAGAATCGTTGGAGAGGTTAGAGAAGGAAATTGACTCGTTAGCCTACTTGGATTCCTTGTCTGAACAGGTGGATTTATTATTACTTCTTGCGCAAAAGCATGAAAAAATAACGACATCGGTTACCGCCCTGCAAAATTGTGTAAAAAGCTATACAGAAATCGAAAGAGAAGAAGCGAAGCTTGAACGCATCTTAAAATTACAAACCCCCTGCGAGCACTTGTTAAAACGGATTGAAGAAGGGAAAAAATTGTGTGGGAAATTGGACTCGCTTAACTCCATCATTAATCAACTTGAAAAAGTAAATTGTAGCATGGCAGAAGAGTCGGAATGGTTGAAAGTGGAACAGCCAGAGAAGGAACTGAAGAAACTAATTGATTCATCTACTTCTATTAAAACGACCATAAAAATGTTGTCGTCGATCAAAGAGCAGTGGGAATCTTTTGATGAGAAAAGCCGTGTTCTGTCCACCAAATTAGTATCCTTTATCGCATCGTATAAGAACATATTGAAAAAGAATAAAATCTGTCCCCTCTGTCGTACTAAAATTAATGACGAGGTAATAAGGAGAATAACTTTATGAAGCTCCTAATTCTTGGTGATTTGCACCTCACAGATAAACAACCTGAAAATAGAATTGATGATTACAAAGCGACTTGTATTCATAAATTTTGGTTCATACTTAATACAGCAAAAGATTATGGCGTAGATGCAATTCTTCAACCTGGAGATTTTACAGATTCGCCTAATTTATCGTATGAAATGTTTAGTGAGATCCTTGAATGCTTCGAAGGACTCAACATTCCAATCATTACAACTTTTGGCCAACATGACATGAAATTCCGTAGGAAAGAAAATACAGTTTTGCACGCATTACACTCTGCGCTTGGAGATGATAGATTTGAAATTCTCTGCCGAGAATATATTGACGGAATTGAACCGGAAGAAGACAATATTGCTATTCAAGGTGCTGCATACAATGATCCTATTCCTGAAGTTCCAAAGAATGACAGATTCAATGTTCTGCTTATCCACAAAATGATTGTTAATGAAAAAGATCAGAAGTGGAAAGAGCAGTATGACTTTGCAAATATTTTCCTCATGAAAAACAAGTTTGATTTAATTGTGAGTGGGGACAATCATTTGCCTTTCATTGCTTCAACAAGAGACAAACAAAGGCATTTGATCAACTGTGGATCGATGATGCGAAGCACCATCGCACAGATAGAACACGAGCCCTTCATCGTTCTGTTTGATGTGGACGAAAGGTCGTATGAAAAGATATTCATTCCAATTCAACCAGCAGAACAAGTATTCAAGCTGGAACAAATAAAAGTGGAGAAAGAAAGAGATGATAAAATAAAAGCATTCGTTGCTGGTTTATCGGAACAGAAAGAGATGGGAATGTCTTTCGAGGATAATTTAGTTAGATATATCAGAGATAATAAAGTGAATAAAAAAGTGGTCACCATTATAGAGGAGGCAAAACAATGACAACGTATAAAATCCGTTTGGACACCAGAACATGGGGCCGGAAGAGCCGTCGTTTACAAGACTTCTTCTATTATTTAAGAAAGCTCTTGAAAACCGCACGTGCGACGGGAATGTCGATGACCGATTACCACGAGAAAGAAGGGTATGCCTACATAACATTAGACAGGAGATAGATCATGGAAGACATCTTGAAGGACCTTGAAGAATTGGACAAACAAATTGGGGAAGCAAAACGAACACTCGCTGTTTTTGAAGGTAATAAACAGTCTTTATTAAAAAGGTTGAAAGAGGAATTCAATTTGCATACTATATCCGAAGTTACCAAAGAGCTTGCAAAATTGGAAAAGGAGAACATTGCTCTGACCAATACTATTCAAGAAAAGTACAATGATTTGAGGGCTTCTTATGAATGGTGAGTGGAAAGAAGAATTGCCCCGAATGCGACGGCATATTGACCAAGAGATCGGGCGTCGTGCTGCGCTTATGAAAGAGCATCTCAAAGTGGGGGGCGCTTTAGAGAAAAGCACGGAGTATTTTGAAAACGCAAATATGGCCCGCTCCGTTGTGCAAAGTGTCGCGGAGGCCACTCAGAAACACATTGAATTTCATATAAGTTCAATTGTTACAATGGCTTTACAATCCGTATTCCCAGACCCCTATACATTTGAACTACGATTTCTTCAGCGAAGGAATAAAACGGAGGCGGATTTAATTTTCATAAAAAATGGTAATGAAACGGACGACCTCTTAAACGCAGGCGGGGGCGGCCCCGCGGACATTGCTTCTTTTGCACTTAGAATAGCCCTTTGGAGTATTAAAAAAACGCAACCAGTTCAAATATTGGATGAACCGATGCGTTTTGTCAGTAGGGACTTGCAAACCAAAGTTTCCATGCTGATGAAAGAACTAAGTGATAAACTTGGGGTGCAATTTATAGTGGTTAGCCATATACCCGAATTATGCGGTGAGGCACATAATATCATTAAAATAGAAAACTCGGGCGGGGAATCAAAAATCCTATTGGAAAGGTAACGAAATGATCCATTTGTTTGGGGACAGTCATATCGATACTCTTGCCCAAGCAAGGCCAGATATTTTTGTAAAACATGGGGTCATCTCCTTTTCCGCGTATAAAGCAGGGAATATAATCGCTTTCGATTCAGACATACAAAATCATCTCTCTACAATTCCAAAGAATTCTAAAGTACTTGTATCATTTGGGGAGATAGATTGTCGTCGTCATATCATGAAATTTGTAAAAAGGCTCGACAAACCTATCAAAGATGTTGTGGCAATCAATATTGGAGGTCTGAGAAAAGTATTCATCTATCTACAAAAGAAGCATAAATTGGCTGCATTTGCCCCTTACCCCTCCCTATTATCTCCACACATCCCGTCTGATACACCAGAGCTTTATGAAGGAACATGGGGGGATGTTCTTGAAGTCAAAGCAGAGTTCAATGATCAAATGAAAATATTATGTGATGAAATGGGGGTGTTCTTTCTTTCTGTATTCAAGGAGTATAGGGAAGGAAGATGGTACACTATGCAAGATCCTTACTATCGTGATCCTACTCACCTGAGTGAATATGTGGTTCCTTTGATTGTAAAGAAGCTGGAGGGATTTTGACATGGGGGTGATTCGTAAAGTGCTTGCAAAGTCAGAAGGTGGTAACACTTTCTATTACAAAGACAGCCTTCGCATAGAACAAGCAGAGTTTGTTCATTTGCATTGGAGAGATGTTCGTTTGGTATTGAATGAACAACAATTCGCCTTTCTTATTCAGTTCATCAACAAAGCGGATAAAGTGTGGAATGGATATATTGGAACAGAAGATACTGTTTTATCAACAGCAGAGATTCCTGATGGGGTTATCTTTGATAATATAATCTCTATCGAAGAGCAAGAGAATGGAGATGTTCATTTTCACTACCAAGACATGAGAATTGAACTTTCCAGAATCATGTTTGTTCACTTGGCTGATCTGTTTATAGAAGCGAGATCTCGATTGATGAGAGGTGACGAATGAAATTTGAGATGGTGGACATTGGTCTTATCTACCCTTTTGACGGAACTCATTTTGCTGAAAAGGAGCTTTGGGATCAAGATGATTATGACTTTCACCAGGAAGGAATTGTTTACATCAAGGGGGTTCTGAAGACAGAGCCTGTTCTTCCGATCGCTGTCCGTCTTTCTGAAAATCTGCCGTTCGGTAAATACGAACGACTTGATGGGTTCAAAAGGTTTATGGCAATGAAGGAGTCGGGGTATAGAAAGATCCCTTGCTTCATTTATGATGAGTCAGATGGGGATATTGTCACCCCCGGAATGCAGCATGGAATGTCACTTTATTACAGATTAAAGGAGGCAAAATGAGATTACAGGAGATCATCAATTTCTTCAAACCAATTCAAGGAGCAATCAGCGTAGCCGAAGCTGTTGCCATGTATTATACGATATTAAACAACTGCAAATTGAAATTCCAATATGCGGCCGATCTTGGATCTAACTTTGGTAAATCTTCGTGCATCGCTTCCGCTGCCCTTTCTGATGCAGGAATAGAAGGTGAGTTTCATCTTGTCGATCCCATCTACAATCAGAAGAACCCAGACTTATCAGAAACGATAGGCACACATGGTCATAATCCCTATTATGACTGGCCTGATTTTTGTGAGAGAACGCTCTCCCATGTTTCAAAGTTCTCTCGTATGAAGCCTATTTTGAACCCTGTCCCTTCAGTTAGGTTCCTTGAAACCTGCCCAATGCTCGGGTATGTATTCATTGATTCAGATGATCATAACGACATTACAATTCAGAAAGAACTTTCCATTGTAGATAAAAAGCTACTTGTTGGGGGGATATTGGGGTTCCATGATTTTGGCAATCAATGTGTGGCCCCAAAGGAAGCCGCATACAAATTGATTGAGTCTGGATCTTATGAATTATTACCGATTGATTGGGATTACGTTTTGTCCATCGCTGATTCTTTGGGGGGTGAAGAAGGAAATCAATCATGGCATATGACCCACTTGAAGAACCCTATTTATGTTGGTTTTCTGAGGAGAATAAAATAATTTATTACTTAAATACCGAAGGGGGGCTTATGAAACCGATAGTTGGAGTTTGGGGGTGTGGGGTAGTTGGATCGAATACGGCGAATCTGTTTGAACGACTTGCTGATGCCCGAGTGAACGTCCTCAAGTATGATAAGTACAAGGAAGGCACTTGGGATTCTCCGGATCATCTGATAGATAACAGCGATTTTATTTTTGTCTGTCTCCCGACCCCAATGAAGTCAACAGGTGAAATTGATCTTTCATACATAGATTGTTGTCTCTGTGAAATAGCAGACAGACTTCCGAAAAGAAATCATAAAATCATCATCATTCGTAGCACTTCTGTTTCTGGCAGTTCAGACAAGTTTGCAGATAAATACTCCTCTCTCAACATCACTTTTGTGCCAGAGTTCCTAACAGAAAAAGATCCGTGGCAGGACACAGTTCATGCAACAAGGGTTGTGATTGGGGCCACTGATCCTGTGACTTTCTTTACGATAAAATCATTATTCTATCTTGCTTATGGTGATCAAGTTGATTATATCCACATGACCAGATCTGAAGCAGAAATGTATAAATATGTGTGCAATACACTTCTTGCTATGAGTGTGATGGCTGCGAATGAGATCTTCTTTATTTGTACTTTTCTTGGAATCAACTATCAGAAAATCCAGGAGAACCTTCGTTACGATCATAGAATCAGTAAGTTCACTCAGGTTCCCGGCAGCGACGGAGACTTCGGCATAGGAGGCAAATGCTTCCCGAAAGACATCGCCGCTCTTGCCCATCTTGCACAAGAGAACGGGTACGAACCTAAGTTATTGAATGAAGCAATCAGCATGAATCTTCGCATACGAAAGAAGAAAGACTGGTTAGAGATTCCTGGTGCTGTTTCTGACTGCACTTTTACAAAAAAGGAGTTTTAATATGGCGGAGATAACTTTAATTCACCCAGGTAGCCCCTTTTTGATTGATCAAAAAACATTCCCCCCTTTGGGTATAATGTATTTATCATCAATGGTGAAGAAATTTCATTTTTCCGTCGAATGCAGGGACGTTGGTCTTGATCAGACAATTAATAATATTGAATCAAATATTGTTGGCATTTCTTTTACTACAGCACAAAAAGACGAAGCTTTTGAAATCGCACGAAACTTAAAAGGTAAAACATTAATCGCGGGCGGAGCACACCCATCTCATGACCCGACCAGTTGTATAAAAAAAGGGTTCCAGTTTGTCATTAAAGGGGAGGCTGATTACCAATTACCAATTCTTGACACGCAATTATTGAGAAAACGGGTGACCAAATTCCCTGATAATATTATCAAAAGCGTGGACCCAGTTGACATTAACATCATCCCTTTCCCAGACAGGGATGTACTTCCAATAAAAGATTATAAATACCTAATAAATGGGGAACCAGCAACCACCATCATGACCTCACGCAGTTGCCCATTTTCATGTTCTTTTTGTTCAAAAATAAGTTCTTCATTCAGAATGCAATCAGCATATAGAACCGTCAATGAAATACGAGATATAAATCACAAATATGGGTTCAAAGCATTCATGATATTTGATGACGTTTTCATTGCCGATATTGACCGTCTACGTGAAATTGTATGGCTATTAAAAGGAAAGGATTTTATTTTCCGTTGTTTCGGCCGGGCGACAATGCTCACAGAGGAAGTTTGTGATCTCTTACAACAAATGAATGTTGTTGAGGTGGGTGTTGGGGTAGAAAGCGGGTCTGAAGAGGTCTTGAAAAAGAACATGAAAAGAACCTCTGTCGAACAAAACACGAGAGCGATAAATAATCTGAGAAACTATGGAATACGCTCAAAAGCATTTATGATTATAGGGCTGCCCGGTGAGTCTCATAAAACGATTGATGAATCAAGAAAGTGGATTGAAGCAACCAAACCAGATGACATTGATTTCTCTATCCTCCAAATATTGCCTGGGTCCGATATCTACAAAAATCCACGAAAGTATGATTTATATTCTGAGAGAACACACACTCCTTTATGGTATAAGGGAACCCCCGGTCAATACGTGAGTTCGTCCCACACAAAAGAATTATCAGCAGATGAACTTATCGCTATACGTGATCAATTTGAGAATCAATATAAAAATAAAAGCTTGCTACGCTAAATTTACCGCCATCTTGGTTGGTATGCTATAATAGGAGTGAAAGGGGGAAGTTATGGCTAAAGGGGGGAGCTTCGAGAGGGAAATCGCCAGAGATCTTTCTTTGTGGTGGTCATTTGGAAAGAGAGATGATATTTTCTACCGCTCTCATGCCTCCGGTGCACGATTCACACAAAGGAAGAAAGCAGGGAAGGACACAGCATATCAAAGTGGGGACATCACTTGTTCTGACCCTGATGGGAAAGATTTCATTGATCGATTCTCTGTGGAATGTAAGACAGGGTACGGAAGTAAATCGAAGAAGGGAGTTGTGAGATGGGACATTCTGGATCTTATCGACTCGAAACAAAAAGAGACCGTCTTCAATAAAATGTGGAAGCAGTGCATAAATGATGCCATTTCTTGTGGGAAAACCCCCATCCTCATTTTCAGAAGGAACCAAAGATCACCCTGCATTGTCTTTAAGAACGCCCTATTCAATAAAATAGTTGATTTTTTTAATGCCCCAACAACTTCATTTATAAGGGCTGATGGATTGATTATAATGAATCTGAAGGACTTTTTTGAATGGTGTCCTGATATTAGGGTGATTGTATGAGCGAGAAGAAATTGAAACCAAAAAAAATTCACCCCGTGATTGTTAAATGCCCTAAGTGTGGGGAAGAGAGAACTGAAATGATGGAATTTGTCCCCAGTGTGAAGCCAAGAATTTTCTGTGCGGTTTGTGATTATTTGCGTTATAGTAATAGTGAAGATGAGACAATATACAATATTGTTTGAGGAGGAATTATGATAAACAGGAAGTTTGCAGACTCAGATGAGAAGTTCAAACAAGCGTGTGAAAAAGTTGGGCTTCCTTTCTCTCGAAGAGGAAAAGCAGATCATTCAAAGCTCGGGCTTCGTAGGCAGGCTTCAAAATGGAAGAGACAGAAAGGGCTTGCTTATAAAGAAGGGAGATTTTGATGTTTAAGGGTGGGCGCGAAAGCGTGATGAAGTCGGATAACAGCGGGAGGTAAGCGTATCCATATCCCGGCCAATCCGGCCCCGCCCGATCTTTGAAAGGCTGGTAGTGGCGCAACGATGATAGCCAATATGAGTCCTCGCTACGGTGTGGCATTGCAGGAGAATCGCCTGCCTACCAGCCCCTTTAGGAGGGAGAGATGGATAACAACCGAAGGTTCGCGGAGCTGGCGGGGATTAGGTGGTACCACGAATACCCACATAGTGCTGATGAGCTGAATCCCGACTACACCGATGCAAGGGAAGTGCTGAGGGTGATGTATAACACGGAGGAATACGGGCCGTTCCTTATATACTTATGGGGGACTCAACACATACAGGCAAATGATGTTCTTGCTGTCGCATCCGTGCCCTTGTTCTATGTCCTCGACACCACAGGCAAGCTCCGTGATCTGGCTATCGCGTGGATGGAGGGGGGGAAGGAGGCCGGGGGATGAGTTACTGTAGCGTATGCAAGCAAGACCATGAAGGGACAGGCTGTCCGATGCACTACGATCAGGATATGCCCATCTATAATCAGGCGATGGATACGGTGGACCAACTGAAAGCCGCCCTTGCGGAGAAGGATGAACTGTTGAGACACCGCGATGAGGGAATGCAAGCGAGCATCGACTCTCTGTGTAACATCCACGCTAAGGCCATTGCAGAAAAGGACAAGACGATCCTCCATTACGAGGTTAATGTGTGCCCTGAATTAGAACGGCAGATCGCTACCCTGGCCGCCGAGAACGAGCGACTAAAGAAGGTTCCGATGAAGTATCGGAGAATGGAATATAACGCTCAGTTGCAAGCCCGTGTCAAGGAACTGGAAGAGGCCAACTCTCAATTAGCGGGAGCCACAGAAAAGCCTCCATACAAGCGAGATTTAATCGAGGCGTTGGAGGATGTAATTGCCAATCATACGCTGAATGGCGTCGTGGCTACCATGTATTGCCAGGGTTGTATAGATGATTTCGATGTGGCCAAAGCCGCCCTAAAGGGAGCCGAGGAACCCTTTTCCACAAACATTGGCGATTGCGGATATGTAGCAGAGTGCAGAAAGGTTATGGAATTGACCGCCGAGAACGCCGACCTCAAGAAACGGATACAGGGGATGCTCGATGCGGGGAGGGAGTGATGAACCCATATTACAACGCCGTTCATTATTACACATTTCCTAAGTGGCATTGGATGTTTCTTTGGATGTTCCCCACCTATGCCGCCATGGATAGGGACACACTTATGTTCTACAAGGTGATCTTCAAGAGAATCTATATTGTAGGAGAGGCCGCAGCTCCGTGGAGGAGAGAAAAATGACTAAAAATATCATGTGGGCAGTTCGCTGCAATTATCCTGAGTATGGGGATAGCCAACTCATCGGTTGGGGATGGGATAGGGGAGTAAATGCTCCGATGTCAAAATCTCGCAGATTTGGAACAGCTCTTTATCCTTCCCGTGAATTGGCAAGAAAGTTACTAAAAGATGTCAAAAGAGCATATCCGAGAGCAACTGTTGTAAAAGTCGCCATTATTGAAGTTCCTATGGCAAAAGGATATTCCGCATCAAACGGAAGCTGAAAGAAGCGAGGAGGGAAAGATGAAACTTAACGGTTCTGCATATTGCCCTGATTGTGAAGAAGTATTCCCTTACAACCGATACGGCTGCCCCAGTTGCACCAATCGTTCTACTGTCCCACTTAGTCGTATCCTGTTTGCAAAGGAGGTTAAAAATGGTGAGATCAATCATGTTGATAATGTCAGTGATGGCGGTGATGGTGGTGGGCTTCCTTCAAAGCCAACTTGTGATCCCCGTGGACATCTCGACCCGACCTTGCTCTGTGACGCTGAAAATGGAAAAGATGGGGTATCCGAAGAAGCTCGCTTCTTCCATCAAATTGTCCGCGTCCCAGACGATGTTATCCCCGGAGCTACTTATTGCATTGATGAAGACGGAAAGCTCATTCGATCCAAAATCGATCTCGTCGAAGGGATACAAAGGTCTGATGCAGATACCGTATCCGATCTATGATCCGGATACAAACATTCTGATTGGGGCAAAGATACTGCGTGAGAAATTGGCGTTGACAAACGGCAACTTGGAACAGGCGATAATTCTGTATAAGGGGTATGCAAATGATCAAGCTCGCGGAAGGATTCAAGCTCGGAAGGTGCTCAGACTTTATCGCCAATTGCAGGAAATGGAGGTCTGAGATGAAAGAGAAACTTGGAATGTGGGTTCTGATTGCTTTTCTGATAGGGATTGCCATCGGCGGATATGGCATCTACCAATTCAATGATTGGCAAATGTCGAAGACTGTCAAGATGGGGGTCTTCATTCATGCTGACAGAGTTTACGAAGTGAAGGAGAGGTTGTGATTATGTTAAACAAAAAAGAGCTGGAACAGATTGATGCTTTTTATGCTGACATGAATAACATTGAATGGGTAAAAGTAGAAGTTGAGTGTCCTGAGTGCGGGTATAAAGGAGAAGAAATGTTAGAGAAAGGATTTGAATGAGTTTTATGGAGCTGCCCAGTTTGCGGTAGCGAGGAGCCTTACGATACAACGTAACAATTATAAGAAGGAGCGACTGTAATGGTGACTGTTCAAATCATGGAAGACAATGAGTGGAGAATCTACAGCAGACACAACAACAAAGACTTTGCTATGATCAATGCAGAGACCATACACAGCACTCGTGGGTGCGCTGTCAGAGTGATCGAAGCAGGGAAGATCATACATTCTGCTGGTGAAAAGGAGAAGTGACAATGAATATCATCGAATTTGATGAAGAGTGCAAAAGTTGTGAGGGAACTGGTCTTTATATGGGACTGGCCGAAAGAAACGGAGCAGCAATTGTCTGTTCTGACTGCGAAGGAACAGGACGCTGTCATGTAAAGATAGAGTATGAAACCTTTACACAAAGAAAGAAAAGGACTTCAGCAAAAAGAGTTTATCAAACAAACCCCGGAATAGTGATTGGGGAAGGAAAAGGTCTTTCTCTCGAAGACTTTGGCGGGATGCCTCTGTCTGATTGGGAAGAAGGGAAACCATTCCCGCCTAAATCTGAGAATAGAAAATATACATGCCCACGCTGGTGGTATCAAAGTGCCAACTACAAGAAACAGCCAAAGTGGGAAGAGTGTTACTCATCTATGGGAACTGTTTTTTCAAAGTGCAAACATTTTCCGGATAGAGAATCGTGTTGGGAAAGATGGGACGAGATGCAAGAAAGGAGACGTGTATGAAACTCATAATAGATTTGGCGCAGGATTCTGATAACACCTATCCCGGGCATCTTATAATGCATGATCCAACGGATTCCGATTTTGTGTTTTTTGAATTGGAGTCTCCAGAAAGACGCATCGCCGTAGAAAAGAATGACCTTTTGAGACTACTACGTGTAATTGTGTAGATAGGAGGATATGTATGAGCGAAGTGATTTCAATCTGCACACAAATAGCAGCGGCAAAAGGTGATGAAAAAGCATATCGTGAATATGTGGATGCCATGAAAGAAAACATTAAGTTTGGTTCCCACTATGTTGCTCCTTGTCATCATGAGCCTGTGTGTGAAGAACCAACTGAGGAGCAAATTAAGTTGTTTGAAGAAAAATTAAGTAAGGAAGATTGGCCGGAATATGACCCTGATTATGATGAATAAGTTTTTGGAAGACGTGATGTTGAGATTATTGATTAAGGAGAGATGAGTTGTATGGATACCATATATGATAAACTAATGACTGCTGATGAATCAGTTAAGTTTCGCCAAAACTGCAAACATGAGTTTTCCAGGTATGAGGAGGTGGACTGCATAAAATCAATAACCACTTGTTTATTATGCGGGCATCAATGGTATCCCAAGATAGAAAACAAGGGAGTCTGTCGAGAAGGAGGGAGATAAAAATGGGGAAAGATATAGCAGAGGTATTGAGAAACGCACTCAGGCAAGCAATCTTAAATATCGTGTGGTGTATGATAATTGCTTTGGTGATATACCTCATGTTTCAGTCTGGCATTCTGCCGGACAGATTGCTTCAAAGAATAGATCCATCATACTGGGAGCTGTTTTTTGTAATTCTTTTTGTCAACATGATTATTAAACCTGAGGCAAAAAGTGAATAACAGGAGGGCAAGATGAAAAAAGTTATCGTTCTTGCAAATGGAGAGAAGCGTGTTATTGATATAGCATATCATAGTTGGAATGTATGGGATGGAGGACATTGTGTCCTGTCTATTTATGATGAAAAAAATAATTGCATAGGAGAATTTATCAATCCACAAGCGGTATTTGACTCCAAGGATACTCTCCATAAAAACAGCCCTGCTGCTCTTGATGTTGATGCTCAACAGTCTTTAATTGTTGATTTGTGGATGGATGCTTTTAAGAAAAATATACATGGTCTTCGTACTATAATTGGGAGATGAAAGATGTATGCCTCTCCTCCCGAACTTCAGCGAGACGGCAGGAGAGGTAAAGGAGAGGAAGTTCCTCTCCGGCCAGTGCGGGTGAACGCAAGCACTCGCACTGGCTTTACAAAAGGAAGGAGGAAGGTATGCACATATTTCATAAATGGACAAAGTGGGGGAAAGTTAACATAGTAAAAATGATCCATGTTAGTGATGATGGTGAAACTACCGTTATTCCCTATACAAAAAGGACACAGCAACGGACTTGTGAGAAATGCGGGAAGATTCAGGAACGGTATGTGGAGGAGATATGAAACTCAAAAGAATTACCGCTTATACAGAAGTTGTAAATGAGCTAAAACCCTATACGAGAAATATCTATATTGAAGATGGTGATTTATGGATTAGGGTTGAAACCAAAGGAGATGCGGAGTCTGAGACTCTCGTTGACGCAGATTATTGGAATATATCAGAATTGAATGATTTTCAGAGGGTGTTGGATGCAAGGAGGAGGGCATGAAGATTTTGAGGAACATAGCGGATGACGTTTGTGCATTTGGGCAGAGGAAACCATTAGTCTCTGATTATCATTATCCTCGATTGATTGTAGGGGTAATTGACGCAATTTGGATTGTTGGATTGTTTCTTCTGATAAAAGTGCTTTTGAATCCGAAGTTTTGGCATATGTAAGGAGGGGTTAAAATGGAAAGTCCGCTTGAAGTATTGAAAAAGTTAGACGAGATTGTTAACTGGGATGGAAGTGATGAAGATGCAGAAAAAGCAATGGATGAAGGAGGAGAATGTTGTAAATGGTGTGGAACTTGTCATGCGGAAATGGTTGGTATATTGTTGGGGAAGATAGCTAAATCTGTTGAAGAAATGGATTTAGATATTGGATTTGCTTACAAGAAAATTATTAAAAATG